>Ga0136636_10001816_pt1 | contig 12598 bp, 7 predicted proteins | sample AntDrymUQ8522106_2_FD_104653 | JGI IMG/M metagenome (GOLD analysis project Ga0136636, IMG submission 104653) | Polar desert sand microbial communities from Dry Valleys, Antarctica - metaG UQ852 (21.06) | ecosystem: Environmental > Terrestrial > Soil > Desert | place: Antarctica: Dry Valley... | reverse complement strand
CGGCACTGAATTCTTCGATAGAATCTATTCCGGGAATTGGAGAAAAAACAATGTTGGCTTTGATTCAGCACTTTAAAAGTGTTAAAAGATTAAAATTAGCAGCAGAAAAAGAAATATCGGACGTTATAGGTATGTCTAAAGCCAAAAAAATTGTCGAATTTTACAAGACGACGAATGAAAGCTAATACTACCTAATTCAACTACGAGATTAATTGCTGCTTATGAAGAAAATCGCATTATTATTGATTCTTTTTGCCAGTTTGACGCTATTTTCACAAGAGCAAAAAAGACCTAAAATAGGTTTAGTTCTAAGTGGTGGTGGTGCAAAAGGATTTGCTCATATAGGCGTTTTGAAAGTACTAGAAGAAGCAGGAGTCAAGATTGATTACATTGGCGGGACCAGTATGGGTGCTGTTATCGGGGGTCTCTATGCTTCGGGCTATAACGCCGCCCAAATCGATTCTATTTTTCAGAATACAAATTTTAATGAGCTATTAAACGATTTTATTCCTAGATCTTCAAAGAATTTTTATGAGCGCAGAAATGATGAGCTATATGCTTTAGTTTTGCCGTTTAACAGAATGAAAATTGGAATTCCGGAAGCCTTGTCTAAAGGAATGTACAATTATAATTTATTAAGTAGGATTACCAGAAACACAAGGGATGTTAAGGATTTTAACCAACTACCTATTCCCTTTTTGTGTATTGGTACCAATGTTGAAACCGGTGAAGAAGTACTCTTGAACAAAGGAAATTTGGCGCAGGCCATGATAGCCAGTTCTGCTTTTCCCTCTTTATTTTCCCCTGTGGAAATTAATGGAAAAATTTTGGTAGATGGTGGAGTAGTCAATAATTATCCCATTGAAGAGGTGCGAAAATTAGGTGCGGACATCATTATAGGTGTTGACGTTCAAGATGGTTTATTAGATCGAACGCAACTTAAAGATGCTACTAAAATTTTAGTGCAAATCACTAATCTTCATTCTATAGAACGGATGACGAAAAATATTGCGAATACGGAGATTTACATAAAACCCGATATTTCACAATATGGTGTGATCTCCTTTGATAAAGGGAAAGAAATAATTAAAAAAGGGGAAGAGGCAACATTTGCTGTTTTTGAGGAACTAAAAAAACTAGTTGATGAATCTAATCCTTACATCAAGCCAAAACTTAAACTACATTCTGACAGCTTACAAATTAGTGCTATAAACAGCAACGAGTTAGATAATTATACTAAAGAATATATCATTGGGAAATTAAGATTTAAGCCTGGAGCAAAAATTGGTTATGATGACTTGTTAAAGGGAATTAATAATATCAATGCCTCACAAAATTTTAGCGCCATCTCTTATTCCTTGGAATCCAATCAAGAAGCTGTAGACTTGAATATTAATTTAAAGGAAAACGAGACAAAAACCTATTTAAAATTCGGACTGCATTATGATAATTTGTTTAAAAGCGGTGTACTAGTAAATTTGACACGTAAAAAAACACTTTTTAAAAACGACATCGCCTCTTTGGATATTGTTTTGGGAGACAATTTTAGGTACAATTTAGATTATTATATTGAAAATGGATTTAATTTGAGTTTTGGTTTTAAATCACATTACAACCAGTTTAATAGAAATGTAGCGAAAGAAATAAGCAGTATCGCTTTCAATAATCCCAATCTTAACACTGTCAATGTTGATTTTAGTGACATGACCAACCAAGTGTATTTTCAGTCTTTGTTTGTTCAGAAATTCTTGATTGGAGGTGGTGTAGAGCTTAAATATTTAAAGATAAAATCGGAAACATTGGCCAATGTGAATCCAACAATTGACAATAGTAACTATTTAAGTCTTTTTGGTTATTTAAAATTTGATTCTTTTGATAACAAATATTTCCCCAAAAAAGGTTGGTATTTTGCAGGTGATGTCCAATCTTATTTGGTTTCTTCTAACTATACGGGCGATTTTCAGCCGTTCTCAATAGCCAAAGGTGACTTTGCAGTAGCGGCAACTTTATTTAAAAATACCACTGTCAAATTTCAAACTGATGCGGGTTTTTCTTTTGGTCAAGAAAGTGTTGCTTTTTTCAACTTTATTTTGGGCGGTTACGGATACAATCCACTTAATAATTTCAAATATTTATATGGTTATGATTATTTGAGTTTGGTCGCTAATAGTTATATAAAATCAACAGGCACGGTCGATTATGAGTTTTATAAAAAGAATCACATCAACTTTTCAGCAAATTTTGCTAATATTGGAGATCGAATTTTTGAGACCGTGGATTGGATTTCTATCCCAAAATATTCTGGATATGCTGTTGGTTACGGTTTAGAAACGGTGATTGGACCAGTAGAAATAAAATATTCGTGGTCCCCAGAACAGCCTAAAGGATTTACCTGGTTTAGTATTGGCTTTTTGTTTTAAATATAATTTATTTCAATAATAATTCCGATATTTGTTATAATGAAAACAAAATGGCTAGGTTTATTAGAGTATCTTCAATTCCTTATCAAGAGAAATCCGGAATAAGGACTCTTTTTTTGATTTAGCATAGCACATAATAAAGTAATCTATACTTTAATTTGTTACACTTTTAAACAAAAAATCATGCCTTTATACCACAAATTGGGGGATTTTCCCCAAAAAAGACACACACAATTCGAAAAACCAAACGGAGGTTTGTATTACGAACAACTTTTTGGTACTGAGGGTTTTAACGGTCATTCTTCCTTATTATATCACGTACACAGACCAACACAAGTAAAGGAAATTCTAAAATCCTATTCCGTTGAACCAAAAATTGCCATCGGGAAAAATATTAAATCTTTGCTGCTTAAAGGCTTTGAGCTTAAGCCCGAAGATGATTTTCTAGACAGTCGCAAAGCCATGTTAGTCAATAAGGATTGCACGATAGGATTGGCAGCCCCGAGACAATCGTTGCGTACCTATTTCTATAAAAATGCCGATGCTGACGAAATGATTTTCATCCACAAAGGAAAAGGAAAATTGCGCACCATGATGGGTAATATCCCTTTTGAATATGGAGATTATTTGATTATTCCTCGCGGAATGATTTACCAAATTGATTTTGATACTCTAGAAAACAGATTGTTTTACGTAGAATCATTCGCTCCTTTTTACACACCAAAACGCTATAAAAATGAATCGGGTCAACATCTCGAGCATTCCCCGTTTTGTGAACGCGATTTTATTTTGCCAAACGAGTTAGAAACACACGATGAAAAAGGGGATTTCCTGATCAAAATTAAGAAGGAAGGAATGATGCATGAAGTGGTTTATGCCACGCATCCTTTTGACGTTGTGGGTTGGGACGGCTACAATTTTCCTTATGGATTTAGTATTCATAATTTTGAACCTATAACGGGGCGCGTTCATCAGCCGCCACCAGTGCATCAAACCTTCGAGACAGCAACTTTTGTGGTTTGTTCTTTTGTTCCAAGGTTGTACGATTACCATCCAAAATCTATTCCAGCACCATACAATCATAGCAATATCGACAGTGATGAGGTTTTGTATTACGTAGATGGCGATTTTATGTCACGCAACAATATCGAGCAAGGACATATTACTTTGCATCCAAAAGGGATTCCGCATGGGCCTGCGCCCGGGGCGATGGAGCGTAGCATAGGCCATAAAGAAACGCACGAATTAGCGGTAATGGTGGATACTTTTCGTCCGTTGATGGTAACCGAAGAAGCGATGGGACTGGACGACGGTCAGTACTACAAATCTTGGGTGGAAGCCCTCTAACCCCCAAAGGGGGAATTAGAAAACCTAAATTTTATCTAAGAAATTAAGCGCAAAAATAATTTTAACTAAAATCCTATTGACCCCTAATAGGAATTCCCTCTTGTGGGATTAGGGGCTTATTATGTCAAAAGAAGTAAAATCAGTAGAATACGGACTAGAAAAAATATTCGAAGGAGCACAAGACTTCCTCCCTTTATTAGGAACAGATTACGTTGAATTCTACGTAGGAAACGCAAAACAATCGGCTCATTACTATAAAACGGCTTTCGGTTACCAATCTTTGGCGTATGCCGGATTAGAAACGGGAGTAAGGGATAGAACTTCGTATGTTTTGAAACAAGACAAGATTCGTATTGTATTAACCACGCCATTAACACAAGATTCTCCTATTCACGACCATTTGAGAAAACATGGTGATGGAGTAAAAGTGGCCGCTCTTTGGGTAGAAGACGCTACTAGTGCCTATGAAGAGACCATGAAACGTGGCGCTCGCTCTTTTATGGAACCAACGATTGAAAAAGATGAATTTGGAGAAGTGGTGCGTTCCGGAATTTATACTTACGGCGAAACGGTACATATTTTTGTAGAACGCAAGAACTACACTGGTGTTTTTTTACCGGGATATAAAGAATGGAAATCCGATTACAACCCGGAGCCAACAGGTTTGAAATACATCGATCACATGGTGGGAAATGTAGGTTGGAATGAAATGAATACTTGGGTTAAATTTTATGAAGATGTCATGGGATTTGTGAATTTCCTATCTTTTGATGACAAACAAATCAATACGGAATATTCAGCCTTGATGAGTAAGGTAATGTCTAATGGTAATGGAAGAATCAAATTTCCAATCAACGAACCTGCAGAAGGAAAGAAGAAATCACAAATTGAGGAATATTTAGACTTTTATGGCGGACCTGGAATTCAGCACATCGCTATTGCTACGGATGATATTATCAAAACAGTGTCGCAATTAAAAGCAAGAGGAATCGAATTTTTATCTGCTCCACCGCACACCTATTACCAAGCCATTCCAGAACGATTGGGTGACCACATGAAAATGATGAAAGAAGACCTGAATGAAATCGAGAAATTAGCCATTATGGTTGATGCGGATGAAGAGGGCTATTTACTGCAGATTTTCACTAAACCGGTACAAGATAGGCCTACCTTGTTTTTTGAAATTATTCAAAGAATGGGTGCCAAAGGTTTTGGTGCAGGGAACTTCAAAGCGCTTTTTGAATCAATTGAACGAGAACAGCAATTGCGAGGAACGTTGTAAATAGGTGTTATTTTTACACATTGTGAAAAAATAACCGATGAACAACCTATATTTTTGTAAATGTTGTGTTAAACTTTATTTTTAACAAATATAACTAGTTTTGTTAACTACCTTTGCACTCGCAAAAAGGGAAGGGGTGGTTTCCTTCCTGATTTCATATAAATTTCATAGTTTATAGTTTTTTGGTTAGTTAATAGCATAAAAACTCAGTCATTATTTGACTGAGTTTTTTTGTTTTGATATATTTGGAATAAAATTTGCTAGTACAGTCCATAAATAGACAAATCAAGTAATGAAAAAACTATTCTTATTCTTTTTATTGATTATAACTGTAAGTAGCTTTGATTCCCCTCAGGAAGATGCTTATGCTGTTGGCGAGTGGTTCAAATTTAGAATCCATTACGGAATAGTAAATGCGGGTTATGCCACGCTGGAAGTCAAAGATGCGACAATAAATAATAAAAAAACGTTTCATGTTGTCGGTAAGGGATACACTACCGGAATGTCTCGATTTTTCTTCAAGGTTGACGATTTATACGAAAGTTATATTGACAAAGAAACCAGAAATCCATATCAGTTTGTTCGAAAAATTGATGAAGGAGGGTACACTAAAAATCAAGAAGGTTTTTTCAATCAATCCAGCAATAGAGTGGTTGTAAAAGATTATAAACACAAGACAGAAAAAACGCTTTACATTCCAAAAAACACACAAGATATTTTATCCACTTTTTATTATTTAAGGAATCATCCTAATATTGATAAGTTAAAAATTGGCGAAGCCGTGGCCATTGACATGTTTTTTGATGATGAAACGACAAAATTTAAGCTAAAGTTTATTGGGCGCGAACATATTACCACTAAATTTGGCGTCGTTCCAGCGATGATTTTTAGACCTTTAGTACAATCAGGTCGTGTTTTTAAGGAGCAAGAAAGTCTTACCGTTTGGATTTCGGATGACGATAATAAATTGCCACTTAGAATAAAAGCTAGTTTAGCTGTAGGTTCAATTAAAGCAGATATTGATGCATACAAAGGATTAAAGACTCCTTTTAAAACAAAATAATAATGAATAATAACGAGAATTCAGAAGCTATCTTAAAAGAAATTGAGCTTAAATACAATGCAATAAATCAAAAAACAGAGACGCAGTTAGAAGGATTGCTTTGGTCTAAACCTATTACGTATTGGGATTATATTCAAACAGACGCTTTGTTAAACCTTCAAATCCAAAGAACGACGCTTCCTGATGAAATGGTTTTCATCATGTATCACCAAGTAAATGAATTAATATTCAAAATGATTCTGTGGGAAATGCAGCAGATCTCTTATTGTAAGGAGATCAATACAGTGTTTTTTACAGAAAGATTGATGCGAATTAGTCGTTATTTCGATATGTTAACCACCTCCTTCAGTATTATGGGCGATGGGATGGAAGTTGAACAATACATGAAGTTTAGAAATACGTTAACTCCTGCTAGTGGTTTTCAAAGCGCACAATACCGTCTGATAGAATTTTCGTCCACAGACCTAATAAATCTGATCGATCATCGTTATAGAGATTCAATTGATAGAAATACACCTTACGAATTTGCCTTAGAGCATTTGTACTGGCAAGCAGCGGGAAAAGAGTATCATACCGGAAAGAAATCTTTTCTATTAGAGGAGTTCGAAAGAAAATATAAAAAGATATTCTTATCACACATGGAAGAATACAACACCATTAATATTTGGCAAAAATTCAAGCAATTGCCTGAATTAGATCAAAAAAATCCAGAGCTAATTCAAGCCATGCGTCATTATGATCATACGGTCAATATCACTTGGGTAATGCAACATTTGAATACGGCAAAAAAATATATTGATCAAAGCGGAAAAGGAGATGGCGAAGCTACGGGTGGAAGTGATTGGAAGAAATACATGCATCCTAAATACCAAAGAAGAATTTTCTTCCCGGATTTATGGAGTAGCCATGAATTAGAAAATTGGGGAGTAGAAATGTAGGTTGAACTAAAAAACAAGGTTTGAAACAAATATTTATAGTTGTTATAGCGCTATTTTCTTTAGTATCATGTAAAAAAGTAGAGAAAATAAAGGAGGAAAAGATCGTAAAATTAGTCCCTAAAAAAAGTGAGTTTGGGTTTGTGTATGCTGATTTTAATGTAGTTCAGGACACTGTGAAAAGAGGGGACACTTTTGGCACGTTGCTAGAAGAGCAAAATATTGGAGATCGAAAAGTATTTGATATTGTCGCTAAAGTAAGAGATAGTTTTGATGTAAGAAGCATCAGGATAAATAAGCCTTTTACATTGCTTCGGTCCAAAAATAAAAAGAATGACTTACAGGTTTTTATATATCAACCGGATGCGTTAACCTATTACGTAATTGATATGCGAGATAGCGCAGTGGTTGTTTACAAAAAAATAAAACCCATTACGATTAAACGCCGAACCATTGGCGGAGTTTTAAAAGAATCATTGTCTGAAACCTTGGGCAATGCTAAGATAGAAGGAGCGCTAGCCAGCAAAATTGCTAAAATTTATGCCTATTCTATTGATTTTATGAAGCTCAAAAAAGGCGATCGGTTTGCAATAACTTTTACGGAACGATTCATAAATGATAGCATCTATGACGGCGTGGAAGAGTTGGAAGCTTCCTTTTTTGAATACAGAGGTAAAATTATCTATGCATTTCCTTTTGCGAAGAATCTCAATTCAGATAAAAAAGAGTACTATGATGAGCAAGGAAAAACCCTAAAAAATTTCTTTCTTAAATCACCCATCAAATTCAGCAGAATTTCATCCCGATTTTCATCCAGTCGCTTTCATCCGGTGCAACACCGATGGAAAGCGCACAAAGGAACGGATTATGCTGCTCCACGAGGCACTCCTATTACGACCACTGCGGGAGGGATTGTAGAGCAAAGCGGTTTTACTGCTGGGAACGGAAATTTTGTAAAAGTGAAACATAACGGCACCTATTCTACTCAATACCTGCACATGTCTAAAATATTAGTAAGACGTGGGCAACGGGTCAATCAAGGACAAGTTATAGGTTTAGTGGGAAGTACAGGTCTCGCTACTGGACCTCATGTGTGTTATCGATTCTGGAAAAATGGCAGGCAAGTAGATGCCCTTAAGCTTAAATTACCAACCGGAGAACCGATGAGTGGTGCCAGTAAAAATCGGTTTATTAAAGCAATTACGCCGTTGAAATTCGTACTGGACAGTGTTGCCAATTTATAATTGGGTCCTTTTTTCTAGACTTTGGATTGTTTTTGGTTATAAATCACCATCCTTTGGTTTATTTCGTACTTCACAAATTAACTGTTTTGCCGCAAAATTGTGATATAATTCAAAACTCATTTTTCATTAAAACTAATTTGAGTATTTTTGGCAGAATTTAAATACTACTACAAATCCTTTATAAATGGCTTTAAATACGATAAACCCGACGGAAACAATTGCTTGGAAGAAACTAGAAATGCATTTCAACAAGATGCAAAAAGTGTCTATGCAGGAATTATTTCACCTGGATCCTACGAGAATTGATAAATTCAATCTGCAGTGGAATGATTTTTTACTTGATTATTCTAAAAATTGTATTGATCAGGAAACCATTCAATTATTAATAGAACTAGCTGATGAAATGGGGCTTAAAAGTGCTATTGCGGATTATTTTGATGGTGCCATAATCAATCAAACTGAAAACCGAGCCGTATTGCATACTGCCTTGCGTGCTAAGGAATCAGCGGTTGTTACTGTTGATGGAATTAATGTAATTCCTGATGTGTATAATGTAAAACGTAAAATAGAGACATTTACAAACGAAGTTACCTTAGGCAGTAGAACCGGTTTTACAGGGAAACCGTTTACAGATGTTGTGAATATAGGTATTGGCGGTTCAGATTTGGGACCCGCTATGGTGGTAGAGGCATTACAGTTTTATAAAAATCATTTAAATGTTCATTTCGTTTCCAACGTTGATGGTGATCATGTCAATGAAATCATTAAAAAGTTAAATCCTGAAACAACCTTGTTTGTTATTGTTTCTAAAACGTTTACCACACAGGAAACCTTGACTAATTCTGAAACCATTAGAAAATGGTTTTTGTCCCCAGATTTTGGAACAACTCAAGCGGATGTAGCGAAACATTTTGTTGCGGTTTCCACCAATATTGATAAAGTAACTGAATTTGGTATAAATCCAGACAATGTTTTTCCCATGTGGGACTGGGTTGGCGGTCGATTCTCATTGTGGAGTGCAGTTGGCCTTACGATAAGTTTAGCGGTAGGATACGATAGTTTTAATGATTTGTTGAAAGGGGCAAATGAGATGGACGAACATTTTAAAACAGCCGATTTCGATAAAAACATGCCCGTGATTTTAGCTTTGTTAAGTGTTTGGTACAATAACTTTTATGGTGCCGAAAGTGAAGCTTTGATTCCGTACACACAATACTTGCAAAAATTAGCACCTTATTTGCAGCAAGGAACAATGGAAAGCAATGGTAAAAGTGTGGGTCGTGATGGCAAGCCGGTCCACTATCAAACCGGAACTATTATCTGGGGAGAACCAGGAACGAATGCACAACATGCTTTTTTTCAATTAATGCATCAAGGAACTAAATTGATTCCAACTGATTTTATTGGATTTGTGAATCCTTTATATGGAGATGAAGATCATCATAATAAGCTGATGTCTAACTTTTTTGCGCAAACCGAGGCATTACTTCATGGTAAACCGGAAGCACAAGTACAAGCGGAATTTGATAAGCAAGCGCTTGCAGCAGAGAAAGCTAAATTTCTTTTGCCTTTTAAAGTATTCGCAGGAAACAAACCAACGAATACTATTTTAATTCAAAAACTAACACCAGCAACCTTGGGATCTTTAATTGCGTTGTATGAACACAAAATTTTTGTTCAAGGTATTATTTGGAATATTTTTAGTTTTGATCAATGGGGAGTCGAGTTAGGTAAACAATTGGCAAACTCTATACTAGAGGAAATTAATACGGAAAAAGTTCAAAGTCATGATAGTTCTACGGCATTTTTATTGAATCATTTTTTAAGAAATAAAAAGAACTAGAAAATTTATATTTTTCATAAATTTTCACATAATTTGAATTGATAGCTCTTTTTAGAGCGGTAAATATAGTTTTTAAGGCCCTGATTGGAGTGAAATCAGGGCTTTTTTATGGCTAAGTGTCTCTTTTTTAATAGTTTTATTGAGTTTTTTGAGTTTTTTTTAATGGTTGCAATTTGATAAATAGTGACAATAGTTTAATAAAAACAGGTATTTATTGATACAAAACCTTTTTATTGTTAAAAATACCGATAGAATTATTTTTAATTGAATTCCTCATTTTTTCAAAAACAGGAATTCTTAACGTTGTATTAACTTATTAAACTAAAAATGTTATAATTTTGCCAAATATTTTTAAACTAAACAAAAAACAAAAATGAAAAGAATTATTTTTATTTTGATTATTTTTTTATCAGTTGTAGGTCATTCGCAGGTTACTAGTTCTGCTATGTCTGGTACTGTTAAATCAAATGCTGGAGAAACTCTTCCGGGAGCTTCGGTTGAGGTTGTTCACAAGCCAACAGGAACTAAATACTATTCTACTACGGATGGTAATGGACGGTATGCAGTGCAAGGAATTAGACCAGGAGGTCCTTATACAGTAAAGGTGACTTACGTTGGTTACAAAACAACAGAAATCACAGAAATTACCGCTCCTTTAGGTAATAACTTAACGGTAAATGTTGTTGTAGAAGAAGAATCAAATGCTTTGAGTGAAGTAATTGTTTCTACAAAATCAAAAGGTAATTTCAATAAAGGAAGAACCGGAGCTTCTCAGCAATTTTCTAATAGAGAAATAACAGCGGTGCCAGTAACAGGTGCACGTTCTATAAATTCAATCACAAAGTACAATGCCAATGCAGGTAGTAATGGTACTTTTGGAGGACAGGATTCAAGATTAAATAACTTTACTATTGATGGTTCTGTATTCAATAATGGTTTTGGTTTAGGTAGTGATTCACAAGCAGGAGGTAGAACAGGTTCTACAGCAATCTCTTTAGATGCTATCGAACAATTACAAGTAAGCATTGCTCCTTATGATGTGCGTCAATCAGGATTTTTAGGGTCTGGAATAAATGCCGTTACAAAAAGTGGAACAAATGAAGTAGAGGGATCAGTATATAATTCATTCCGTAGCAATAAAAAAGATTTTATTGGTACTAAAGCGGGAGAAAGAGTTATTGTTCCTGGAAAATTTGAAGAAAAAATCTGGGGTGCTAGAATTGGAATGCCAATCATTAAAGATAAATTGTTTTTCTTTGGAAATTTTGAAACTGTAGAAAATTTAAGCCCAGCTACAACATGGACATCTACAGGTTCTCCTCAGCCAAGTGCTCAGGTCTCTCGACCTACTTATGCGCAAATGGAAACGCTTTCTAATTTCTTGCAAGAGAAGTTTAATTATACAACTGGACCATGGGAGAACTATGATGCAGAAAGACTTTCAAAAAAATACCTTGCTAGAATTGACTGGAATATTAATGCCAATCATCAATTAACAGCACGTTATGTTCATCACGATTCTAATTCTGATGAGTTGACTTCAAACTCAAACTCATTAGGTTTTGGTAATAGAAGAACTAGCCCACTTGCAATGTCTTTTAAAAATAGTGGTTATGTTATTCAAGATAACACAAGATCAGCTGTTTTGGAATTGAATAGTAAATTAAGCAATTCTTGGTACAATAACTTTATTGCAGGTTATGACAAACAAATTGAAGATAGAGCTTTACAAGGTGGTGGTTTGTTCCCAACAATTGATATTTTAGACGGAGCTACTACTGCTATTTCAGCTGGTTTAGATCCTTTTACACAAGGTAACAAATTGTCTTATTCTACATTACACTTCACAAATAATTTAACCAAAACGGTAGGGAAACATTCTTTATTATTTGGTACTAACTTTGAACGTTTTAAATCAAGCAACTTGTTTTTCTCTGGATCAAACGGTGTTTACGTGTTTAACTCTTTAACTGATTTTTACGCTGCGGCAAATCAATCAGCTAATACAGGAGGATTACCATCTACAACGGCACTTCCTGCACGTTTACAATTTAGATATTCAGCTTTGCCAGATGCTCAAGAGCCATTGCAAATATTTAAATCAAATAAACTTGATTTATATACGCAAGATGAAATGAAATTGAGTGACAGATTCAAATTAACGGTAGGTCTTCGTGCTTCAGCAGTTTGGTTTGCTGATACAGCTCTTGAAAATCCTGCAGTTACTGCATTGACGTTTGCACAAGGACAAAAGTTCAACACAGGTGATATGCCTGACACACAATATTTATTTGAGCCTAGAGTTGGTTTCAACTTAGACTTAAATGGTGATGCATCTACTTTACTTCGTGGAGGTAGTGGTATATTTACAGGTAGAGCCCCTTCAGTTTATTTGTCCAACGCTATTGGAAATAATGGAGTACTTACAGGTTTTGTTGATGTTAGTGGACCTGCATTATCAGCT
>Ga0136636_10001815_pt1 | contig 12598 bp, 7 predicted proteins | sample AntDrymUQ8522106_2_FD_104653 | JGI IMG/M metagenome (GOLD analysis project Ga0136636, IMG submission 104653) | Polar desert sand microbial communities from Dry Valleys, Antarctica - metaG UQ852 (21.06) | ecosystem: Environmental > Terrestrial > Soil > Desert | place: Antarctica: Dry Valley... | reverse complement strand
GCTAAAGTCTGACGGAAAATTGGACTTAAAAACAAATTGGCATGTCCGGCACGAATGGTTTTTGTTTCAATGCCCATATTGTTCATAATATCCATTCCGTATTTAAACGAGAACGCAATTCCTTCGTGCGCTGCACGGATGAGATGCGCTTTGCTGATACGATTGAAGTTTACACCGTGAATAGAGCAGTTTGGTTCTTGGTTTCCCAATACACGTTCTGCACCATTTCCAAAAGGAACAATGCTCACCCCTTCGCTTCCGACAGGAATTCCGGCAGCTAATTCGTTCATTTCGGCATAGCTGATACCTTCTGGAGCTATATTATTTTTTATCCAAGTGTTTAGGATAGCCGTTCCGTTGATACAAAGCAAAACACCTACACGAGTTGCTTCTGCCGTATGATTTACGTGAGCAAAGGAGTTGACGCGTGATTGAGGATCATATTTTGAGTCGCTATTAACACCATATACAACACCCGAAGTACCACCTGTAGCAGCAATTTCGCCAGGATTCAAAACGTTTAATGACAAAGCATTATTTGGTTGGTCACCTGCACGATACGTTACCGGAGTTCCATACGCCAAGCCAAGTTCAGCAGCAATATCGGCTTTTAAGTTTCCTTGTTGACCAAAAGTAGGAACAATTTCAGGAATCATATTCATATCAAATCCGAAATAATCGAACAAAAATTTGGCAGGGGCTTCCGCTTTAAAATCCCACGCAATACCTTCTGATAATCCAGAAGCAGTGGTACGAGCATCACCGGTCATGCGCATAGCCAAATAATCGCCGGGCAACATATAATATTTTGCTTTCGCAAAGTTCTCAGGCTCGTTTTCTTTTACCCACGCCATTTTGGACAAGGTAAAATTACCCGGAGAATTCAATGAGTGTGATAAACATTTCTCTCCACCAAGGGCATTAAACGCTTTTTCGCCATAAGGCACCGCGCGACTGTCGCACCAGATAATGGAATTGCGGATGGCTTGTTGGTTTTCGTCCACCAATACCAAACCGTGCATTTGGTACGAAACACCAATGGCTTTAATATCGGCAGCATTTACACCTGATCCTTCCAACACTACTTGCGTAGCCAGTTTCAGATTTTTCCACCAAATTTCAGGGTTTTGTTCTGCCCATCCGGCTTTCACCGAAATAATTTCCATTTCCACTTTCGGGAAAAATGCCGACGATACACATTCGCCTGTAGTGGCATTAACCAAGCTCGCCTTCACCGACGAACTGCCTAAATCATAACCTAATAAATACATAAATTTTAAATTAAAAATGTAGAAATTGAAAATAAGGGAATTGAAAATATAGCATCGGAAAGTTCATTTTACAATCCTCCATTCTACATTTCACATTCAATCACTTTTTATATTTATATAACCTTGCCGCCCGGTGTGGTACTCCTTCTTCAACTTCGTCGAGCATAACCAAATAGGGCATCTGCGCTATTTTCTTCTGAAAATTACGAACATCGGAGCGTGTTTGATGAACCACATCGTGTAAAACCCGGAGCTGAGAAATAGTAAACTTTTTTGGCAATAATTCGAATAATAAATAAGGCTCCACATCTAATTGATGCCGAATATGCTGTAATCCTTTTTCGATAATCTGAATATGGTCGAATGCCAAAGACATGCTACTTATTTCATTCACATCGTACCAATTGGCTGAGAAATCGTCAGCATTAAATACAATTTTACGATCAATCTTTATTAAAGCAACATAGGCCACCGTAACGATGCGTCCAATTTTGAGTTGCGTAGTTCGCTCTAACCAAAGAATATCACGCGGATCTGTAGTTCGCTGAGGACTTCCAAAACATCTGAATTGACTCAGGTAAATATTTTTAAGTCCTGTCAGTTCATTTAAAACACGCGAAGCAGCTTCATCCAAATCTTCATCGTTTAAAATGATGCTTCCCGGAAGTTTCTTATCGTTGTACAATTCATTTTGCTCGTCAATAGTCCGTTCTATCAGCAGTAATTTCAATTTTTCGCCGTCAAAACCAAACACAATACAGTCGACCGAAATATGTGGATTATATAACTTTGAGTTGGACATAGTTTATTCTTGATTTATTTCGTTACAAAAATAGATTCTTTATTTGAAACATTTCATCTACATTTATATGTTATAAAACACATTTACAGTATATTGAATTATGTAAAACATACAATAAGAAATCAGTATATACTGTACATAATACAATATGTATTTCCTTCTCATTTTGACCAAATATGCTTATTATGAAACAATTGCTGATTCAATTTAGAAATGGAGCTTACTGTAAATAATACAGTAAGCATAAAGCTTCTGTTCACCATTCAAACTGAGAATTAAACAAACATTAACTTTTATTTTCCACAGTAGTTGAAAATATAAAATTAAGACATCGAACACAAGCTTCATCCTAAAATGGGATGAAGCTTGTGTTTAAACTTAAATATCGATAGATATTCAAGCCATGTGAACTAAGTCTTTGGATACTGTTTTTTTTTCTATGTGTACTGTTGTGGTAAAACATATCAATAAATAATTTAAAACACTTAACCATCGTTTACTATCCCTTTCGAAACTTCAAAAGCTCTTTTTCTGCACAAAAATATCCGATTCATGCAAGTTTTTGACCTATTTAGGAAAAAAACAGTATCTTTGCAGCCGAAAATTAGAGGATTTCGAATTATCATCGTTTCAAATACAAACGTACTTGCACAAGGTTGTTGTGAAATAAGCTATCCCTCATTATTTAAATCCGGGATACATGAAACGAGCACGAATGCGTTGGCAGTGGAGAGGCAGGTCGGTTTTACAACTAATTTAAAAATGAAAATGAACGCATGAAACGAGCATTAGAACATACGCTTAAAGCAAAAGACTATGTTCAATGCAAGTTCTCCGTCAGTTGGCGGACAGAAAATGCGACAACAAACTAAAAAATAAACGCATGAAATTACTAGAAGGAAAAGTAGCTATCGTAACTGGTGCTGCTCGCGGAATTGGAAAAGCTATTGCCTTAAAATTGGCTAGCGAAGGTGCAAATATTGCCTTTACCGATTTGAATATCGACGAAAATGTATTGGCTACCGAAAAAGAAATTGAAGCATTTGGTGTAAAAGCAAAAGGATATGCTTCGAATGCTGCTAACTTCGACGAAACGCACACTGTTGTTGCTGAAATCTTGAAAGATTTTGGTCGTATTGATGTATTGGTAAACAATGCCGGTATTACCAAAGACGGTTTAATGATGCGTATGACTGAAGGACAATGGGATGCAGTTATCAATGTAAACTTGAAATCAGCATTCAACTTTATCCACGCTTGTACCCCTATCATGATGAAACAAAAATGTGGTAGCATTATCAACATGAGCTCTGTGGTCGGTGTTTCTGGCAATGCTGGACAAGCAAACTATTCTGCTTCAAAAGCAGGTATGATTGGTTTAGCTAAATCGGTTGCTAAAGAATTAGGTTCACGTGGTATCCGTGCTAACGCTATTGCTCCAGGCTTTATCGAGACTGAAATGACTCACGCACTTACCGAAGAGCAACGTGCAAAATGGAACGAAGTGATTCCGATGCGTCGTGGTGGAAAACCAGAAGAGGTTGCTAATGTAACTCTGTTCCTTGCTTCTGATTTATCAAGCTATGTGAGCGGGCAAGTAATTGCAGTTTGCGGAGGTATGAACACTTAATCAATGCATAATTGATAATTAAGAATTAAGAATTAAGAAGCGCTTCAAATTAATTTTTGAAGCGCTTTTTAATTATACTCTGATACAAATACTGATACAAATACTTACACACACAAACATCAACCAGTAAACCCAATTGCACCCGCAATAGCATTGATACATCGTAAAAGTTCTATCAATAAATGATCGGCTTCTTCTGTTTTCCCTTCGCTTAATAATGTCCTCCATTTCGCTAACAAAATAGTTTGCTGTTTATGCAAAGGCTCCATGGCTTCCGATCGCAAAAGAGTTGAATAATAGTGATTTGTACGACGTTCTGAGATGGGCATATGCAGTAGTTCATCAATCATTCGTCTTGTACGATTCAGCTCATCTGACAATTTATTAAAAATTTCTTCATTTCCAGGTACATCTAATGCCAAATCGGCATATTGGCGAAAAATATCTTCATCGGACGATGCCACACTTGAATCCACGTTTGTCAACACGTAGCGCACATAAGGATCGTTCTGAACAGATGTACGAAGTCGTTCAAATTGTTCGGGTTCATTTTCATACATTTCTTCCAGTGTTGTGCCTACACCATACCAACTGGTGATGTTGAACCGGCACTGACTCCAACTGAAAACCCAAGGGATAGCTCTTAAATCGGACAAACTTCTGGTTCCAGTTCTACGCGAAGGCCGACTACCAATTTTACTTTGCTCAATAGCATCAATTGGAGTAGCCTTTTCGTAAAAACGAATAAAATCAGGCTGCTGTGTTAATTCTTTGTAAACCACCATGCTATGATTTGCCAGATAATTAAGCTCCGGACAAAGCACATGAGTGTAATTGTGCACATTTTTATGAAGTAGAGTGGCAGTGAGTGTTCCAGCGGTCAACAATTCAATATTGTAGACCGCATTGTTTTTATTGGCATATTTTCGTTCAATAGTTTCGCCCTGCTCTGTCAGACGAATGTCGCCATTGATGGAGCAAGGCGGTAATGCGCGTAAAAACCAATGTGTAGGGCCAGCGCCACGACTAATAGAACCTCCTTTACCATGAAAAAAGCGAATCTTTACATTATGTTTTCGTCCAATCTCAACTAATTTCGACTGAGATTCGTGCAAAAACCACTGACTTGCAAAAATCCCACCGTCTTTATTACTGTCACTATATCCAATCATCACTTGTTGTAACATATAGTCCGTACCCATCAATTCCTGTTGTAATTTCAAGCTATTTTTAGTGACTTGATGCGAAAGAAAATCGTCAAGAATTTGTGGACTCTGTACTAAATCTTCAATAGTTTCAAACAGCGGCACTACATGTAACTTGGAAGCTAAGCCTTCGGGTGTGTGCATCATCAATCCCGCTTCACGCTCCAGAAGATAAAGCAAGAGCAAGTCCGAAACATTACGTGTCATACTTACAATGGCCGATCCAATAGCTTCGTCACCATATTTATTAATATGATCGTAAACAACACGATAGCAATCTATCGTTGCTTTAGCTTCAGTATCCAGCACGGTGCCTGTAAGCGTGAACGGACGACTGGAAGTAAGTTCGTGATTTATATACTTAATTTTTTCTGATAATCCTAACTCCAGAAACAACTCTCCGTCAAGCTGTGCCGCATTCATGAGCTGTGAAAGTGCTATTTCATTAAAATGACTATTTTGACGAATATCCAATTTGGCCAAATAAAACCCAAATGTGGTTACAATTCGAATGGCATCATTCATATCGGTATAGGCAATTTCTGAAGCACCAAAAAGAATAAGATTGCGTTTAAGCAAATATAAATCGGCCTTAAGTTCTGCGGGCAGCTTGTAACTCAGCTCATCTTCATTAAATTTATAAGTGCTGACCGAAACAGGAATTTTAGCCAATATAAACTCCAGATATTGCTTAAAAACTTCACTTTTATATAGCAATTTAAAACTACCGCGTTGCTCTTTTAAATTGTTATACAGTAGAGCATATCTTTTTTGGAATTCGGTTGACAATTGATTAATGGTTACATTAAAACTCAGGTTTCGTTGCAACTCTATCAATTCCTTACGTATCACTGCAAAAGCTTTTTCGCGAAGTGTTATCAATGTTTTGCGAGTTACATCGGCAGTCACCAGTGGATGACCATCACGGTCTCCTCCTACCCAATTGCCAAAAGTTATTTTTGGAAAACTATCTGCTTTTCTAATAAGTTGTTGATCAAAACCGGCCTCTTGCCATGCTTGAATAAGTCTGCGGTCGTGTAGTTTTATCACTTCGGGGAAAACTTGCGTTAAATAATGGGTGATATTCTCCAACTCAGAGCTAACATCAGGTTTTTCTGTATAAATGTCAGAAATACGCCAAATACGGTGCAAAGCAATTTTTATGGTATTCCGAATCTGTTTTTGCTCTATTTTACTGTACATTTGGTTCTCTCGCTTCACCACCAGTAAATAAAGCTCCCGCAAATGTTCCAACATTACCGTTCTTTTTGCTTCCGTTGGGTGTGCGGTGAGTACCGGTTCTACATGAATATCATGAAGTTGAGATAGTATTTCTTCGGGTGTAAACCCTTTCTCTTTGAGCAGTTCTAAGTTATATGACCATAAGCCGTTAATGGCTGACATTGATTTTTCATCCTCTACTTTACGACGATTTTGTACAGCCCCATTTACCTCAACTATATTAAGTAGTTGAAAACATGTAGAATATAGCTGGAGATGTTTTTCGGTAAAAGTTTTGGATTGAAAGTCAGCTGCCGTTGATATCCATGGAATATCATTAGCCAACTCATTTTCACTAGATTCTATCAATACTTCTTTTAAGCAAACTAACAAAAACTCTAAGTCGTCATAGACTTTTGGCAATTTTTGTTGAACAAGATTTAATGTACTCATAATTACTTAGATTGTTTATAATATCAAAACAGTTTTGAAATATATTTGTTTAAACTATTTTAAATAAATATTTAAAATAAGTATATAAAGAAAAACTTTTGCCAACTATGGAGCACTTTTTGTTTTAGAATACCCCGCAGAATAAATTAGAGATATACTCTATTTTACAACTAAAAAACAGTATCTTTGTCAGTCTTTTTAAACAAAAACTGACATACCTGACATAAAATAACGATACAATAAAATAAAAGATTGAAAAGATATGGGATTTAATGATTTTTTAGGCAAAGTCTTCGGAAGTAAAGGCCAGCGCGATTTAAAAGAGATTACACCGTTCGTTGACAAAATCAAGGCTGTTTACGTTGAAATAGCAAGTCTTACAAATGATGAATTACGTGCTCGGACAGAGACACTTAAAACACGAATTCAAGATTACGTAGCTGCCGAGCAAGCAAAAGTTGAAGAGTTAAAAGCAAGCATCGAATCGACCGAGATTAATCTTCGTGAAAAAATTTACAACGAGATTGATAAACTTGAAAAAGAAATTACTGCCAAATATGAAGAAGTTCTGGATGAGATTCTTCCGGAAGCGTTCAGCATCATGAAAGATACTGCCCGCCGTATTTCCGAAAATCCTATTGTAGAAGTAACTGCAACTGATTTTGACCGTGAGCTTGCTACAAAACACGATTTTGTTAGCATCGAAGGCGACAAAGCACTTTATAAAAACGAATGGACTGCCGGTGGAAATCTTATCAAATGGGAAATGGTACACTATGATGTACAACTATTTGGTGGTGTAGTATTGCACAAAGGAAAAATATCGGAAATGGGAACTGGTGAGGGTAAAACCCTTGTAGCTACACTCCCTGTATTCCTTAATGCATTAACACGCCGTGGTGTGCATTTAGTTACCGTGAATGATTATTTATCAAAACGTGACTCGGAATGGATGGGACCGTTGTATATGTTCCACGGTCTCACCGTAGATTGTATTGACAGACACAGTCCAAACTCTGAAGAAAGACGCATAGCTTATTTGGCCGATGTTACTTTTGGTACAAATAATGAATTTGGTTTCGATTATTTGCGTGATAACATGGCTACTGCCCCACTGGACCTAGTTCAACGAAAACACAACTACGCTATTGTTGATGAAGTTGACTCGGTATTGATTGATGATGCACGTACACCGTTAATTATTTCGGGACCAGTTCCAAAAGGCGAAGATCAATTATTTGAAGACTTACGCCCTAAAGTGGATCGCCTGGTAACTACTCAAAAAACACTTGCTACAAAATATCTTGCCGACGCCCGTAATTTATTGAAATCGGAAAATAAAAAAGAGCAAGAAGAAGGTGCTTTGGCATTGTTTCGTTCTTACAAAGGAATGCCAAAAAACAAACCTTTGATTAAGTATCTAAGCGAGCCGGGAATAAAAGCCATTTTGCTGAAAACCGAAGAGTTTTATATGCAAGAAAACAATCGGAACATGTTTATTGCTACCGATCCCTTGTACTTTGTTATCGATGAGAAACAAAACTCCATTGAACTAACCGACAAAGGGTTGGATTTAATTACCGACGATTCGGATGATGCTCAATTTTTTGTATTACCTGATGTAGGTAGCGAAATTGCAGAACTGGAAAAAAATAAAGCACTCTCTACTGAAGAAAAACAATCTCAAAAAGACGAAATACTTCAAAACTATTCAATAAAATCGGAACGTGTTCACACCATTAACCAATTATTGAAAGCATATACTTTATTCGAAAAAGATGTAGAATATGTGGTAATGGAAAATAAGGTAAAAATTGTTGACGAACAAACCGGTCGTATTATGGATGGTCGCCGTTATTCTGATGGATTGCACCAAGCTATTGAAGCAAAAGAGAAAGTGACCATCGAAGCTGCAACTCAAACTTTTGCAACGATTACCTTACAAAACTATTTCCGTATGTACCACAAACTTTCGGGTATGACGGGTACGGCCGAAACGGAAGCAGGTGAGTTATGGGACATCTACAAATTGGATGTGGTAGTTATCCCAACCAACCGCCCCATTACACGTAAGGACATGGAAGACCGTGTTTATAAAACAAAGCGCGAAAAATATACTGCCGTTATCGAAGAAGTGGTGCGTTTAGTAGAAGCCGGGCGACCAGTATTGGTTGGTACTACTTCGGTTGAAATTTCGGAATTGCTAAGCCGTATGCTTAACGGACGAAAAATTAGACATAACGTATTGAATGCAAAACTACACCAGCGTGAAGCTGAAATTGTAGCCGAAGCCGGTCAAAAAGGAACGGTTACGATAGCTACCAACATGGCTGGTCGTGGTACCGATATCAAGTTAACTCAAGAAGTAAAAGACGCAGGAGGTTTGGCTATTATCGGTACCGAACGTCATGAAAGCCGTCGTGTTGACCGTCAGTTACGTGGACGTGCTGGTCGTCAGGGCGATCCGGGTTCATCGATTTTTTACGTTTCGTTAGAGGATGATTTGATGCGTCTGTTCGGTTCCGAGCGTATTTCGGGCATAATGGACAAGCTTGGATTTGAAGAAGGTGAAATGATTGAGCACTCAATGATTTCGAAATCGATTGAACGTGCCCAAAAGAAAGTGGAAGAAAACAACTTCGGCATTCGTAAACGCTTGTTGGAATATGATGATGTAATGAACTCACAACGTGAGGTGGTTTACTCAAAACGTCGCCATGCATTAATGGGCGAACGTATTGGTGTTGACATCACGAATATGATATATGATGCCTCGGACAGCGCCGTTGAATCTGCAAAAAACAACGGAGATTATTTCGAATTGCAGGAAACATTATTTACTGTTTTTGCAATGGATGTTCCTTTCACGCAAGAAGAATTCAACAGCACAAGAACGAATGATTTATGCAATAGTGTAGCTGAAGCAGCTATTGAAACTTTCAAACGCAAAATGGAAAGATTAGCTGCTATTGCCAATCCGGTCATCAAACAAGTGTACGAGCAAAAGGGACAACAATACGAAAACATTTTGATTCCTATTAGTGATGGAAAACGCGTTTTCAATGTAACCGCTCATCTTGAAACCGCCTACAACACTGAAGCACGCGAAGTAGTAAAAGCATTCGAAAAACAAACCTTGCTTTTCGTTATCGACGATGAATGGAAAGAGCACCTTCGCCAGTTGGACGAATTGCGCAATTCGGTTCAAAACGCCAGCTATGAACAAAAGGATCCACTTTTAATTTACAAATTGGAATCATTCGGATTATTTAAAGAAATGATTGATTCGATGAACCGTAAAGTCTTAGCTGTATTAATGCGTGGACAAGTTCCAATGCGTGAACCGGAAAATGTGCGTGAGGCTAAAATAGAGAAACATCAAGATTTCAGTAAATACAAAACTACTAAAGATGAGATTGGCGGTGGCGGTGACCCAACCAAAACGGATACACGTGAACAACAAAAACCACAACCCATTCATGTAGATAAAGTACCTGGTCGTAATGATCAATGCCCATGTGGAAGCGGTAAAAAGTATAAAAACTGCCACGGGGCTTAATATAATTCACAATTAATAATTAGTGATTCACAATTAAGACATCGGGATTAGAAGCTACAGTTGCTTCAAATCCAGATTCATTTCGACTGTCAATTATTAACCATAAATTATTAATTTATAAAACATGCTATTAAATTATATCACTTGGAACCTAAATCCTGAGATATTCCATATCGGAGCACTTACTGTACGTTGGTACGGTCTGTCTTGGGCTGTAGGTATTTATGCTACGCTCTTAATCACCACTCAACTTTTCAAGCATGAAAAGTTGCCAGAAGCATGGTTGGATAAATTATTCATATATACCGTTTTGGGAGCCATACTTGGTGCCCGATTTGGTCATTGTTTTTTTTACGAGTGGAAATTAGCAGCCGAGCCTTTTACATTCTTGGGCATTACTTTCAATTACGAAAATCACTACCTTACCCATCCATGGGAGCTATTGTATATCTGGCGTGGTGGATTGGCCAGTCATGGTGGAGCAATAGGGATACTAATTGCCATGATTTTGTTCAACAAAAACATTTCAAAAAAAGGGATTAACTGGATTTTCGACCGCCTGCTTATTGGCGTATGTCTTTGTGGAGCATCCATCCGTTTTGGCAATTTGATGAATTCTGAGATTTATGGAAGTACTACTTCCATGCCGTGGGGATTTATTTTTATGCGTACAGGCGAAACACAACCCATGCATCCAACTCAAATATACGAAATGATCTATTGTCTTGCTACATTTGCTATTATGTGGTTTATGTATTGGAAAAAAGAAGCTTACAAAAAAAACGGCTTGCTTTTTGGCGTTTTTTTGATTGGCGTTTTCGGGTCACGTTTTATGCTGGAATTTATAAAAAACAATCAGGAAGTATTTGAATCAAGTCTACCACTAAACATGGGACAAATGCTAAGTTTGCCATTTATAGTCTGGGGTATTTGGCTTTTGTTGAGAAGTTCTTCTATTCCAAAGTCTACTTAAATTAAGCTGCAAAAGGAATTGTAAAAACCACACCGAACTTATTAATGATGCAAGCGTTGTAAGTTTACGTTCTTAAAAAATTGTGGATATAATTAAAGATGAAAAAAAATAAGACTACCGATATTGATTTTACGAAAGTAAAACCCTATAACCAGGACGAAGAAAAAACGGCTCAACTTGCCCGAATGTTTAATACAATTTCGGATAAGTACGATAAGTTTAACGACATCATGTCGTGGGGAATGGCTCGTGTTTGGCGCAAGCAGTCTTTGCTTTCATTGAAACAATACAAACCGACACAGATACTCGACATTGCAGCTGGTACGGCAGATATGTGTATCAAAGCGTATCAGTATTTGAAACCGGAACATGTAACCGGCGTAGATATATCCGACAGAATGTTGCAAATGGGACGGGTTAAAGTAGCGCAAGCAAACCTGAGTGAAATTATTGACCTAGAGGTTCAGGATTGCTCAACTCTCACATTTGCCGATGAAAGTTTTGATGCAGCAACTATTGCTTTTGGAATTCGCAATTTCGAAAAGCTGAATGAAAGTTTACAACAAATTCACCGTGTACTAAAACCGAATGGTCACTTGTTGATTTTGGAAATGAATGAACCACAAAAAGGATTGTTATTGAAAGGATATCAGCTATATACACGCGTCTTTGTACGCCTTACAGCTAAGTATCTTTCGAGCGACAAGGTGGCTTATGATTACCTCACAGCATCAATGCACGCCTTCCCTAATGGCGAACGTTTGATAAATATTATGGAAGAAAACGGTTTCAAATTAAACATCCACCGTAAATTTACATTTGGAGTTTGCAGTATGTATCTCGTTCAAAAGTAAACTTTATCGGTTTTACTTTTATCTCAACAAATTTATATCCCCCTTAAGCGAATATTTTTTTCCATCGGTGCCAACAGCTTTTATTATGTAGAAATAGGGCCCTTCGGCTGCATTTTTACCACCTATCGTTCCGTCCCACCCTTTTTGTGGATCAGTCCAGAAAAACACTTTCCTTCCCCAGCGATTAAATACCCAGCGCTGAAAACTTGCTAAAGATTTATAAGCTACACGAAATTCATCATTTTTACTATCACCATTTGGAGTAAATACATTGGGTACCTGCAATGCCGAGGTGGTCACTTTTATAACTATCGATCCGGAATCTTTACAATATGCATTGCTCGCTTCTAAAGTCACTTTGTAATCGCCCGATTCGATAAATGTGTAGCGCAAATCTTTCTCCGAACGAGTAGTGAATAGTAATTTGGTTGCTTGATAAACCGACCATTTATAATACTGAGCCACCGGTTCATTTCCGTTGCTCAAAAACTGAATATCAAGAGGCGAAGAACCGTCAACCAGTGTGGATCTAGAAGGGGTATCACCTTCATTTAGAATATCTCTGGTGGTCAGAATCGATTTTATATGACACTTTACTGAAACAGCGGTGTACATAGAGCTCACAAACGG
>Ga0136636_10001814_pt1 | contig 12600 bp, 11 predicted proteins | sample AntDrymUQ8522106_2_FD_104653 | JGI IMG/M metagenome (GOLD analysis project Ga0136636, IMG submission 104653) | Polar desert sand microbial communities from Dry Valleys, Antarctica - metaG UQ852 (21.06) | ecosystem: Environmental > Terrestrial > Soil > Desert | place: Antarctica: Dry Valley... | reverse complement strand
TGCCTATGCGGCCGCCCAAGTTGATCCGGCATTTCGCGCCGAGTACGAATATGAATTGAAACATTTTGTCGGCCGTCCGTCGCCGATTTACCACGCCAAGCGCTGGTCGGAAATGCTCGGTGGGGCGCAAATTTACCTGAAGCGGGAAGACCTAAACCACACCGGCGCCCACAAGGTGAATAACTGCATCGGTCAGGCCATGCTCGCCCGGCGGATGGGCAAGCCGCGCGTTATCGCTGAAACCGGTGCTGGTCAGCATGGGGTGGCGACGGCGACGGTGGCCGCCCGTTACGGCATGGAATGCGTTGTCTACATGGGCAGCGAGGACGTCAAACGTCAGGCTGCCAACGTTTATCGCATGAAGCTGCTTGGTGCGACGGTTGTGCCGGTTGAGTCGGGCTCCAAGACGCTGAAGGACGCGCTGAACGAAGCGATGCGCGACTGGGTCACCAACATCCACAATACGTTTTACATCATCGGTACGGTGGCTGGCCCCCACCCCTACCCGATGCTGGTGCGCGATTTCCAGAAAATCATCGGTGAAGAGTGTTTGACTCAGATGCCGGAAATGGTCGGGCGTCAGCCAGATGCGGTGATTGCCTGTGTCGGCGGAGGTTCCAACGCGATGGGGATTTTCTACCCCTATATTCCCTTTGAAAATGTTCGTTTGATTGGCGTCGAAGCCGCTGGTGATGGCATCGAAACTGGTCGCCACTCCGCCTCGCTGACCGCCGGCGTGCCGGGCGTGTTGCATGGCAACCGGACCTACCTGTTGCAGGATGCAGATGGTCAGATTATCGAAACCCATTCCATTTCGGCCGGTCTCGATTACCCGGGTGTTGGCCCGGAGCACGCCTGGTTAAAGGATATTGGTCGGGCTGAATATCAGCCGATCACCGATAGCGAAGCGTTGGCTGCTTTTCATACCTTATGCCGCATTGAAGGCATTATCCCGGCTCTTGAGTCCAGCCACGCGCTGGCTTATGCCGCGAAACTGGCGCCGTCGATGGATAAGGACAAGATTCTGCTGGTCAACCTCTCCGGTCGGGGTGACAAGGATATGCATACCGTGGCCGAAAAATCCGGGATTGTCTTCTGATGTCACGTATCAAAACCACGTTCGACCGCCTCGCCGGCGAGGGCCGCAAGGCGCTGATTCCTTTTATTACCGCCGGTGACCCGGATGCGGCGCTGACTTTGCCGCTGATGCATACGCTGGTTGAAGCTGGGGCTGATGTCATCGAACTCGGCGTGCCGTTCTCCGATCCAATGGCCGATGGTCCGACCATTCAGCGGGCCTCCGAGCGCGCGCTAGCCAAGGGCATGAGTTTGCGCAAGGTGCTTGAACTGGTTGTGGCGTTCCGCGCCACTGATGCCCAAACGCCAGTGGTGCTGATGGGTTACGCCAACCCGATCGAAGCGATGGGGTTGGAGAAGTTCGCTGCTGCTGCTGCTAGCGCCGGTGTCGACGGTGTGTTAGTCGTTGATTACCCGCCGGAAGAAGCTCTGAACTTTGGCGCTGCAATGAAGGCGCAAGGCATGGATCCCATTTTTCTGCTTGCACCAACGTCGACCGCAGCACGTATCGCGCAGGTCGCCGAAATTGCCAGCGGTTACGTTTATTACGTCTCGCTGGCTGGCGTCACCGGTTCAGGGGCGCTCAATGTTGAGGCTGTCGCCGAACGTTTGCCACTGATCCGCGAAAAGACCGGTTTGCCGGTCGGTGTTGGCTTTGGTATCCGCGATGCCGCAACGGCGGCTCGCATTGCTCGTATTGCTGATGCGGTTGTGGTTGGCAGCCGAATTATTGAAGAAATTGAAAAATCCACCGCTGCAACGGCCTGCGCCAATGTGAAAGCACTGGTTGCAGATATTCGTCGTGGTGTTGATGAGGTGAAATCATGAGTTGGCTGACCAAACTACTGCCCCCCAAGATCAAGCGTGAATCAGGCGCCCAGCGCCGTGGCGCATTGCCGGAAGGCCTGTGGAGCAAGTGCCCGTCCTGTGAGGCGGTGCTCTATGCGACGGATCTCGACAATAATCTGCAGGTATGCCCGAAGTGTGGTCACCACAATCGGCTCAGCGCGCGCCAGCGGCTTGATTTATTGCTCGATCCGGAAGGTTGTTTCGAGATCGGGGCCGATGTGATTCCGGTCGATAGCCTGAAATTCAAGGACAGCAAGCGTTATCCCGATCGCCTGATGGAAGCCAACGAAGCGACCGGCGAAAGTGACTCGCTGGTCTGTCTGCAAGGTTCAATCAAGACCATTCCGGTTGTCGCTGCGGCCTTTGAGTTTGGTTTCATGGGTGGCTCGATGGGTTCCGTCCTTGGCGAGCGCTTTGTTCGCGGTGTCGAGACGGCGATCGAATTAAAAGCACCCTTCATCTGTATCACCGCTTCCGGTGGTGCGCGCATGCAGGAAGGCCTTTTTTCACTGATGCAAATGGCCAAGACGACGGCAGCGCTGACCAAGCTTTCTCAAGCCGGGTTGCCTTTTATTTCCATTTTGACCGACCCGACAATGGGTGGTGTTTCGGCCTCATTCGCTTTCATTGGTGATGTGGTTATTGCTGAACCGGGCGCCTTGATTGGCTTTGCCGGGCCGCGCGTGATCGAGCAAACCGTGCGTGAAACCTTGCCGGAGGGCTTCCAGCGAGCCGAGTTTCTGCTCGAAAAAGGCGCCATCGACATGATTGTCGACCGTCGGGAAATGCGTGACCAAGTTGCCCGTATGCTGGCGCTGTTGCAAAAATTACCGGCTGCCGCTTGAAGTCGCTAGAAGACTGGCTGGCCCACCTCGAAGGCCTGCATCCAAAAGGGCAGGCCGGTATTGAACTTGGGCTGGAGCGCATTCGTCAGGTCAAGGCGGTGCTTGGGCAAACCCAGCATTGCCCGGTGATTATTGTTGGCGGTACGAATGGCAAAGGTTCGACCTGCGCCTATCTTGAAAACATTATTGTTACCGCTGGCTATAAGGTTGGTTGCTACACCTCGCCACATCTGAATGCCTATAACGAGCGGGTGCGGGTGAACGGCCTTTCGGCGAGTGATGAAGCCCTTTGTGCCGCCTTTGCCCGTGTCGAGATGGCGCGGCAGCGGGCCGGCAATGTCGCGCTAACTTATTTCGAGTTTGGTACGCTCGCCGCTTGGGAGGTGTTTGCCATAGCAGGGGTTGAGGCCGTTATCCTCGAAGTCGGGTTGGGTGGCCGATTGGATGCGGTCAACGCCTACGAACCCGATATTTCAATTGTCACTAGCATTGCGCTGGATCATATCGAATGGTTGGGGCCGGATCGCGAGAGTATTGGCTTCGAGAAAGCAGGAATTTTTCGTGCCGGTAAGCCGGCTTTTTGCGCCGACCCAAACCCGCCGCAGCGATTGCTTGATCACGCCATCGCGATTGGTGCCGATCTGCGCTTGATCGGTCGCGACTTTGGTTTTGAGCGCGCCCAAGGTGAGAGCAACGAAAATCGTTTGCAATGGCGTTGGTGGTGTCGTTCCGGTGACACCTTGGTGAAACGTACACTGGCCTATCCCGGTCTGCGCGGCCCGATCCAGTTGTATAACGCGGCCGTAACGCTGGCGGCACTGGATGCGCTGATCGACCAACTGCCGGTGACGATGCAGGCAATTCGACCAGGGTTGATTGAAACCGAGTTGGCCGGGCGTTTTCAGGTAGTGCCGGGCAAGCCGGCGATTGTCCTTGATGTGGGCCACAACCCGCAGGCGATCAAGGTGCTGGCCGATAATCTGTCGACCATGGGGTTTTTCGACCGGACTTACGCTGTCCTCGGCATGTTGAACGACAAGGATATTGTCGGTGCGCTGCGGCACTTGAAGGGCAAAATTGATTACTGGCATGTCGCTACTTTGACTGGCTTACGCGGCACTTCCGCCGAAAAATTGGCGACGATTATTGCTGACGCGGAACTGGGTGGAGAGATCGTTTGTCATGCTTCGCCTGGGTTGGCAATGCAAGCCGCCAAGGGGCTGGCCGCCGAAAGTGATAGAATTCTGGCCTTTGGTTCGTTCTACACGGTAGCCGGGGCGCTCGAAGCGCTGCGCAAAAAGCCCTAATTAATGGAAGAAAACGACGTTCAACTGCAACTCAAGAAACGTGCCCGACGCCGGCTGGTAGGCGCGGTCGCCTTCGTTTCTGTGGTTGCAGTGGTGTTGCCGATGGTGATGGACCATGAGCCGCGTCAGGTTGTTCAGGATGTGGAAATTCGTATTCCGGGACAGGACGAAAAGCCTTTTGCTCCAAAATTTGCCGCTGTGCCGATTGAAAGAGCGCCTGATTTGAGTGCGGCCAAAGTGCCGGCTGAGGTCGCTGAAACTAAACTTGCTGTTCAGCCAACGGCGCGGGTGCTTGAAGTGGTCAAGGACAAAGCGGCAGACAAGTCAGTAGAGAAACCAGTTGAAAAACCGGTGGAAAAGCCGCCGGTCAAAGCTCAAAAGGCGCAAGACAAGCCAGCCAGTAAACCAGCAGAAAAGCCCGTGGAAAAACCGCCTATCAAAACCGAGGAGGCCAAGCGGGCAGCGGCAATTCTCGGTGGGCAGCCGGCTGAGGCCAAGCCCGGTGAATATCTGGTGTTGATTGGCGCCTTTTCGAACGAATCTAATGTCAAGAATTTGAAAACCAAACTCGGCGAGCAAGGTATCAAGATTTACAGCGAACCGCTCGATACGCCGCAGGGCAAGAAAATTCGCGTGCGAGCCGGGCCTTTTGCTAGCCGTGAAGCAGCCGAAAAGGCGCTTGGAAAGATGCAAAAAATTGGTGTTTCCGGGGCCATTGCGGCGAAATAATGACGATTTTTGACTATGTCGCGATCGGCATCGTCAGTCTCTCTTTGCTGTTCGGGCTGTGGCGAGGGGTTGTTGGCGAAGTGGTTGCCTTGATCGGCTGGGTGGCAGGAATCATGGCTGCTGTTGAGTTTGGTACGCCGGTGGGGCAATCGCTCTTTTCTGGTCTGACCGATCCGGCGATTCGGACGCTGGCCGGTTGTGTGGTGATTTTTGTTGGTGTGCTGGTGGTGATGTCGCTGGTTGGCATGGTCGTGCGAAGTATGGTCAAAGCTTTGGGCCTGAGTATTTCAGACCGTCTGTTGGGCATGGTTTTTGGATTGGCGCGCGGGGTGCTGGTCATCATGGTGCTGGTTGGGTTGGGCGGTATGACTGCCGCTCCGAAGCAGCCGTGGTGGAAAAATGCAACGCTGGCGCAGCCGTTGGAAACAGCAGTTCTGGTAGCCAGACAATGGTTGCCGGATGATTTGGCAAAACGAATTCGATTCAGCTAGGCAGGAAAAAACTATGTGCGGGATTCTCGGTGTGATGGCGACAACGCCGGTCAACCAGTTGCTTTACGATGGATTAATGGTGCTGCAGCATCGCGGTCAGGATGCAGCAGGGATCGCCACAGCTGAAGGCAATACCTTTCACTTGCAAAAAGGTCCGGGGCTGGTGCGCGACGTTTTCCGCACGCGCAATATGCGTGCCTTGCCAGGTAATTGGGGCATCGGTCATGTGCGTTATCCGACGGCCGGTTCGGCCACCAACTTTGCCGAGGCGCAGCCTTTTTATGTCAATTCGCCCTTCGGCATCGTTCTTGGTCACAACGGTAATCTGACGAACGCGGAGCAACTCAAGGAAGAGATGTTCCGGCTAGATCGCCGTCACATCAATACCAATTCCGATTCGGAAGTCCTGCTCAATGTCCTGGCGCATGAACTGCAGTCCTCCGCGCATGGCTACGAGCTGGATGTCGATAGTATTTTTCAGGCGGTCGCCGGCGTGCATCGCCGTTGTCGTGGCGCCTATGCAGTGGTGGCGCTGATTGCCGGCTATGGTTTGCTTGCCTTCCGTGATCCGCACGGTATTCGGCCACTCGTTTACGGTAAAAATCCGACGGCGGAAGGAATGGAGTATCTGGTGGCATCCGAATCTGTCGCGCTCGATACGCTCGGCTTCCAGATGGTGCGCGACATTGAGCCGGGCGAGGCGATCTTTATTGACCTCAACCACAAGCTGAGCAGTCGCCAATGTGCGCAGCAGCCGACCTATGCGCCGTGTATTTTTGAATATGTTTATCTTGCCCGACCGGATTCGGTGATTGATGGTGTTTCCGTCTATGAAGCCCGTCTGGCGATGGGTGAGGCACTGGCCGAGAAGGTCAGGAAACATATTCCGATTGAAGAGATCGACGTCGTTATTCCGATTCCTGATTCGAGCCGTCCGGCGGCGATGGAACTGGCTCAGGAGCTTGGTATTCCCTTCCGCGAAGGCTTTGTCAAGAACCGCTATGTCGGTCGGACCTTCATCATGCCGGGGCAGGCCATGCGCAAAAAGTCGGTACGCCAGAAGCTGAATACCTGCGGCCAAGAATTCAAGGGCAAGCGCGTGTTGCTGGTTGATGACTCGATTGTGCGCGGTACGACCAGTCGGGAAATTGTAGAAATGGCTCGTGCTGCCGGCGCTTTGAAGGTTTATTTTGCCTCAGCCGCACCGCCAGTTCGCTTCCCGAATGTTTATGGCATCGATATGCCGACCCGTGCCGAGTTGATTGCCACCGGTCGGGACGATGAGGGCATTGCCCGGGAAATCGGGGCCGATGCCTTGGTTTATCAAGACATCGAAGCGCTCAAGCATTCAATCACCAAGCTGCGGCCCGACCTGACAGAGTTCGATGCTTCCTGTTTCGACGGGTGCTACATTACCGGCAACATCGATGAGTATTACCTCGATGCGATGGAGAGCAAGCGTAGTGGCAAGGTTGCCAAGACCAGCGAGGAAGAAGAGGATGGCGAGAGTGATGCGCAGCAACTCGTCTTGCAATTGGCAAATGGGGGGCGGCACTGATGGGTCAGTCTGATCAGGGCAGGCTCAACTATCGTCCGGAAACCTTGGCGGTTCGGGCCGGGCAGGAGCGAAGCCAGTTCGGCGAGCACTCCGAAGCCTTGTATCTGACTTCCAGTTTTGTCTTCAAAAGTGCCGCCCAGGCGGCCAAACGCTTTTCCGGAGAAGAGCCGGGCAATGTTTATGCCCGTTTCTCCAATCCGACCGTCACCATGTTTGAAGATCGGCTCGCTGCGCTCGAAGGCGCTGAGAACTGTGTCGCCACGGCGAGCGGTATGTCCGCCATCATGGCGGCCGTGTTGGCGCATTTGAAGCAGGGTGATCACATCGTCGCGTCTAATGGGCTGTTCGGCGCAACGGTGCAGCTCTTCTCGAACATTCTGTCGCGGACCGGCATCACCGCAACTTTCGTGCCGCAGACTGATCCGGCGGCTTGGGAAGTGGCGATTCGTCCTGAGACGAAGATGTTCTTCCTCGAAACCCCGTCCAACCCGTTAACGGAAATTGCCGATATTCGGGCGTTGACCGCAGTAGCCCACGCCAAGGGCATTCTGGTCGCGGTGGATAACTGTTTCTGTACGCCGATTCTGCAACGGCCGCTCGACATGGGCGCCGATCTGGTCATTCACTCGGCCACCAAATTTCTCGATGGCCAAGGCCGTGTTCTCGGCGGTGCCGTTTGCGGCTCCAAGCTACTGACCGAAGAGGTTTTTAAATACCTGCGCACGGCTGGCCCAACGCTCTCTGCCTTCAATGCCTGGGTCCTGCTCAAGGGTCTGGAAACCCTGAAGCTGCGGGTTGAGGCGCAGTCGGCTGCGGCCCTGCAAGTCGCCACCTGGCTGGAAGCGCATCCTCAGGTGGCGCGGGTTTTTTATCCTGGTCTACCCTCGCATCCGCAATATGAGCTGGCAAAAACCCAGCAGAAAAGTGGCGGGGCCATTGTCTCCTTTGAGATCAAGGGCGCCCGCGAGCAGGCCTGGCAGGTCGTTGATAACTGCCAACTCTTGTCTATTACCGCCAATCTCGGCGATACCAAAACCACCATAACCCACCCTGCCTCTACCACGCATGGCCGTATTTCCCCGGAAGCCCGGGCTGCGGCTGGCATCAGCGAAGGGCTGCTGCGTATCGCAGTTGGCCTTGAAGCGGTAGAGGATCTTCTGGCCGATCTCGATCGCGGCCTTTCTCTCATCTAGCACCACAAAGATAACAGCTGGCACTAGATTCAACCGCGGCGCCCGATCTTCGACCGGCTGCCGCCCGGAGTTCCCATGCAATTTACTGATCTCGGCCTCAAGGCCGAACTCCTGCGCGCCATCAGCGAGCAGGGTTACGACACGCCGACGCCCATCCAGCAAAAGGCTATTCCTGCCGTAATGACCGGCTCAGACCTGATGGCGACGGCGCAGACCGGCACCGGCAAAACCGCCGGTTTTACGCTCCCCATTCTGCATCGCCTGGCCAGTGGCCCCAACACGCGTACCTCAAAGCGGCCGCGCGTGCTGGTTCTGGTACCAACCCGCGAACTGGCGATTCAGGTCGAGGTGAGCGTCCAGACTTACGGCAAACATCTGCCGATCAACTCGGTGGCAGTATTTGGCGGCGTCGGCATTAACCCGCAAATCGCTGCCTTGCGCCGTGGCGTTGATATTTTGGTGGCAACGCCAGGTCGTTTGCTTGACCATGTGCAACAACGCACGGTCGACCTCGGTGGCGTTGAAATTCTGGTTCTCGACGAAGCTGATCGCATGCTCGATATGGGTTTCATCCGCGACATTCGCAAGCTCATCGCTCTGCTGCCGAAGCAACGCCAGAACCTGATGTTCTCCGCGACTTTCTCGCCGGATATTCGCGAACTGGCAGCTGGTCTGTTGAATAACCCTGTGTCAGTTGATGTCGCGGCGCGCAATACGGCGGCTGAGACAGTCTCCCAGCGCGTTATCGAAACCAATCGTGAGCAGAAAAAAGACCTGCTGCTGCATTTGTTCGAAACTCGTGGCTGGCATCAGGTGCTGATTTTCGCCCGCACCAAGCATGGTGCCGATGCCTTGTCGCGCAATCTGGATAAAGCCGGCATCAGTTCGGCTGCTTTGCACGGCAACAAGTCGCAAGGTGCCCGTACCCGTGCCTTGAGCGACTTTAAGGATGGCAAAATTGTTGCGCTGGTAGCAACGGATATTGCTGCCCGCGGTATCGACATTGATTCGCTGCCCTACGTGATCAATTACGAAATCCCCAATATCGCCGAAGACTACGTGCACCGGATTGGCCGTACCGGTCGTGCCGGCATGGAAGGTGAAGCGATTTCGCTGGTCAGCCATGATGAACGCGGTTTTATGCGCGACATTGAAAAGTTGATCAAACGTACCCTTGAGCGGGAGGTTATTGCCGGTTTCGAGCCTTCTGCCCACGCCGCACCACGTCCAGTTCAACCGCCACGTGGCCCGCGCAAGCCGTCCGAACCGGGTCGGGGTCAAGGTCAAAAAACCGCCCAAAATCGCGGTGGACCGCAGCAACATCGTAGCGGCACTCGGCACCACTAAAAACCTGAGTGCAACCCAGGTAGTCAGGCAACTGGCTGCCTGCGCCAACCGTCTAGTTGGCTTACTCAGCGATTGAGTACAATTTATGCAGCCTATTATTTCGGCTCTGCAGTTTGTTGCCGCTATGGCACTTCACTCAGCGTTTTTCTCTTTTTGACTAATCTTCAAGCAGTCTGAATCACCTGCCACGATAATCAGGCAGGTATTTTTGGAGAGCACCATGCGTAGAGTATTGATGTTATTGGCTATCGCTTATCAGTTCGGTCAGCCAGCCTTTGCCGAAGTGATTGCCGGCGAGGCGCCGATTCATTTAGTCGCGAAAGAAGGCAGTGGCAGTGAGATTGTCAGTCTGCTGAAGGCAGATGCCAAAATGCGCGATGTCCGGACGCCTTTGGGTTCAACGCCATTGCATTTCGCCGCAACCAACCCTGATCGCAGCGCGATGAACATCTTGTTGGCGGCTGGGGCTGATCCCAATGCGCGTGATCTTGACGGCTCGACGCCGCTGCATATGGCGGCTTACGCCAGCCGTGCGGCCAATGTGAAGCAACTGCTCGAAGCCGGGGCTGATCCGCTGCTCAAGAACAATGCCGGGCGTGATGCCGCTGCGATGGCGCGCAAGGTAAAGGCTGATGAGGCCGCCGGGGTGATTTCGTTGTGGCAACTTAAAGGCTGCAAGGCCGGCAAACCATGCTGAAACTTTGGCTGCTTTTGCCTTGTCTGCTGCTAGCCAGTTGGGTGCAGGCCGAGGAGCGTTTGCCGGATATGGTGCTCTATACGCCCAACGTCTGTCTGGCTTGCGTCGAGTACGCTGACTATTTGCGTAAAAATGGTTTTACGGTGACGGTGAAAGCGACCGATGACATGGCGGCAGTCAAGCGTCGCCTGAAGGTGCCGAAACATCTTCAAGCCGAGCCAAGTGCAACGGTGGCTGGGTATTTTATTGAGGGCCATGTGCCGGCGGAAGATATCAAGGAACTATTGCTGGAGAAGCGCAAGGCGCGCGGTTTAGCTGTGCCGGGTTTGCCGCTCGGGGCGCCGGGGCGGGAGTTCTCCAGTCCGACCTGCGATACGGCATGCACGGTGCTTGATGGTGACACCGGGCAAGGCCGGGTGCGGCGCGAGTTGTATGAAACTTTATTGGTCAAGCCGGACGGCGATACTTCGATTTACGCCCGCCATTAAGCCCTGCTAGATTTTTGCGCTGTCGCCAAATAGTTCCAGATGCCGCGTGTTTAGCCAAGCATCGTCTTCGCCCTGCGGATTGTTTTCCCGCTGCTGGCTGATGCTTTGGACGATTCCACCATCGCCGCGCACCCGATAGCGGCTCTCGATCCGGGTGAACTGTGGCGGATTTAGACTGAGATAGGCAAAGCAAGTGCTTTCCGGCAGGCTGGGTTCGACTGGTTTGTTACTGATACGAGCCTTGATTTCGGTGGCAACGATGCCGCCCATCCGGCTGGCTAGCTCGCCGGTTTTTGGGTAATGACCAAAGAGCGGTGACACCACGCCGACACTATCGCCGATAACAAATACCCGGTCGTCGCCCAAAAAACCGAAATTTTTCGGGTTGACCGCAGCCCATTCACTTTTGTCGCCGATCAATCCATTATTTCGACACAGATCGGCCGCTTTTTGCTGCGGCATCAGAATGGCTTCGTCGAAGCGGATTTCATCGATGTCGAGTGTGGCAACACGGCGATAAGGGTCGAGTTGGCGCAGCCGGGTATTCGGCAAGTAATTCACCTGATCACGAAATTGTTCGCTAAATATGCGCTGGTAAGCTGCCCAAGGGGCATTCGGTTCGATCACTGTAAGGCGGGCCTTGAGGCCGCGTGACTTGATATGCTGGGCAATGATTACGGCCCGTTCGTAAGGGGCTGGCGGGCAGCGGTATGGGGCGAGCGGAATGTTCAGCAAAAACTCGCCGCCGGCAAATGCTGCGAGCTTTGCCTTGATCTGTTCCAACTCTTTGCCGACGGTAAAGCCGCTGGGAAAGTGCTGGCGCATATATGTTGCAGCCGCCTGATCGCCGGCGAAAAATTCGTTATCAGCTTCACTGATGCCTGCGGCGACGATCAGCCAATCGTAGGGGAAATCGCCGGCAGTGCTGCTGATACGTCGACCCGCTAAGTCAATTCCATTGACCTCCGCTTGCCGGAAGCGATAACCCAGCTGCTCGGCGGCTGTTCGATAGTTCTGGCGCAGACGACGACCATCATCAAGACCCGCCAGCCAGCGATTGCTCAGCGGAAGCGAAATGAATTCGGGCTGACGTTCGAGCAGCAGGACATCGCAAGTGCTGGCCAACTGGCGAGCCGCCGACAGGCCACCCCAGCCACCGCCAATAATGACAACCTTGGGCCGGGCCGGTGTGGCCAGAATGGCTGGCGCGTAGAGGCTGCAGGCGGTAGCGAGGAGAAGCTGACGACGAGTGATGTTCATCGGCGCAGCTTAGGCCGAAATTGCCTCGGCGGAAATGATCGAGAGCAATTCTGCGCCATAGTGTTCGATTTTGGCGCTTCCCATGCCGATGATCGTGGCCAGTAAACCACGGCTGATCGGGCGGACTTCGGCCAGTTCGCGCAGGGTCTTATCATGCAGGATAACGTAGGCCGGCACGCCCTGTTCCTTGGCTGTGTCGCTGCGCCATTGACGCAGCGTCTGAAACAGGGACTCGTCGGCGGCCGAGAGATCGCTGTGAGCGACGCTGGTTGTTCGAGTTGCTACCTTTTTACGCACGGACGGGCGCCGAAGTTCGACGCGCTGCTCGCCCTTCAAAACCTTGCGCGCCGCGTCAGTCAGCTGCAGGGCACCGTGTTCGGCCATGTCGACATGGACCAAGCCGGCCGCTGCCAATTGGCGAAAAACACTTTTCCAGGCGTGATCGTCCAGATCGCTGCCAACATTGAAGGTGGGAAGCTGGTCGTGGTTCCACTGCTTGACCTTGTCGGTCGCTTTGCCGCGCAGGATGTCGGTCAGGTGGGCAACGCCGAAGCGCATGCCGGTACGAAAGATTGCTGAGAGCGCCTTTTGCGCCGCCAGCGTGCCATCCCATAGTTCGGGCGGGTCCTGGCAGACATCGCAGTTATGGCAAGGCTCGCGCGCTTCGCCGAAATAGTCGAGCAACACCTGGCGGCGACAACGCGGCGCTTCGCAGTAAGCTAGTAATGCCGTCAGGCGTTGCGATTCAAGCACTTTTTG
>Ga0136636_10001813_pt1 | contig 12601 bp, 14 predicted proteins | sample AntDrymUQ8522106_2_FD_104653 | JGI IMG/M metagenome (GOLD analysis project Ga0136636, IMG submission 104653) | Polar desert sand microbial communities from Dry Valleys, Antarctica - metaG UQ852 (21.06) | ecosystem: Environmental > Terrestrial > Soil > Desert | place: Antarctica: Dry Valley... | reverse complement strand
ACCAGCTGAACGTCAAAGTGGCGCATTTTCATCACCCGCTTGCTGCCTTCGCGCACGACCGCAAACGCTTCGGGCAGCAAGGCCTCCAGCGCCGCACCCTGCGCTATGCGCTGCTTGAAGGCATCGGTCTGCGCCCGAAGCTCATCGTCGCTGAACTTCTCGTACTTTGCCTCCAAAGCATTGATGCGCTCCACGGTCTTGCGATAGGTTTTGAGCGAACGCTCGTTGCGGCTACCGAAAATCTTGGTGAGGAAGTTTGTGGCCATGCGGTCGGGGCTGTGGCAAACACGAGGTTGGCCAAACAGACGAATAAGAAGTAGCGCTCTTGCGAACGTCAAAAACCCGCTGGTCGGCTATCAGCCGGTCAGCGCGTACAGTCGCTCACGGGGTCAGGAGCAAAACGCTGATTTTACCCGGCGTGCCGAAGAACCCAAGGCATCAGCGGCGGGGCCCAGAAGTGGCAGAAGCCAGCGCCTGGCCGGCGTCTAGGAACGGTCTCGGGTCCTGCGGCACACCGGAAACCAGCACCTCAAAATGCAGATGTGGCCCGGTGGACCGGCCGGTCGTGCCCACCCTGGCGACCAGTTGTCCCCGTTTCACGATATCGCCCTTTTTGACAACGACCACCGAAGCATGGGCATAGCGGGTGATCAGGTCGTTGCCATGATCTATTTCGATCATGTTGCCGTAGGCCGGGTGAAATTCCTGCACCACCACCACACCACCGGCTGCAGCCAGGATGGGTGTCCCAACATCAGCGGGAAAATCCAGGCCCGTGTGGAGTGCGGAGCGCCCGGTGATGGGGTCGATCCGAAAGCCGAACGGCGAGCCAATGCGCCCCCCTTTGACCGGCTCCTCGGTGGGCACCATGCTGTTTTGTATTTTCAGGTCGAAAAGTCGAGACTCAACAGCCGTTAACCAATCGATTTTCGAACTGCTGCGCTGGTCAAGAGCATCCATCTCGCCCTGCAGCTCCTCCATGGTCAGAGATCGCGCATTCACCAGAATCCCGCCCGAGCCTGGCAGAGGATTGGTGCGTACCTCATGCGGTTTCAGACCGGTCATCCCGCCCAGCCGTTCGCCCAGGGAGTCGATCTGCATCAGTCGCGCCTGCATTTCCCCGAGCCTGCGCGCCATTGCGTCCAGGTTCTCGCGCATGTACAGCTCTTTGGAGTTGCTGCTGTCATGCGTCACGATGCGCGCCACCGAGGCAAATCCTGGCCAGCCTTGGCGTACACCCTCCAGGAACACCCAGTGGTAGGTCGCTATAGATCCCAGCATGAGAAGAAGCGATGACAGCAATGCAACACCGATCAACTTCCAGCCATTGAGATGCAGGGCTTGGCTTCGTGCGAGCCAGGCATCCGTGATAATGATGTGCACGATTCAACCTTTCCTGATGGCCCTGCGTGGCATCAGAGCACTTTTCGTATGGTCACCGCTTTTCGAACCCACAATATTCTGAGCCTTGAGCAGGCGGTTGATTCCGCGCCCTCGCTGGCAGCACTGCAACAGCGCATCAGGGATTCTCAGCGCTACCTGGAGTGGATTCAACCCGCATTGCCCGCTGGTCTGAGAAAACAAATCAAGGCTGGGCCGGTTCAAGACACCGAGTGGTGCCTGCTGGTCAGCAACGCTTCGGTGTCGACCAAGCTTCGCCATCTGTTGCCAGCGCTGCTGACAACCCTGAGCCAAAACGGTGCGCAGGTTAACGCAATTCGAATCAAAGTCCAAGCGACCGGGCGATGAACGGACCATGTCGGCAGACGGCGCCTACGGAGTCGATGGCGAGAGTGACAGTGACAGTGACAGTGACAGTGACAGTGACAGTGATGGTGCCGCTTATCTGACTCGAACAGATGACCTATCGCTTACAAGGCGATTGCTCTACCAACTGAGCTAAAGCGGCAGCGAAAACCCAACAGTTTACTTGACGCGGCGCAGCTTGGGGCCACCAGTGGGACTGGTCGGCGTCGGCGGCAGCTTGTCCGGGTCGGCGCCCGCTTGCCCAGCGCCCTCCTCACTTGGGACTGAATGCAAGCTGCTGCGCCCGACCTCCTTTGAATCAGCGGCAGAGATCACAGTCAGCGCATCTTCATCGCCGCGAGTGCCCTTGACCGGTGGTGCCGGGAACGCCATACCCTGTCCATTTTCCCGGGCGTAGATTGCGATCACATGATCGATAGGGACCGCAATCTCTCGCGACACGCCACCGAATCGGGCCTTAAATTCAACGAAATCGTTGCCCAAACGCAGCGAACTTGTGGCGTCGAAGCTCACATTGAGCACGATCTCGCCGTTTTTCACGAACTCCATCGGCACCTGAACCGACCCATCTACCTGCACCGCGATGTAGGGTGAGAGCCCATTGTCCGAGCACCATTCGTGTAACGCCCGGATCAGATACGGCCGAGTAGATGGGGTGTCTTGCGCGTTGACGGTCATCGGAAAAACGGTGAGTAGGCGGCAGCCGACCAGCAAAGCTGAACAGCACCCATATCACTTGCGCATCACTTTTTCCGAGGGCGTGAGCGCCTCGATATAGGCAGGACGGGAAAAGATGCGCTCGGCATACTTCAGCAGCGGGGCCGCGTTTTTGCTGAGCTCGATCCCGTAAAAATCCAGCCGCCAAAGCAGAGGCGCGATAGCCACGTCGAGCATGGAGAAATTGTCCCCCAGCATGAACTTGTTTTTCAAGAACACCGGCGCAAGCTGAGTCAGACGATCACGAATATGGGCGCGGGCTTTTTCGAGCGCCTTCTCGTTGCCTTTGGAGCTGCGCGACTCCAACAGGGAGACATGGGCAAACAGCTCCTTCTCGAAGTTCAGCAGAAACAAGCGCACGCGCGCGCGGTCTACCGGATCGCCGGGCATGAGCTGCGGGTGGGGGAAACGCTCGTCAATGTACTCGTTGATGATGTTCGACTCGTACAGGATCAGGTCGCGTTCGACCAGGATAGGCACCTGTCCATAGGGATTCATCACGCTAATGTCTTCTGGCTTGTTGTACAGATCTACATCGCGAATCTCGAAATCCATGCCCTTCTCAAACAGCACAAAACGGCAGCGGTGCGAATAAGGGCAGGTGGTGCCTGAGTACAAAACCATCATGAAGGGAGTTCCTTTAATGCGAAAACAGTGGCGAGCGACTCACCTCGAAGGTGGCGCCAACCACTGTGGAATTTGCGGCAGACAGCAGAATAACCGCCGTTGCCATGCTGAATCGAGTTACTTGATGTCTTTCCAGAACGCGGCGTTGAGGCGCCAAGCAACCAGCGTAAAAACTGCGAGGAAGAGCAATACCCAAACACCAATACGAACACGGCTGTTCAGCCCAGGCTCACCCATCCATTGCATATAGGCGACAAGGTCGCCTATATTTTGGTCAAATTGGGCGGGTGTCATGGTTCCTGGCTTGACCTGCTCCCACCCGCGCAAAACTTCAACTTCTTGGCCTTGGCTTTGTACCTTGTTGTAAAGAGGACTCTGTTCACCCTGCAGCTCCCACAGTGGGTTGGGCATGGCAGTGGCTGGATAAGCTTTGTTGTTCCAGCCAGTCGGTGTGGCGGGATCGCGGTAAAACGTACGCAGGAAGGTGTAGAGGTAATCCGGTCCAGAGTGCCCGCCAATGGCTGCGCGAGAGCGGGCAACCAGGGTAAGGTCTGGCGGGTTTTTGCCAAAGAACTCCTTGGCGTCCGTGGGTGACATCGAGACCTTCATCGTGTCCCCGATCTTGTCGGTGGTGAAGGTAAGATTTTCAGAAATCTGCTTGTCGGTCAGACCAATATCGCGCAGTCGGTTAAAGCGCATGAACGAGGCCGAATGGCAGTTCAGGCAATAGTTGACAAACAGCTTGGCGCCATTTTGCAATGCGGCCATGTCGTTGGTACGCTGCGGCGCCTTGTCCATCGGAATGGTCGCGCCAGCAGCCCAGGCCGTTCCCGACAAGCCCATGGCCAGCGCGAGGCCCAAAATCATTTTTTTCATTGCTGTAACTCTCTGGATGGGCTCGGCCCGCTCAGTGCGGCTGGAAAACAACGCGGGTGGGCACGGTCTTGAACTCACCCAGACGGCTCCACCAGGGCATCAGGAGGAAGAATCCAAAGTAGAACAGGGTGCCGATCTGGGACGTGCGCTCGGCCAGATCTTGTCCCGCAACCGCGCCCCAGACGCCTGGTGGCTGAATACCCAGATAGCCCAATACGAAGAAGTTGAACACAAACGCTCCATACAACCACTTGTTCCAAGTTGGGCGGTACCGAATGGACTTGACCGGGCTGTAGTCCAGCCAAGGCAAGAAGAACAAGACAATTACACCGGCACCCATGATCACCACACCCCAGAACTTGGGGTCGATGCTGAGCATCATGGCGATCAAAGCGGCCGCACCGCCGGCCATGACGCCCTTCATCACCGCGCTCAAGCTGGACTTGAACACCGCAAACAGCATACCGAGTGCCACGGCTGCCATCAGTGGATACATGAACTGGCCTGTGACAGCCCGCAACATGGAGTAGAAGGGCGTGAAATACCACACTGGCGCAATGTGCAGCGGTGTCACCAGCGGGTCGGCCGGAATGAAGTTGTTGTACTCCAAGAAAAAGCCGCCGAACTCAGGTGCAAAGAAGATGATGGCCGTAAACACCATCAGGAAAACCGAGACGCCCAGAATGTCGTGGACAGTGTAATAAGGGTGGAAGGGGATGCCGTCAAGCGGGATGCCTTTGTCGTCCTTCAACGCCTTGATCTCAATACCGTCGGGGTTGTTGGAACCCACCTCGTGAAGCGCGATGATATGAGCGACAACCAAGCCGAGCAGGACCAAGGGAACGGCAATCACGTGAAGGGCAAAAAAGCGGTTCAGTGTGGCATCACCGACCACGAAATCGCCGCGGATGAGCAGGGCCAAATCAGGTCCCACGAAAGGAATGGCGGAAAACAGGTTCACGATCACCTGAGCGCCCCAGTAGGACATCTGCCCCCAAGGCAGCAGATAGCCCATAAACGCCTCAGCCATCAAAGTCAGGAAAATCGCGCAACCGAACACCCAGACCAGTTCACGCGGTTTGCGGTAGGAGCCGTAAATCAGACCGCGGAACATGTGCAGGTAGACCACCACAAAAAATGCGGAGGCGCCGGTGGAATGCATGTAGCGAATCAGCCAGCCCCACGGCACATCGCGCATGATGTATTCGACAGACGCAAACGCCACCGGCACACCGGCAGCGTTCAGGTTTGCATCGGGCTTGTAATGCATGGTCAGAAAGATACCGGTCACAATCTGAATCACCAACACCAGCAAGTTCAACGAGCCAAAGAAATACCAAAAGTTGAAATTCTTGGGTGCGTAATATTCGGCCAGATGCTCGTTGTAGAGCTTGGACAGTGGAAATCGATTGTCGACCCAGTTCAGCGCTTTTTCAGCGACGGGCGCATCGGGAGAGACTTCTTTGAATTGAGCCATGGTATGGATGCCTCGGGTCAGGGTAATCAGGCCTTGTCTTCGCCCACCAGCAAGGTGGTGTCGGACAGGTAAACGTGCGGCGGCACTTCGAGGTTGTCTGGTGCGGGCTTGTTCTTGAAGACACGACCAGCCAGATCGAAGGTCGAACCATGGCAAGCGCACAGAAATCCGCCCGGCCAATCGTCGGGAAGCGATGGCTGCGGGCCTGGCGTGAATTTATCGCTGGGCGAGCAACCGAGGTGGGTGCAGATACCCACAGCGACCAGCACTTCGGGCTTGATGGAACGGTGGGTGTTCTGGGCGTACTCAGGCGTTGGGTAAGCGGTACGAACCGAGTTTGGGTCGGCCAGCTCAGCGTCGTGCTTTGAGAGCTCGGCCAACTGTTCGGGCGTGCGACGCATGATCCACACCGGCTTGCCTCGCCACTCCACCACCCGCATTTGGCCTGGCTGCAAGGACGAGATGTCGACTTGCACCGCAGCACCAGCGGCCCTGGCTTTTTCGGAAGGCTGAAAGCTGCTCACGAAGGGCACTGCCACAGCAGCCACACCGACGCCACCCATCGCGGCGGAGGTGATCAGCCAGGTACGGCGGCTGTTATCGACCTTGACATTGACAGTTGCTTCACTCATGGGAAAACTTTCTGAAACTTAGCGCTACGGGAAACCCCTCGAATTCTAACGGACGGCACCAGTCAAGTTCGACCATGCCGTACGAACCAACTGAGCTATCGGGGGCTCTGCATCGAAGACCGAGACCGCTGCTGCGAGCGTGGGCGCTTGGCTTACATGTGGTGCTTTTCAGGTGTGGCAGAATTTTGTCCGCCACTTGGCTTAAGACTTCTGATCATCAAAAGCCCCACCCCGAGTGATGACACAGACGGATCGTGACGAGCTCAGTCTCAATGCCGGATGCATTCAAGCAGCACCCGCAACAACAAGGGAGATCCCATGAGCATGATGCAGGAATTCAAGGAATTTGCAGTCAAAGGCAACGTGATCGACCTGGCCGTCGGCGTGATCATCGGCGGTGCTTTCGGCAAAATCGTGACTTCGATGGTGGAAGATCTCATCATGCCGATGGTGGGCGCGATTGTCGGCAACTTGGACTTCTCCAACCTTTACATTGCGCTGGGCAAAGTGCCCGACGGAACGGCGCCCACGCTGGCTGCTCTCAAGGAAGCGGGTGTGCCCACACTGGCCTATGGCAATTTCATCACGGTGGCGATCAACTTCACCATCCTGGCGTTCATCATCTTCATGATGATCAAGCAGGTGAACCGACTCAAGCGCGAGGTGCCGACTGCTCCGCCTCCTGCGACGCCAGAAGATGTGGTGCTGCTGCGAGAGATCCGAGACAGCCTGCGCAAGTGACCACCGTGCTCCGTTGCGAGCGAAACGGGTCAGCGAAAGGTTTTCTTCACCCGGTCTGGATTCTCTGACTGGAGGTCATGCTGATGGCGGCATCAACGGCCGCAATCAGGCTGTCCGGGCTCGCGCGACCGGTTCCGGCCAGATCAAATGCAGTGCCATGGTCGGGGCTGGTGCGCACCAGTGGCAGGCCCAGCGTGGTGTTCACGCCATGCTCCAGACCCATCAGTTTGACGGGTATCAGTCCCTGGTCGTGGTACATCGCCAACACCACATCAAACTCGCTTTGATGCGCGCGCATGAACACCGTGTCGGGCGCGTGGGGTCCGGTGGCATCGATGCCCTCTTGTCTCGCCTGCGCCACCGCGGGCGCGATCGCCTCAATCTCCTCGCGGCCGAACAAGCCGCCCTCGCCCGCATGTGGGTTGAGCCCCGCCACACCGATGCGCACGCCAAGCCAGCCACAGCGCTCAAAATGTCGCGCGGTGATGCGCAGCGTTTCCAGCACCTGCGCCTGCGTCACACAAGCGATGGCGTCACGCAAAGGCAGGTGAATGCTCACCAGCACCGTGCGCAGGCCAGGGCAGCTAAGCATCATGCGCACCGGCATGTTTTCGATCGACACACCATGGTGCTCAGCCGCCAGCGCCTGCAACATTTCAGTGTGTCCCGGATAGGGTTCACCTGCCGCCGCCAGCGCTTCCTTGTGGATCGGTGCGGTGACCATCGCGCCAAATTGCCCGCCCAGTACCGCTGCGGTGGCCCAGCGAATAGCATCGGCAGCCGCACGGCCCGCGATGTCGCTGACTGCGCCTACCGGCACCATCGGGTGGGGCGAGCAAGCCTGCACCACCGCCAGACAACCGGGCGGTACCTTGTTTAACGCACAGTAACCACTCACCTCAGCGAGCATCACCGGCCGCAGCCCGCCGCCCAAAAAGCCGGCTGCGCGGCGCATCGTGGGCACATCCCCCGCCACCAGCAACCGGGGCAAAAGGTCGGGGCGCTGTTGCACCGCCTTGAGCACGATCTCTGGCCCGATACCCGCTGGGTCCCCTTGGGTGACCACCAAACGCGGCGCTCGCGGGTGCTCGCCAATTGTGCCAGTGGGTTTTTGGCTGGTGTTCATGCCGGGTTGGGGATGTCGATGAATTCGTGCTCCAGCCCCAGATCCTTTGCGACGGAGGCGCCCACTGCTTGGACGCCGTAGCGCTCCGATGCGTGGTGACCACACGCGATGTAGGCGACGCCGCATTCCCGCGCATAGTGGGCCTGCGGCTCGGATATTTCGCCAGTGATGAACACGTCAGCGCCTGCGGCAATGGCCGATTCGAAGTAGCTTTGGGCCCCACCGGTGCACAAAGCGATGCGCTCAATGCGGCGATCGGGTTCGGCCACCAGCGTGACTGGCCGTCCGAGCATCGCCGCCACATGCTCGGCAAGCACCTGCGCAGAGCCCATCGGAAGCTGACCCAGAAAGCCCAGCGATTGCTCGCCAAAGCGCCCCTGGTCGGTTGGCAGCAGTGAAATCCCCAGCACGCGGGCCAGCTGCGCGTTGTTACCCAACACCGGATGCGCATCAAGTGGCAGGTGGTAGGCGAACAGGTTGATGTCATGGGCCAGCAGGCGGGACAGGCGCTGCTTCATCCAGCCAGTCACCCGGCCGTCTTGGCCGCGCCAGAACAGCCCGTGGTGCACCAGGATGGCATCGGCTTGCGCTTCGATCGCGGCCTCGATCAGCGCCACGCTGGCGGTCACTCCCGTGACCAGTTTGCGCACCAGCGACCCTCCCTCAACCTGCAAGCCATTGGGGCCGTAGTCCTTGAATGTCTGAGGCTGCAACAGCCTGTCCATCGCCATAAGCAGCGACTGACGTGAAACGGCCTCAGCGGGTGAGTTGAGCGAAGTAGATTGAGAGGACATGACGGCGAAGAAAGGAGTTTGGGGCCAGCAGTGCATTGCATGCACTGCTCAAAACACTTCCCTACCGATTCTGACAGCGGCAACGCCGCCCTCGCGGGGTCAAATTCGAGACCCTGGGAGCAGCACAACGCGACGGCCGCTTCAGGGCTGCTGGCCATCAGCCTCGTTCATCTTGCGATTGAAGAACCGGTAATACCAAACACCCATGCCCAGCATAAAGGCGATCACGCTGATACTGAACAGACCCTAGTCGGTCGAAAAAAGATCCACAAACAGCTTCATGATCCACTCCTTCTGGTTGGTGGTGTGTTGGCAAGCCTTCATTGCAAGGGCTTTTGGCCAGCCGCGCATTGACTTGGGTCAACCGGCTTGAAAGCGGCTGCCGGGCAGCCATATGCAGGACAATTGCCGTTTGACCGGCCGAACTTTGGTTGGACCCTTGACCAACCCGATACCTCTTCCTTCCAAGATGAAACGACTCTGGCTTGTCTTCGCCCAATTCGTGACCCTGTTGCTGGCGGCATTTTTCGTGGTCGCCACGCTCAAGCCCGAGTGGCTCGACCGCAAGCCCGTGCTCGCCTCGGTGGTACCGGTGCTGGAGTCCACCGGACCCGCAGTGGCCAGTGGCCCTGGGCTACAAAGCTTCAGCGCGGCCGCACGGATCGCCTCGCCTGCGGTGGTGAGCATCAACACCAGCAAGACAGCCAACAACAACCCGCACGCTGCCGACCCCTGGTTCCGATTTTTCTTCGGTGAGCAGGGCCCCTCCCAACAGCAGGCCGGGCTGGGTTCCGGCGTGATCGTGAGCCCGGCCGGCTACATCTTGACCAACAACCACGTGATCGAGGAAGCTGACGAGATCGAGGTCTTCCTCAATGACGGTCGCAAAAGTGTGGCCAAGGTGATCGGCACCGACCCGGAGACCGATCTGGCGATCCTGAAAGTTGATCTGGCAGAGCTGCCGGTGATCACCTTGGGCGATTCAGACGCGCTTGCCATCGGCGATCTGGTGCTGGCGATCGGGAACCCGTTTGGCGTGGGCCAGACCGTGACCAGTGGCATCGTGAGTGCGCTCGGGCGTACCGAGCTCGGCATCAACACCTTCGAGAATTTCATCCAGACCGATGCCGCGATCAACCCCGGTAACTCAGGCGGTGCATTGGTGGACATCCAGGGCCGCCTCATGGGCATCAACACCGCGATTTACTCCCGCTCGGGCGGCTCCATGGGCATCGGCTTTGCGATCCCCACCTCGACCGCGAAGAGTGTGCTGGAGGCCATCGTGCGCGATGGGCAGGTGACGCGCGGTTGGATCGGGGTGGAGCCGCAGGAGCTCTCACCCGAGTTGGCCGAAAATTTTGGTATTCCGGCAGGCCGCGGCGTGATCATCACCGGGGTTTTGCAAAACGGTCCCGCCGCGCAGGCAGGTGTACGCCCAGGTGATGTGATCACCGAGGTGGCTGGGCGGCCGGTTGGCAATGTGCCTCAGCTGCTGTCGGCCGTGGCAGCCCTCAAACCCGGGGAAGCGTCCGCCCTGGCCATCACACGGCGAGATGGCAACCAAAGCCTGAATGTCACGCCGGGGCGCCGGCCTTTGGCGCCCCAGCCGTCTCGCTGAAAAGGCAAGCCTTCGCGCAGCGCCTTATTTGCTCGCTTCTTCCGCTCCCGCTTCGGCATTCGCTTCAGGGCTAGGCGCGGGCTTGACAAACCACTGAGCGCCCCAGATACCGACCTCATAAAGCAGGCACATGGGCACGGCCAGCGCGAGCTGCGAAATCACGTCGGGCGGCGTGACGATAGCTGCAATGACAAAAGCCACGACGATGAAGTAGCCCCGGAACTCCTTCAGCTGCTTGACCGTTACCAGGCTCATCTTGACTGCGAGAACCACCACAATCGGCACCTGAAAAGCCAGGCCGAACGCGAGATACAGCGAAAGAATCGCCTCAACATAAGAGGCGATATCGGGCGTGGCCGCCACACTGGCGGGTGTGAACTTCTGAATGAAGCCAAACATCTTGTCGAGCACAAAGAACTGCACGAAGCCGATACCCACATAGGCCAGCAGGCTGCCCAGAGTAATGAGGGGAATTGCAAACTTCTTCTCGTGGCTGTAAAGCCCTGGCGCCACAAAGGCCCAGATCTGGTACATCCACCATGGCAGCGACATCAACAACGCTGTCATGGCCAACACCTTGATAGGCACGAAGAACGGCGAGAAAACATCCACTGCGATCAGCTTCGCATCGGGCGGCATGTGAGCCCGGATCGGGATAGCGATCAGATCGATGAGGCCGCTCGGGCCGGGCCAGAACGCCAAGCCCACCATGCAGATCAGCAGCCCGGCCATGCCGTAGATCAATCGGTTCCGCAGCTCCATCAGGTGCTGCACAAACGGTTGCTCGCTGCCGGCGAGTTCGTCGGGGGATTTCTTGGCGTCAGACATCAGCGTGGCGCGGAGGGAGAGCGGGGCCGAAAGCGCGCTACACGGGCTGCTCCCGACTGGGTTCGGGTGCGAACTCCAGTACGCGCCTTAAACCACTGCGGCATGGCCTTTTGCTTGATTCGCCAGTTCTTCTTGGGGTGTTTGTAGGATGGCAAGGCATCGGTACCGATGCCCTGAATGGCATCCGAACCAAAGCCATTGCCCTCCAATTCCGCAGTGGCCTCCGACCACGATTTTTCGAAATCGGTGGCCGTGCTCTTCATCGAACCTTCGACGTCACGGGCAGCCGACTCCATCGACTCTTTCATCTTCTTGAGCTCTTCGAGCTCCATCGAGCGACTCACCTCGGCCTTGACGTCAGACACATAACGTTGCGCTTTGCCCAGCAGGGCGCCGACCGTGCGGGCCACGCGTGGCAGCTTCTCAGGGCCAATGACGATAAGCGCCACCGCCCCGATCAGGGCGATCTTGGAGATACCCAAGTCAATCATGTGTCGGCGATCTGGAAGTCAGGCGAGTAGCAAGAACTCATGCACAGCGGGCCAGCATTTTCAGCGAGGCCAACCAAAACACGACGTTCAGCTTTTCTGCTTGGCTTCGATGTCGATCGTGTTTTTGTCGGTACGCGTGTCTTGCGTGACCTGGCCAGGCGGAGCTGCAGCGCTCTCGGCCGGATCTTGCCCGCCGTCTTTGATGCCGTCCTTGAAGCCCTTCACCGCACCACCGAGATCCGAGCCGATATTTTTGAGCTTTTTGGTGCCAAACACCATCACAACGATAAGCAGCACAACGAGCCAGTGCCAGATAGAGAAAGAACCCATGATGTTCTCCAAAAAAGGTTGTCGGCAAACGCCGTCAAAGATGGGATTCTAAGCGGCGGCCAGAGTTCACCGCCGCTGGGGCGGGTAATCCCGCGTTGCTCAGCGCGGGGACGCTGCTTTGATCAGCCCCGCAACCAAGGCCGGGGGCCACCCATCACATGCCAGTGCAAATGCTGCACCTCCTGCCCGCCCTCGGCGCCGGTGTTGCACACCATACGAAATCCGCCCTCGGGATACGGATTGCAACCTTGCTCCAGCGCCAGCCGTGGCGCAAGCAGCATGAGTCGCCCCATCAGTGCGGCGTCGTCTGGTGAGAGATGGGCCATGGAGACGATGTGCCGCTTGGGCACGATGAGAAAGTGCACCGGCGCCCAGGGGTGGATGTCGTGAAAGGCGTAGAAATCGTTGTCCTCAAACACCTTGTTGGACGGAATCTGGCCGTCGATGATCTTGCAGAAGATGCAGTTTGGATCGTGTTCGCTCATGGAAGAAAAAGTCAGGTAACAAGTCGGCCGCAAAGCGCAACCCAATATCAGCCAGGCAGCGCTTGGCTGGCGTTCATACGGACCATGCCTTT
>Ga0136636_10001811_pt1 | contig 12606 bp, 9 predicted proteins | sample AntDrymUQ8522106_2_FD_104653 | JGI IMG/M metagenome (GOLD analysis project Ga0136636, IMG submission 104653) | Polar desert sand microbial communities from Dry Valleys, Antarctica - metaG UQ852 (21.06) | ecosystem: Environmental > Terrestrial > Soil > Desert | place: Antarctica: Dry Valley... | reverse complement strand
CCGATTGTATTGGAAGATGTATGTGATTGCAGATATTCTCGTATTTTGCCATCGTGTGTAGTATCTCATCATTCATATCTTTTGGATGCGACGTGGCAAACCGAATACGTAAAGTTGGAAAGGATTGAGCTATTAATTCAAGCAATAACGCGAAGGTTACAGGTTTTTTTTCACCCTCTTCCCATAAAAATGAATTAACATTTTGACCCAATAGCGTCACTTCTTTGAATCCTCGTTGTTGAAGGTCGGTGATTTCATTTAAAATACTGTGAGTATTACGGCTTCGTTCGCGTCCTCGAGTATATGGCACAATGCAATACGAACAAAAATTATTGCATCCACGCATAATAGAAACGTATCCCGAGATTTTATTTCCACTGATTCGAGCTGGGATAATGTCGCTATATGTTTCTGAATTAGAGAGCTCTATATTAATGGCGTTGATGCCTGTTTCGGCCATTCCAACCAAATTAGGAAGATCTAAATAAGCATCAGGCCCAACAACAATGTTGGCTCCTTGGTCAAACAATTTGTCCTTAACCCTTTCGGCCATGCAACCAATAATACCAATGATGAGGTTGGGATTTTTCTTTTTTAATGATTTCAATTCTTTTAATCTTCCCAAAACTCTTTGTTCAGCGTTTTCACGAATTGAGCAGGTATTAATAAATATAGCATCTGCATTTTTGTAATCAGATGTAATTCCATATCCAGCCATGTCCATAACCGATGCAACAACTTCGCTGTCAGCTGCATTCATTTGACAGCCATAGGTTTCGATATACAACTTACGATCCAACGATTCGGTTGATACTGGTTTTATCTGTGTTAAACGAATTGGTTTTATTGAGTTTTTCATTCGCCGCAAAATCAATTATAATACTCCTTTATGGGGATGCAAAATTACATTAACCTTTTCATTTGGCAAAAAAAATTATTAATGAACTGAATTGCAATTAGTTTGTAGTAAATGTCTTTGATTTTAAGATAGTGCTGAATGTGTTTTGTGACTCATTTGTTATTGCTTAGCTAATAGTCGTTTAATGTTTTAATAATAATTGTTGACTTTTTTGTGTGTAGATATTAAACGTTTTACTAAATTCGATAATTGATACAAACACATTGACATATGAAAAGAGTTTTAGTTCCTGTCGATTTTTCGGAGGCCTCCATTAAAGCATTTAGTTTTGGTATTGAGTTGGCCAATTTGCTGAAAGCTGATTTGCGTTTTATGCATGTAGTAACAGGTAAACACTATGCTCCGGTGTTTGAAGATTCCCCAGACATGAAGTTATCTGGTCAGGCTTACGATTGGATGGAAAAGCTAAAGCAAGAGAATGAGCGAAAATATAAAGTGCCAGGAGGTAAGTTTGATTATAAAATTCGCGAAGGGAACGTAACTAAAGAAATTACCAACCAAGCCAAGTACGATGATTCAAGTATTATTGTATTGGGTTCGCATGGCATATCGGGTTTTGAAGATAAATGGATTGGATCTAATGCCTACCGGTTAGTTATTAGTGCTCCATGTCCAGTGTTATTAATTAGAAAAAGCTTCGAACAAAAGGCATTTAAAAAAATTGTAATGCCAGTTGATATTAAAAAGTCGAGTCGATTAAAAGTTCCTGTTATTGCAGGAGTGGCCAAACTTTTTCAAGCCAAAGTTTATGTAGTTGGTTTAAAAGAGACTAATTTCTCATCTATACTTAATAGTATTCGGGCTATTATTCATCAAGTAGAGCATTATTTGAAAGATTTTGTGGGTGTTGAAACGGAAAGTGCTATTTTAACTGGCAAGAATTTGCCTCGAAAACTATTAGAGTATTCTGCTAGTATTGATGCGGATTTAATAGCTATTCAAATAAATCATGATTCCAATCCATTTTCGGATTTAATAAAACCTTTTGCTAACGAAATAATTAATTACGCAGATAGACCTGTTTTAGTTGTGCCAACAATAGAATAGGCATTATCTTTGCTATCGAAATACTCTGAGTAAATTATCTGAGTATTCGATTTAATAAATTCATTAAAGCATTTTAAGGTGAAGTACTTGATTGGTTTTATTTTTATTGCAATAACATTACAGGCATATGGTCAGGATGAGCAAGATATATTTTTGCGATTATCCACTCCATCAAAAAATGGAGGAAAAGTGGTGGTTGATCAAGATCCTACCATTGCAGCCATGGTTCGTAACCATGTAGAGCAAAACAAAACACACACAACTATTGAAGGGTATAGAGTTCAAATCTATTCAGGAAGTGGGCAAAATTCGAAAAATGAAGCTCAGGATGTAAAAGGTGTGGCTATGAGTCAGTTTCCTGTCCAAAAAGTATATTTAACTTACACAGCTCCATTTTGGAGAGTTCGAATGGGCAATTTCCGAACAAAAAGCGAATCATTGCAAACTTATTATCAGCTAAAACGGTCATTCCCCAATTGTTATCCTGTAAAAGAGAATGCTATCCGAATTGATGATCTTTAAATGAGTTGATATAAGTATTCTATTGATAATAAAAGTCAGTCTGGTTGTTCATTTTTTTGAATAAATAGGTTTTTTATTGCTCAGACTTAAAGCGGTTTAACGGTATATTCATGTTAATCATTCATAAAAGATAAATTTAAGATTGGGCATATAAAAAATTAAGGATAAATTTGCCGCTCATTCAATTATTAAGTATATCATGAGCGATCAGGTAAAACACGAGTGTGGAATAGTTCTAATTCGGTTATTAAAGCCTCTTTCTTACTATCAAGAGAAATATGGAACTTGGATGCATGGAATAAATAAGTTATACTTGCTCATGGAAAAACAGCACAATCGTGGACAAGACGGTGCAGGTGCTGTTAACTTAAAGTTAAATCAGGTTCCAGGACGAAAATACTTCTCGCGCGTTCGTTCAAATAAATCCAATCCCATAAAGGATGTGTTTGAACACATTCATCAACCCATGGAGGAGATTGCCAATAATAATCCTCATTTACTAAAGGATGCTGTTTGGGCAAAAGAGAATGTGCCATTTGCTGGAGAATTGTATTTAGGGCATCTTCGATATGGAACTTTTGGCAATAGCAGCATTGATTACGTTCATCCGGTTATGCGTGAAAATAACTGGAAATCGAGAAATTTGGTGTTGGCGGGTAATTTTAATCTTACCAATGTTGATGAAATATTTAATAATCTGGTTGATCTTGGTCAACATCCCAAAGATTTTACCGATACCGTTACCATTCTCGAAAATGTAGGCCACTTTTTGGATGAGGAAAATCAATTGTTGTTTCGTCAATTTAAAAATGAAGGCCATAAGAATCAAGTAATATCTGAATACATCGAACAACATTTAGATGTACGAAAAGTCTTAGAACGCTCCAGCCGACGTTGGGATGGTGGTTATGCTATTGCCGGATTAATTGGACATGGCGATGCTTTTGTGTTGCGCGATCCTTGGGGAATTCGACCAGCTTGGTATTATGCAAACGATGAAATTGCTGTTGTAGCAAGTGAACGCCCTGTTATTCAGACTGCTATAAATGTTCGAGCCTGCGATGTTAAGGAATTAAAACCTGGGCACGCCTTAATTATTAAAAAGGATGGACGAATTAGTGAAGAGTTGGTTCAAGTACCACAAACTCGCAGCTCGTGTTCATTTGAGCGTATCTATTTCTCGAGAGGAAGTGATAAAAGTATCTACAAAGAGCGGAAAGAATTAGGTCGTCTTTTGGCATCAACCCTACTTGAAAAAGTTGATTACGACATTGAAAATACTGTATTTAGTTATATTCCAAATACTGCCGAAACAGCCTTTTTTGGTTTGATAAAAGGGATTCGCGATAATTTGAATGTCATCAAAATACAAAAAATAAAAGAGGCAGATGGCAAAATGGATGAACAAGAGCTGCATAAACTCTTGTCGCTTGAACCGCGAGTTGAGAAAATTGCCATTAAGGATGTTAAGATGCGTACCTTTATCACTGATGATTCCACGCGCGATGACTTGGTTGCTCACGTTTATGATGTGACCTACGGTGTTGTGAAGAACAACGTGGATACATTGGTGATTATTGATGATTCGATTGTTCGAGGAACGACATTAAAAAAGAGCATTTTAAAAATATTGGATCGCCTTCATCCAAAAAAAATAATTATTGTTTCCTCGGCACCTCAAATTCGATACCCCGATTGTTATGGTATTGATATGGCTAAGCTAAAAGATTTTTGTGCTTTTGCGGCTGCAATTGAATTGCTAAAAGAGCGTGGCATGCAAAACGTTATCGATAATGTTTACAAACAGTGCAAGGATCAACAAAATTTGCCTAAGGAAGAGATTGTGAACTACGTGAAAGAGATTTATCGCCCCTTTTCGCCTGAAGAAGTTTCGGCAAAAATAGCGCAAATGTTGAGACCTGAAGATATTGAAGCTGAAGTTGAAATTGTTTTTCAAACCATCGAAAACCTTCATGCAGCCTGTCCTAATGATTTAGGTGATTGGTATTTTACAGGAAATTATCCTACCTCAGGCGGTAATAAAGTTGTCAACACATCGTTTATTCACTTTGTGGAAGGAATTAATCAACGAGCTTATTAATTGAGTAGCGAGAAAGCGGCATCTAGATAGCTGAATGCGTCCGTTGGATGATTATTGATATAGCTTTTACTTCGTTGATGCCCTAATCGAACAACAATGGCATTTCCACCATTGATACCCGTAAAAGTCAACTTTTTTATTAGTTGATTGATCGATTAAACTGTTATTTGGATTAGTAGAATTAGCTAAGTAGGTTGAATCAATTATTTGTTTTCCCAAGAATTTCCCATGATGGATAATTAACGCTCCAAGTCAAGCAAAGTCACGAGCGCAGCTGTTTATACAACAATAGGCTTTTTCAGTTCCATTGTCAGCATCCAGCGACCATAGAGCATCTTTTTCGGCTCCCAATGGTTTCCATAGCTTTTCCGATGCATAGTCAGCTAAGTGTTTTCCTGTTGCCTTGACTAAGATGGCTGCTAATATTTGTGTGTCACCACTTTTATACGAAAAATAGTTTCCCGGTTTTTCAGTTATTTCAATACCAACTATTAATTTATTCAGATTGTTACCATAATATGCTTGAGTTGTAATGGACTAAGGCGATGAATAGCTCTCGTTCCAGTTACTTCCTGAGCTCATGGTTAATAAATGTTTGATGGTTAGCTCCGTTGTTGTGTGATTAATTAAATTGGGGATGAAATCGCGAACAGGTTGATCAATATTTTTAATGTATCCATCGCGAATGGCAGCGCCAATTAACAGAGATACAACACTTTTTGCCATCGAAAAGGAGTTCGAAAGCGTGGTGTCAGTCGTCTCTTTAAAGTATTTTTTGAAAAATATTGAATCGTTTTGAATAATTAAAAAGGCGGTTGATTGATAGAGGTTGAGCGTATCTAAATATTTAGACTCCAGTTGTTTGTTGTTGTAGTTGTCGCTAAGTGCCCATGGATATGGCAGTGCTGTTTTTATAATTCGGTTGTGAAAAAGATGATAACCATCGATGTCGACATAGCTATAAATAATTGCTTTTCTTAAGTAGCTTGGAGCAATTAGCCAAAGCGTTACAAGAAATGCTACAATAGTTATAAGATGATAAAAGTTTTTGATGATGGTTTTTTCATTAATCGATTTGGATATTGGCTCAGTTCATTTACTCAGGCTTCCATTCTCGAACATGAATTAAATCGGGAAAGGCGGTGGGTTTATATATCGATTTTGAGGTAAACAATCTTAAGCACTCCTGAATTCCTTCGGAAATGGATGGGTGAGGATAAAATATCTGCAGCACTTCATCTAAACTGTTGCGTTGGTTTATTAAGTGAGCGACCGACACAATAAATGCCGAAGCTTGAGGACCCGCAGCACGCATTCCTAAAATGTGGTTGTGATCGTCGTTACTAACTATGATTTTTACAAATCCATTGGTGTTCCGCATGGCAATAGCTCTGTTCACCAAAATGTTTGAATAAAATGCTACTTTATATGGAATTCCCTTCTCTTGTAATTTTTTCTCGTTCATACCTACAGCCGCTACTTCGGGTTTAAAAAACATGAGCGTACTCATGTTGCGATAGTCGAGCGGATAACCAGGGTCGTTGGAGATTTTTTCTACAGCCAAACGTCCTTGAAGTTCCGCAACGCTGTATAGCTGAGCATGTCCTGTGATGTCGCCAGCAGCATAAATATGGCAAGTGCCAGCTTCATCGTAAAGCATGCAATCGTCTTTAATTTGCACAGTTCCATTTGCTGTTTTTTCGATGCCAATACTTTCAAGACCTAAGTTGTCAGTATTTGGAATTCGACCAATCGCCACTAAAGCAATATCAACTTCAATTACTTTGCTGTGACCATCGTCGTAGTCGAGCACAACTTCTAAGTGATCGGTATGTTTGCGTATTGTTCGCAGGCTTGCTGTGTAATGAATTATAACCCCATTTTCTTCCAGATTTTTAGATACAAAGTCACTTACATCATTATCTTCAACAGGTATTACCCGGTTGGCTCTATCGAGCAGATGCACTTCGGTTTGCTTGAAATTTGAGAAAATGGTGGCAAATTCACAACCTATTATCCCAGAGCCAATAATTAGCATCCGCTCAGGAAATTTATCTAATCCTAAAATATGATCCGATGTAATAATTCGTTCTCCATCAATATGTAACGAAGGGATTTCTCGGGGACGTGAGCCTGTTGCAATAATAAAATAATCGGCAGTGAGTTGTTTGGTGTTATCTATTGAAGTGACTTCAACGGTATGTGCATCCATAAAATGAGCCCATCCGTATTCCAGCACTATTGAACCTTTGGTTTCGTTTTTAGGCGAATAGGTTTCTATTTGACTAAGCATTTGGTATTGCTTTTCTTTAGCTGCTTTCAATACCGTTTTTCGAACTTCGTTAAAGTCAACACCTAATCCCGATGCTCTATAGCCGCGGTCTACTCTTGCGGCAACGGCATAGTCTTGCGATAGTTCATAGAGTGTTTTCGATGTTAATGCACCATTCATTATCCCAGCGCCTCCTAGGTGTCTTCCTTCAATTAAGCAGACGTTTAATCCATGGTCGAGGGCACGCATCGCAGCCGAGAAGCCGCCTGGACCACTGCCAATAATTATAAGATCATATTGATACATGGTCGGGATTGGTTTATTGATGATTTTTTAAATCGTTGGGATCGAAACTTTCTACATGCCGCTCAATTTTTGTTTTGTATAAATCTTTAATTGATAAAATTATTCCTGTTTCCTCAACATCACCAAAATCATCGTTTATAGCAGTGCCAAAAGTTCGCATCGATGGAGACAAGTTCATATAGGCATTAATTAAAGGAGGAATATTTTCGCCTAATTCGCGCACTCGTTTATTTAATATTTTATAATCATCCATGAAATTAGTTCCTTCAAATATATTGGATAATTGATCATCAGTCATAACAAGCTTAACGGGGTAATATGGATAAACCAGATTATCTTTATCGCGAAAGTATTTTCGCATAAAACCTAATATTAAATCACGAGCTGTTTGATTGAAATGGGTGTACATGGTAACTTTACCAAAGAAGTAAAGCATTTCGGGGTTTTTTATTGTTAAACCACCCAATCCATCCCAAAGATTGTCAAGTGCATAAAGACTTTTAGCCCCCATTTTAGAAGATTGGTATTGAGGCTGAACAAATGAGCGTCCTAACTCAATGGTTTGTCCTAAAAAGTCATTGATGAATTGTTCTGAAAAGTGAAACATATGACTGGTTGCTAAGCATTTAATTCCATCAGGATCAGCCTTCACCTTATCGCCCATAATGTAGCGATAGCCGCCGAGTATTTCTTTTTCGTCGGGATCCCAAACAATTAACTGTCGATAGGGAGTTGGGTTGGTATCATACTCATCAATATCGACTGCTTTTCCTGTACCACCACCGGCTAACCGAAATGTAACTTCGCGCAAACGTCCTACTTCTTGCATTAGAATTGACGATTCATGAGCATCAAAGTCATATATCCGGTTATTTCCTTTGTTGGTTTTTCTCACAAAACGCTCTTTTGTAAGCTCTCCTTCAATTATCTCACTGGGTATTTGATCTAATACACGTTCTGCTTGTTTCATTGGTTATTGTTTGTTATTCAAATTTTAGCAATTTTAAATAGTGTCAGTTATGCATTGTATTACTTTAAAGCATAACATTTTTCCCTGATTTTTGTTGTCCAAAAGGCACTATTATTGTTCTTTAAGTCTTGGTAGGGTATAGGTTCACCAAAACTGACTACTATTTTTTTGTCTCTTAATTTAAACATTTCTTCAGCCAGCCAAAGCATCTCGAAATTACTCTTAATACCTAGGTTTTTCCGAAGGTTTGCTAAGTTATAGAAAAAATCGCTGTTTCTACCCGAAATATGAACAGGAACAATGCTTCGCTCGTAAGTAATTGCTTTTTTTAAAAAAGTTGTCTTCCAAGGCAAATCAATAATTTCACCTTTTATTTTTCGGGAAACTAATCCGGCAGGGAAATACAATACATGACTATCTGAGCTAAATGCATCATTCATTAATTGAGCAGCTCTTTTACTGTTAGCACCATGCTTATTTATGGGGATAAACCAATCTTTCATGGTTTTAATATTTAGCAAAATGTCGTTCACAGGAAATTTTAAATGTTGAAATCGGCTTCCAACAGCAGTCATGAAAGCTACTCCATCCAATCCTCCCAATGGATGATTGGATACAAATAAATATCGACCCTCTAAAGGAATTTTAGCAACTCCTTTAACTTCAACGGTTGCATTAAAAAGCTCCACTAGCGATGCGTTAACCAGCTCTATTTCAGTGTGATTACTGTTTCTTTCTAAAAAATCATTGATTTCATCCTGATGTACCAGTCTTTTTAAATAGCGAATAATAAAACCAGGTATTAACCGATGTAATGCAGGGTTTTTCGATGCAAACACATGGTCAACATCAATGAGTTTACTCTCCGTAGTATTTTGGTTTTTGTTAGTCGAATTCATGGGTTTTATGGAAATGAGGTTCAATGATAGGAAATATTTTTAAAACGGGTATTGCTTTTAGTGGGTTTTTCAGTTCATTTTTTCAGTTCAAAAAAAACTTATCAACAAAATGGAATAAAGTGGGTGAAAGTGGTTGATTGTGGTTTAAAATTTATATATTTTTACACCATAAAACTATTGGATGATGATCACATTTGTTGGTGATTTTGAATGTAAAACTGATGACAAAGGCCGCGTTGTCTTGCCTTCAGCGTTTAAGAAAGCGCTGAATGGAGGTGAGGACATGCGTTTTATTATCCGAAAAGATCTGTTTGAATCATGCCTAACATTGTTTCCTTATTCCGAATGGGAGTTGGAGTTAAACCGGGTGAGAGAAAAACTGAACATGTATAATCGTGAGCATAGCAGGTTTATGCGCGATTTTTTTAAAGGATCGGCCGAAGTGTCTTTGGATGGCAATGGTCGGTTTTTAATTCCAAAACGATTGGCCGAGTTGGTGGGTTTGGACAGAGAGTTGGTAATGGTTGGAGTAGATAATAAAATTGAGATTTGGGATAAAGCTACCTATGAAAATACCGGTTTAGATTTAGACGGTTTAGCGAATATGGCTGAGAAATTATTAGGCGGCACCCTTTAATAATAAGATATTAATCGATTCACATGAGCTACCAGTATCATATTCCGGTTTTGTTGCACCAGTCTGTAGATGGACTAGATATAAAGCCTAATGGTGTTTATGTTGATTTAACGTTTGGTGGCGGAGGCCATAGTCGCGAAATCTTGAATCGGTTAGAAAGCGGAAAACTTATAGTGTTTGATCAAGATGCAGATGCCTTTGAAAATCGAATTGATGATTCGAGGTTAGTTTTCGTTCGTCACAACTTTAAATATTTGCAGAACTTTTTAGCCTATCTAAATATCGATAAAGTAGATGGAATACTTGGTGATTTAGGCGTTTCGTCGCATCATTTCGATAGCGCCGAGAGGGGTTTCTCATTCCGATTTGATGGGCTTTTAGATATGCGCATGAATCAGAAAACCTCTAAAACTGCTGCGATAATTTTAAACTCCTATTCTCAACCCGATTTAGTGACCGTTTTTCGTCATTACGGAGAGCTTCAAAATGCTTCGCGATTAGCATTTGAAATTGTTAAAATCAGGGAGACGATTCCATTTGAAAATACTGCTCAACTGCGCGAATTAGCTACCCGATTTGCTCCAAAACGTGATCAGTCGAAATTTTTAGCTCAAGTATTTCAAGCTTTACGCATTGAGGTAAATGGCGAAATGGATGTGTTAAAATCGTTGCTAAGTCAAACTACACAAGTCATAAAGCCGGGTGGAAGGTTGGTGGTTATTTCGTATCACAGCTTAGAGGATCGACTGGTTAAAAACTTTATTAAAACAGGTGATTGCTTTAAAACAGAGGCTGATAAGGATTTATTTGGACAGTCGAAAGTACCTTTTAATTCAATTTATAGAAAAGTTATTGTTCCTGATGAGGATGAAATTAATAGCAATCCTCGTGCACGTAGTGGTAAATTAAGAATTGCTGAAAGAAATGATTGGTAAATTCAAAAAAACAAAGATTAAAGAATTTGTTGATGGGAACGTTGATTTAAAAGATCAGCGTAATTTGACGTTTCGTGAATTTTTAAATGGCGAAATATTTACTCGCTCATTTGTTACCAATCAGCTACCTTTTGTATTGTACATTACATTTTTGGCTTTTTTATACATCGGACATCAATATAAAATCGAATCACTTTTGTCTCGCTTAACCGAAGTAAATAAGGAGTTGCGTGAACTAAAATCCGAAGCCATTACAACCAGCTCGGAGTTAATGTTTATTAGTAAACAATCGCAGGTTTATAAACGGGTTAAAGAAGAAGGATTAGGATTGGAGCCGTTATCGGAACCTCCTCGATTACTTAAATAATTGTTTGAATTGATATTGAATGAATATTAAAAAAGACATACTTTGGCGAATTGGCATCATTTATTTTATGATGTTGGCCATTGCTTTCTTAATTCTCTTCAATATTATAAAAGTGCAATTTGTGGAGGGTGCAAAATGGCGCGAAAAAGCATCGCTCTTAACCCAAAAAGATATAACCATTGAGGCTAGCCGTGGATCAATTTTGTCAGAAAATGGACAAAAGCTAGCTTGCTCAGTTCCCAGTTATCGAATTTTCATGGATACTCGCGCTCCAGGCCTCACTGCTGAACGTTTTTCTCACAACATCGATAGTTTATCATTGAGGCTATCTCGACTATACAACGATAAATCACCAGCTGCTTACAAACGCGATATTACCAATGCTCGCAAAAAAGGGAATAGGTATTATTCCATAAGCAATCAAAGGATATCGGTTATTGAGTTAAAAAGAGCCAAGCAATTTCCGATATTTAGAAATGGCGCTAATAAAGGGGGGTTTATTGTGGAGCAATACGATACGCGCAAAATGCCATTTGGCTCTTTAGCTGAGCGAATAGTAGGTAAGTTATACTCCGAGAAAGATACAGGTAAGGTTGGTATTGAGTATTCTTACGATAAGCAATTACGCGGTGTTAATGGCATTGGCGATAATCAGCGAATTGGTGGACGATGGGTTAATAATATACAAGTTGAACCCATTGATGGTGATGATGTGGTAACAACATTGAATGTTGAGATACAGGATGTGGCGGAACAGGCTCTGAAAGAACAGCTTATTAGGCACAATGCGCAATATGGTGTAGCTGTGGTAATGGAGGTGAGTACAGGGCAAGTAAAAGCCATGGTTAATTTATTTCGAGTTGCTCCGAGCACCTATACCGAAGATCATTACAATTTCGCCATCGGAACAAATACGGAGCCTGGCTCTACTTTTAAGTTAGCATCGTTAATGGTTGCCCTTGAAGACGGAGTGGTGGATATTGACGATATGGTGGATACAGAAAATGGTACAATTCAATACTTCGATCGAACCATGCGTGATAGTGAACATGATAAATATGGTTTGCTTACGGTTAAAGAGGCGTTTGAGAGATCATCGAATGTGGGTATCTCTAAAATTATTTACTTTAACTATAAAAAAAATCCTGAAAAGTTTTTAGATGGGATTGATGATATTGGCATTAATCAGTCGTTAGAACTAGAAGTAGCAGGAGAGGATCCACCCTATTTTAAAAAACCGAACGATAAATTGTGGTCGGGAATCACTCTACCTTGGATGGCCATTGGATATGAGGTTAAAATGTCGCCGCTTCAAGTGTTAACGTTTTACAATGCTGTGGCTAACAATGGCAAAATGGTTAAGCCCATGTTTGTTAAGGAGATAACTCGATATGGAAGCACAGTTAAAGCGTTTGATACGGAAGTTCTGAGGTCGTCGATTTGTTCCGGAAGCACGCTTCGAAAAGTGAGAACGCTTTTAGAAGGAGACGTTGAGCAAGGAACGGCAATGAACTTAAAGAACGACCATTATAAAATTGCTGGAAAGACAGGCACTGCTCAAATTGCTCATGGCTCAAAAGGCTATAAAAACGAGGGTGTTGTTTCCTATCAGGCTTCGTTTGTAGGGTATT
>Ga0136636_10001810_pt1 | contig 12610 bp, 10 predicted proteins | sample AntDrymUQ8522106_2_FD_104653 | JGI IMG/M metagenome (GOLD analysis project Ga0136636, IMG submission 104653) | Polar desert sand microbial communities from Dry Valleys, Antarctica - metaG UQ852 (21.06) | ecosystem: Environmental > Terrestrial > Soil > Desert | place: Antarctica: Dry Valley... | reverse complement strand
GAGAGCAGCCGCTCGAACGACACATGGTCGAACTGCTGCCAGGCATGGCGCAGCACCACGATCTCGCGCTCGTCGCGCGGCGCCACGCAGGTGTGGCTGCCCTCGCTGCCCAGGGACACCCAGCCGTCTCCGGCCGGAATCAGCCCCGAGACACCGAGCCCCGACACGCCCAGCCCCGAGCCCGAGCCCAGCAGGCCGATCACGCTCTTGGCCACCGGCTGGCCGCCGACCACCTGGCGCGTGCCCTGGCTGTCCAGCTGCGGCAGCGACATCGCCAGTGCAGTGAAGTCGTTGACCACCAGCAGGGTGTCGAGCGTCAGGCGCTGGCGCATCTCCTCGATCGAGAACTCCCAGTGGTGGTTGGTCATGCGCACCCGGTCGCCTTCCACCGGGTTGGCGATGGCGACTGCCGCATGTTCCACCACCGTGCCGGGCGGCAGCGCGTCGAGGTAGGCGCGCACAGCGGCATGGAAGTCGGCATGGTCGGCGCAGCGCCGCGAGGCCGGCGCGCTGAACCGGCCATGCGCCGTCTCCAGCGCAAACCGGGCGTGGGTGCCGCCGATGTCGGCGATCAGGCGCGGTGGATCGTAGGTCGCCATGCGGTGCAGAGCAGTTGCCGGGATGCCCGGATTGGCGGACCTCGGCCGGACCGTGGAACCCGATCGAGGATTGCACAATGTGCAGCTGGACGACATGCATCGAAAGCGGTCCTTCTGGCCGATCCGGGCCTCTGTCGACCGGGCCATTGCAGTGGCCGCGTGTCGTCGACAGCCGGTCTGATGGATCGCCGGGATGGATTTTCTGCCCGGGTGCGTGTAGTTTCGCTACCTCTCGACGGACCACTCCGGGCGGTGCGGGCGGGCCCGCAGTTTGCTCCGGTGGGCCCGTGGCTGACCACACTGGCGCCGGCCCTGCCCACCCAGAAGAACCGAACGTGCAGACCCTTTCCGCAAGCAACCCCGGTTCACCGGGCACAGCAGCAGCAGCCGCAGCCAGCTTCCCGCGGCTGGTGGCCGACATCGGCGGCACCAATGCGCGCTTCGGCTGGGTGGCGGCGCCGGGCGCGGCGGTCAGCCAGGTGCGCAAGCTGCCGGTGCCAGATTTCGCCGGCCCCGCCGAGGCGGCGCTGGCCTACCTGGCCTGGCTGGCTGCGGCACCGGGCGGCGATGCGCGCCCGCCCTGCCATGCAGCGTTTGCGGTGGCCACCTCGGTGGGCGGCGACCGCGTCAGCTTCACCAACAGCCATTGGGACTTCTCGCGCAGCGCGGTGCAGGCGGCGCTGGGCCTGCAGAGCCTGCTGATGCTCAATGATTTCGAATCGCTGGCCCTGTCGCTGCCCGGCCTGGGCGCCGACCAGGTGCGCGCCCACCCGGGCGTGGCCCGCCCGGCCGGCGCCGCGCTGGCGGTGGTGGGCCCCGGCACCGGGTTGGGCGTGGGCGCGGTGGTGCCCGACGGCCGCGGCGGCTGGGTGCCCCTGCCGGGCGAGGGTGGCCATGCCACGCTGGCGCCGGCCGACGACCTGGAGAGCGCACTGCTGGCCTGCGTGCGCCGCAGCCACGCCCATGTGTCGGCCGAGCGGCTGCTGTCGGGCATCGGCCTGCCGGTGCTGCACCAGGGCCTGGCCCAGGTGCAGGGCCAGGCAGCGGCAGCGCTGACGGCCGCCGAGATCGTGGCTGCCGGTGAGGCCGGCGCCGACGCGCTGTGCAGCCAGACGCTGGACCTGTTCTGCGCATTGCTGGGGGGCTTTGCCGGCAATGTGGCGCTGACGATCGGCGCGCGCGGCGGTGTGTACATCGGCGGCGGCATCGTGCCGCGCTTTGCCGACCGCTTCTTCCGATCGGCCTTCCGCCAGCGCTTCGAGGCCAAGGGCCGCTTCCAGCCCTATCTGGCGGCCGTCCCCACCGCGCTGATCACCGACACGCTGGCCGCGCTGGGCGGTTCGGCACTGGCCATCGAGCAGGCGTTGGCGCGGGGTTGAAGGGCCGCCAGCGCCCAGGCTGGGGCAGGCTGCCCGCTGGCACGGTGAAGGTGAGGATGGCGGTGACGGTGCGGCGGGCGCGGTCCAGCGCCAGCGTAACCAGCAGCACGGTGGGCGCCCGGCTGGTGGCCAGGCCCTGGAACACCGACACCGGCCTGCTGGGCTTCTCCAACAACTGGCGCAAGCAGTACAAGCGAGCACTGCCCACCACCTCCTGGGCCTTGGGTGTTGGGTGTTGGGTGTTGGCTGCGGGCCTCGACAGCCCGTTGCGCGGCAAGTTTGTTGCGGGCGCGTGCCCTGCGCGCGCCGATGGGCATCTTGCTGGTCAGCGGCGCAACCGCCTGCGTGTTGCCCTGGGGCGCCGTCAGGGTTGCCTCGGTGATCGTCACGCCGCCGGTTCTGCTGCTGCTGCTGCTGCCTCGCTGGGGGCAAGACGCGCAGACCAGCAAGCAGCAAGGCAGCAACCAGCCCCCAGCCGCCCCTCAGAACCGGCTCTTCGGTTTCTTCTTGTCGAACTCGGCCAGCTGCTGCTTCAACAGCAGGAACAGCACCCGCGCAGCCTCTTCGCTCAGCTTGAGCACGGTCGATGGCTCCTGCGTGCCGTCGTCGTCGCGCTGGCGCGCCTGGGGCTGCACCGTGGCGTCCAGCCGCATGTAGACCAGGCCGTGGCCCTGGTGCATGGACTTCACCCGCAGCAGTTCGATGTCGTAGGTCTTCATCGCGCGATTGTCGGCAGATTGGGCGGCCTCATGGGCTGCTGCTGCGGGCCTCAGCCTCGGCTTCCACTTCGGCCGCATTGCGCTGGCGTGCCTTGGCCGATTCACGCCGTGCCAGCCACAGCGTGGCGCTGGAGATCAGCACGCCGCCGAGGATGGTGCTCTGGCTGGGGATGTCCGAGAACAGCAGGAAGCCCATCAGCGCCGACCAGAGCAGATCCAGGAACTTGGCCGACTGCGTGGCCGAGATGTCGGCTGCGGCAAAGCTGCGGGTCAGGCAGTAATGGCCGGCACTGCCCAAAAAGCCGGCAACCAGGAAGCCCACCCACTGCCAGCCACTCAGCGGTGCCCACATCCACAGCGCCAGTGGCAGCGTGATGATCGACACCGTGATCGACTGCCACACCAGGATGACGCCGGCTGTCTCGTAGCGCGTCATCGCCTTGGTCATCAGGAAAGAGACGGCAAACACCGGGGCCGAGGCCAGCATGATCAGGTGGTACCAGCCACCGCTGGCTGACAGCTTGGGGCCGACCACGATCAGCACGCCGCCAAAGCCCAGCGCCACCGCCACCCAGCGCTCCCAGTGCATCGGCTCCTTGAAGGCCAGGTAGGCGCCGATCATGATGAAGATCGGCCCGGTGAAGCCGATGGCGGTCATGTCGGCCAGCGGGATCTTCGGCAGCGCGGTGAACCACAGGCACAGGCCGATGGTGTGGGCCAGGCCGCGGCTGAACTGGCTGCCGATGTTCTTGGGCATGTAGTTGGCCAGGCCGCCACGCCACACCAGCGGCAGGATCACCAGCAGGCCGAAGAAGTACCGCAGGAACTGCGCCAGGAACGGGTCGATCTGCTGGGTGAGCAGCCGCATCAGCGCATTCAGCATGCTGAAGATCAGGCCGGCGGCACTGGTCCAGAGCAGGCCGCGGGTGGTGGGGCTCCAGTGCTGGCTGCGCCGCGCCAGCGCCAGCCGGTAGCGGGACAAGATCATGAGGGGCATCGGGGAGCGGGCGCGGCGCAGGCTGTGCGTTCGGTGGCAACCGCTGAGCGTCACTGCGGGCGCGCGGCCCGGCTGTCATGCCAGCGACACGGGCGGCGCCCAGCGGCAGTGCACATCTGCCGCGCACATCTGCAACGCACATCTGGCACGCACGGGCCCACCAGGGCTCAAGGCAAGGCGATGTCGGGGTGGGCCAGCGCGGTCTGCCGGCGGGTCACGTCCCAGCCGAAGAACTGCACCACCTCGTCGCGCCTGGCCATGGCGTCGGCCTCGCCCAGCGCCAGCAGCGCGCGGGTGAAGGGCGGCTCGAACAGCAGGTAGCTGGCCAGTGCCGCGCCACGCGGCGCGCCCTGGGCGGCGGCGGCTGCATCGCCCGCGCCGCCGCGCAGCAGCGCCTGCACCGGCTTGGGCAGGCAGCCGAAGTGCTGCGCCGCGATGTCGTCGATGCGCTCGCTGGGCGCGATCACCAGCGACTCGAGTGGCCGCAGCGGCGTGTCGTGCCGCGCGCTGTCGGGCAGCAGCGCCAGCGTGCGGTTGATGCGCTGCATGCGCTCGATGTCCACCGCCAGCGCGTCCAGGAAGATGCTGGCCATCGCATGGCCGGCCACCTGTGCCAGCGTGGGCGGCGCCTCGTCGGGTGGCGGCTTGGGTGGCGGGCCGTGCAGCCGGCCGGCGCCGATGATCAGCAGCCGCTCGGCGCCCAGGTGGATGGCCGGTGACAGCGGTGCGGTCTGCCGCATCGAGCCGTCACCGTACCAGCCGGCCTGGCCGTCGCCCTCCAACCGGGTGGGCGGAAAGATGAACGGGATGGCCGACGAGGCCATCAAGTGCTCCAGCGTGATCGCCGTGGGCACGGCGATGCGCTGCTGGCGCAGCCAGGGCGCCACCGGCTTAACCATGCTGTAGAAAGTGACGTGCTCGCCGGTGCTGTAGCGCGACGCGGTGACAGCCAGCCCGTGCAACTGGCGCTGCGCCAGCAGCAGCGGCAGCCGCTGCAGCGGCACCAGTCGCTGCAGCAGCTGGCCCAGCGGCGCGTTGTCCAGCGCCGAGCGCGGCTGCTCGCGCCGCCAGCGCACCACCGCCCGGCCCACCGACAGCAGGCCGCGCCAGGAGGCCTCGGGCCGCAGGCTGGCCATGGCGTCGGCGCGGTAGACCTGCTCGCTGCGGAAGTGGTGCCACACCCGCCCCAGCAGCTCCACCGCAGCCTCGAAGCGGTCGGCCTGGCAGGCCAGCGCGGCGGCATTGATGGCGCCGGCCGAGGTGCCGACGATCACGCCGAAGGGGTTGCGCAGGCGGCCGCGGTGGCCGGTGTGCTCACGCCGCAGCCGGACGATGGCGCGCAGCACGCCCACCTGGTAGGCCGCCCGCGCGCCACCGCCGCTGAGCACCAGGGCAGTGAGCGGCGTCTCATGCATGCAACCGACTGTAATCGGCGGCAGGCCCACTGCAAGCCGCTGCGGGTGCCTGCCGCCGCCGCGCGCCGCAGGGGTTAACAGGCCCGGCACGCGGGTTGCGCGGCCGCATACTCAGGCACCTGCGGCCCGTCCCATCCGGCCAGGCGCGGGAGAAGGGCGCAGCATGTTTTTCACGGTCTATGTCAGTGCGGCAGTCACCTGGTTTTCCGACCGCGAGCTGCGCACGTTGCTGACGCAAAGCCGGCTCAGCAACGCCCAGACCGGCATCACCGGCATGCTGCTCTACAAGGACGGCAACTTCATGCAGGCGCTGGAAGGCGACGAGCGCACCGTGCAGGCGCTCGAGGCCTGCATCGCCACCGACCGCCGCCACCAGGGCATGGTCACGCTGCACAGCGGCCACGCCGCGCAGCGCCAGTTCAGCGACTGGACCATGGGCTTCTTCGACCTGAACGCCCCGGCCGGCGACCTGCCCGCCGGTTACACCGAGTTTCTCGACACGCCGTTGCGCGGTGAGGCCTTTCTGCCAGCCCCGCAGCGCTGCATGGACCTGATGCACATCTTCCGGCAGATGAGCTGATCCGCTCCGGCGGGGATCGGTTCAGACTGGCGCGGCCTGGCGCACCGATGGCTGGCCGCCGTACCAGCCATGCCGGCCAAACCAGCCATGCCGGCCAAACCCGCCGTGACGGAGCCGCCAAGGCTTCAGGAGAATCCAGCATGGCCCACGACATCGCCCACCCCGCCTTGCGCCGCCAGACCCTGTCTGACCTGCTGCACCGCACCGCCAGGCGCCTGCCGAACAAGACCGGCATCGTCTGCGGCCCCACCCGCTGGACCTGGCATGAATTCGACGCACTGGTCAGCCGTCTGGCTGCCGGCCTGCATGCCCAGGGCGTGGCCCAGGGCGAGCACGTGGGCGTGCTGTCGCGCAACAGCCATGGCTTTGCCGCGCTGCGCTTTGCGCTGGCCCGGCTGGGCGCGGTGCTGGTGCCGGTGAACTTCATGCTCAATGCGGACGAGGCGGGCTACATCCTGCGCCACGCCGGGGTGAAGTTGCTGGCGGTGGACAGCGGCATGCATGCGCTGGGCCAGGCCGCCGCCCGGCGCGACACCCAGATCACCCGCTTCCTGTGGCTGCCCGGCGAAGACCCCAGCACCTGCCCGGCCGGTTGCCTGAGCTTCGACGACCTCGCCGCCACTGATCTGGCCGCCTACCCCTGCCCAGAGCCCACCTTCAACAGCCACCACCTGCTGCAGATCGTCTACACCAGCGGCACCGAGAGCCTGCCCAAGGGCGCGATGCTGACCCACGGCGCGGTGATCGACCAGTACGTCAGCTGCATCATCGAAGGCGAGATGGCCGAAGGCGACGTGGTGCTGCATGCGCTGCCCCTGTACCACTGCGCCCAGCTCGACGTGTTCCTGGGCCCCAGCGTCTACCTGGGCAGCACCAGCATCATCACCAGCAAGCCCACGCCCGAGAACCTGCTGCCGCTGGTGGCCAGGCACCGCATCAGCCAGTTCTTCCTGCCGCCCACGGTGTGGATCGGCGTGCTGCGCAGCCCGCTGTTCGATCAGCATGACCTGTCCAGCCTGCGCAAGGGCTATTACGGCGCCAGCATCATGCCGGTGGCGGTGATGCAGGAGCTGATTGCCCGCATCCCGCAGATGCGCATCTGGAACTTCTACGGCCAGACCGAGATCGCCCCGCTGGCCACGGTGTTGAAGCCGGAAGATCAACTGCGCAAGCCCGGCTCGGCCGGCAAGCCGGCGATCAACGTCGAGACCCGGGTGGTCGATGACCAGATGAACGACGTGCCGCCTGGCACCGTCGGCGAGATCGTGCACCGCAGCCCGCAGCTGCTGCTGGGCTACTTCCACGACCCCGAGCGCACGGCGGCAGCCTTCGCCGGCGGCTGGTTCCACTCGGGCGACCTGGCGGTGGTCGACGACGAGGGCTACATCAGCGTGGTCGACCGCAAGAAGGACATGATCAAGACCGGCGGCGAGAACGTGGCGAGCCGCGAGGTCGAAGAAGCGCTGTACCGGCTGGCCGGCGTCAGCGAGGTGGCAGTGGTCGGTCTGCCGCACCCGCGCTGGATCGAGGCGGTGACTGCGGTGGTGGTGTGCAAGCCCGGCGCTGAGTTGACCGAAGCCCAGGTCATCGCCCACTGCGCCAGCCAGTTGGCGCATTTCAAGACACCCAAGGGTGTGGTCTTCGTCGACAGCCTGCCGAAGAACCCCAGCGGCAAGCTGCTCAAGCGCGACTTGCGGCTGCGCTTCGAAGGGCACTACGGCAGCTGAGCCACCACAAGGCTTTCGGCCAGCAGCCGCCACGGCGTGGCGACTGCCTCGCTCAAACGCGGGCCAGCCCCAGCAGGTGCGCCATGTCCTTGAAGAAGATGCGCACATGGGCCATCGGCTTGGCGCGCACCAGGCGCTTGTTCATGTAGGCGTCGAAGGTGAGCTGCTGCACGTCCTTGTCCTTGCAGATGGACACGAAGCGCTCGCGCCGCTTGTCGCTGCCGTACCAGAAGCGCTGCATGATGCCCAGCACCAGGAACACCGTGCCATGCTCGCGCATGAACAGCTTGCGCGCCTGGCCCAGGCAGCGCGGCGCTGCGCCGGCAAGCAGCGCGCCCACTGCGGTGGCGGCATGCCGGCCGCTGACCATCGCGTAGTAGATGCCCTCGCCCGAGGCCGGGGCGATGACGCCGGCCGCGTCGCCGGCCAGCACCACGTCGCGGCCGTTGTCCCACAGCTTCAGCGGTTTCATCGGCAGCGGCGCGCCTTCGCGGCGGATGGTGCGGGCATTGGCCAGGCCGGCATCACTGCGCAGCGTGGCCACCGCGCCGCGCAGGCTGAAACCCTTGTCGGCACTGCCGGTGCCGATGGACAGCGTCTTGCCGTGCGGGAACACCCAGCCGTAGAAATCGGGCGACAGGCTGCCGCGGTAGACCACGTCGCAGCGCGTGGGGTCGTAGCCGGCCGGCAGTTGATCGGGCAGGGCCACGATCTCGTGGTACGCGAAGACGCAGGCCGCCTTCTTGATGCCGGGGATGGACTGCTGCGCCACCGCAGAGCGGGCGCCGTCGGCACCGATCACCGCCTTGGCCCGCACCGACCACAGCGGGCCCTCGGTGTCGCTGCCGTCACCGTCGGTCGGGCGGTAGAGGATCACTGCGGTGCCGTCGGCATCGCGCTCCAGCCGCTCGAAGCGGCCGCTGCGGCGCTGTGCACCATGGCTGGCGGCACGCTCGCGCAGCCATTCGTCGAAGTGCTCACGGTCGACCATGCCGACAAAGCCGCCCTCGATCGGAATGTCGACCTTCACGTCGGCTGGCGAGACCATGCGCGCCGAAAGCGCCCGGGCCGCCAGCAGTGAATCGGGGATGGCGAAGTCCTTGATCAGGCGTGGCGGAATCGCTCCGCCGCAGGGCTTGATGCGGCCTGCCCGGTCGAGCAGCAGCACCTTGCGGCCCTGGCATGCCAGGTCGTCGGCTGCGGTGGCGCCGGCCGGGCCGCCGCCCACCACCACCACATCGAAGGTCTCGGCTTGCGCCGCGGTACCGGGGTCTCTTGTCATGTTGCCGCTCCGAAATCGTTGGCAGGAGTGAGATGGCCGCGCCGCAGGATGGCGGCTTCGGCTGTGGTTGAAAGTGAAGATGCAGATGCAGATGCAGATGCCAGCACGGCCACGCGCCAGGCCATCGCGGCCGCGACGAGGAACAGCAGGCCCTCGAATACGAACACGAAGATGGTGAAGAGGCGGGTATTGCTGTCGGCCCACACCTGCGCCAGCGCGGCGCGGAAGTCGGGCCTGGGTGCATCCGGTTCGGCCGCCGTGGCCGGTGCCTGTGCGTTCTCCACGCCCCAGACCGCCAGCAACGACAGCAACGACAGCACCAGCGCCAACGCGCAGACACCGCCGCAGACCTGCAGCAGCCGCGCTGGCGTGTACGGGTCGAGCAGCGTGCCGCTGACGACGGCGGTGACGGCAAAGCCGGCGATCATCATCAGCCAGACGGTGGTGGCGGCGGCACGGCGGCCGGCCTCCACCCGCCTGGCCAGCAGCACCAGCAGCGAAGTGCCGGCGGCGCCCACGCCCAGGCCGATCAGCAAGAAGGCGGCGACCGCCAGCACCATGCCGGCCACCGGGCTGCTGCCCATCCACGCCGTGGCCAGCGCCGCCAGGAAGCCGCCCCATGCCAGCACCGCCAGGCCGCCGACGATCCAGGGCGTGCGGCGGGCCGTCACGTCGCTGCCGAGGCCCAGCCGCGGGCGCAGCATCTGCACCCTGTAGCGCAGGGCCACCAGCGCGCCGGGCAGCAGCGCCGGCAGCGCCAGCCCGGCCACCATCACCCGGTTCAGCGTGGAGGTGGTGGTGACCACCACAGCGCCCAGGCAAGCCAGCACCACGCCCAGCCGCAGGATCTGCACCCAGCCGAATGCCGCACCACCGTGGCTCATCCCGCCTGCCCCGCCGTGCTGCGCAGCGCGAAGGCGCTGACCATCATGCCGATGACGAAGAAGTTGATGCCCAGCGCGCTGTACCAGGTGGCACGCTCACGCGGCGCTGCCAGGAAGCGCAGCATCAGCACCAACTGCACCGCCAGCAGGCCGGCCACACCCATTGCATGGCCGGTGGCCCCCCAATTGACCAGCAGCGCCACCACCACCACCTGCGGTGCTGCCATCATCAGGCAGGCCACGCGCGCTGCGCCGTTCACACCCAGACGCACCGGCAGCGAGCCGATGCCCATCTGCTTGTCGCCCTCGATCGACTTGAAATCGTTGAGCGTCATGATGCCGTGCGCGCCCACGCTGTAGAGCAGGGCCAGCAGCATCGAGCGGTCAGTGGGCCAGCCGCCGGCGGCCATCACGGCGGCGCCGGTGATCCAGGCCAGGCCCTCGTAGCAGAGCCCGCAGGCAGCGTTGCCCCACCAGCCGTTGCGCTTGAGCCGCAGCGGCGGCGCGCTGTAGGCCCAGGCCAGCAGCAAACCGGCCACTGCAGCGGCAAAGCCGACCGGCCCCAGCAACAGGCCGACGGCCAACGACACCAGCGTCCACAGCACAGCGATGTACAGGCCCCAGCGCCCCGGCATGCGGCCCGACGGGATCGGGCGGTTGGGTTCGTTGATGGCATCGACATGGCGGTCGAACCAGTCGTTCACCGCCTGGCTGGTGGCGCATACCAGCGGGCCGGCCAGCAGCACGCCGATTAGCACCAGACCCCAGCGGTCGGCCACCGGCGCGCCAGAGGCCACCACGCCGCAGCCGAAGGCCCACATCGGTGGGAACCAGGTGATGGGTTTGAACAACTCAGCGACGGTGGACAACGCAGGCCTGGGCATGCACCCATTCTTCAACCTGACACGCAAAAGTGTCAACCGGGATTTACATGATGCCGGCGGTGCCGGCCTGCCCCGCAGTGGGTGGCTACTTGTCGACGCCCGGCCCCAGGTCGCCCAGCCCGTAGCGGCGCAGCTTGACGTACAGGCTCTGGCGCGACAGGCCGAGGATTTCCGCCGCAGAGGCGCGGTTGTCACGGGTGAGTTCCAGTGCAGCCTCGATGCAGCGCTTCTCGATCAGGTCGGTCGTCTCGCCGACGATGTCCTTCATCGGCACCCGCCCGACCAGCTCGGTGAGCTGGTTCACCGAGCGCGGCAGGGTCTGGGCGGCTGCGGCCTCGGGCTGCAGGCGCCGGCCGACATCGCGCACGGTGAAGCCCAGCAGCATCGGGTCGGACCGGGTGATGGTGACGGCCGAGATCTCCACCACGGTGCTGGCACCGAACTCGCCCCGCAGCGTGGTGGCGAACAGCTTGACCGCACCACGCTGGCGCAAGTTGGACACCAGCACGCTCAGGTCGACGTCGGTGCGGCCCAGCCAGCGCTCCAGCGACTGGCCGCGCATCTGCTCTTCGCCGGCCATCTGGCAGAGGTTGATGAACTCGGTGTTGGCCGCCATCACCAGGCCGTCCAGGTCGGTGACCACCAGGCCGTCGGGTGCGCCTTGGGCAAATTGCAACAGCATCGCCGATTCGGCGCCGTGGGCCTGCGCCGGCTGGCTGTCGACGCGCGACAGCCGCACCAGCAGCAGGTGGACCTGGTCCTGGTGCAGCAGCGTGGCCGAGACCTGCACCGCACTGTGGCCTTCGGCCAGTTCGGCATGGACCGGGTCGGCCCGGCCGGTGCGCCGCGCCGTGGCCATCAGGGCGGCCACCAGTTTGGTGCTGCGGGCTGTCAGGCCCAGCGGGAAGAGTTGCCCCACCAGTTTCTCGGCCGGCGTGCCCATCATCGTGACGGCCGCCGGGTTGGCCTCCAGCACGCGGCCAGTGCCGGCGTCGACCACCAGCACCGCCTCGCCGGCCATCTGGAACAGCTGGCGGTAGCGCAGTTCTGCCTGGCGGAAGCGGGCGTAATCCCGCTCGACCGACAGCTGCGCATCCACCAGCCGCTGCTGCAGCGCCATGGTGACGCGCTGGTCGCGGCCAAAGGCGAACCAGCGTGCCGGGCGGTCTCCCAGGGCCGGCAGCGCGTGGCTGGCAAAACTCATCGACATCATGCCGCCGTCGGGGATCGACTGGTTGATCTGGCGCCAGCGCATCGCGCCCGGGGCCGGCGGCATCAACAGTGCCCGGACCTTGGCGTGGCTGTCGTCGGCCACGGTGTCGATCCAGCGGTGGCCGATCCAGTGGTCGCCCAATTCGGCGGCCAAGGTCTCGTCGCCGTAGGCGACATCGAGGATGGTGCCGGCATCGTCGAGCACCAGGGTGACATCAGTGGCGGAGCACAGCAGCGCAGCGATGGCATCCGGACTGATGTCCGACAAGGTCTGGCGAGCCTGTTTGAACTCCCCCAGGTTGCGAGGGGCATCCGGCTTCTTCTTTTTCATGCCGGTCACTCCTGTGGAGGGACGTCGCGTTGCGTCGCCTCAGAACCCCTTGACGCGTCGGCCGAGCAGCCGCTCGGCCAGGGCTGGCGCGTGTTGACCGTCGATGGCCACGCCGTCCGCCCCGACTTGCTCCGCCAGTTCGGGGTGGGCGACGAACAGCGGCCCGCCGACCATCACCGCGACAGCACGGTTGTGCGAGAAGCGCCGCACCTTGGCAATGCAGGCGAGCATGCTGTCCACGCGCGCCGTGCTGCCGGCCGAGATGCCCACCAGATCGAACCATTCGTCCTTGACCCGGTCTTCGAGCCCGCTGCCCTGCGGGTCGAGTACGCCCACCACCTCCCAGCCCGCCCGGGCGAAGAACTCGGCCACCATCGACAAGCCAAACGTGTGCTGGTTACCTGGGGCTTGCATCAGCAGGGCACGCCGGCCACCCGCAGGCGGATCGATCTCGGTGCCAAACGCGGTGCTGAGGCCACGCATGATCTGCTGCAGGCGCCCCATGCCGACGGTGACGTCGGCGAAGTGGCAGCGGTCGTCGTCCCACAGTTCTCCGAGGTAGCGCGCCGCTGGCGCCAGCAGGCCGACATAGAGGGACTCG
>Ga0136636_10001809_pt1 | contig 12613 bp, 11 predicted proteins | sample AntDrymUQ8522106_2_FD_104653 | JGI IMG/M metagenome (GOLD analysis project Ga0136636, IMG submission 104653) | Polar desert sand microbial communities from Dry Valleys, Antarctica - metaG UQ852 (21.06) | ecosystem: Environmental > Terrestrial > Soil > Desert | place: Antarctica: Dry Valley... | reverse complement strand
CTGATAGTAAGTCCCTTTGTTACCAGAAAACGTACATTACAAATGGCACAAAATCTGAAGGTTGCAATTGCGAATAACGTGAGAGTAATCGTAGTGACAAGACCTTCAGAGGAATACAAAGAGAAGGATTTGTCCACGTGGCGGGATACCATTGAAGTTTTGCAGAATGCAGGAGCAACCGTTGTTCTAAAATCAAATATACACCAGAAATTTGCTGTCATAGATCAAAAACTGGTTTGGTACGGAAGCATCAACTTATTGAGTTTTGGTTCTGCCGAAGAAAGTATGATGCGGCTTTTAAGCCCGAATATTGCATATGAATTGATTAAAAGCATTGAAGATGAGCAAAATAAAACCTAAAGTTAGCTATTCACTCGACGGCAGTGGGATATCAGATTTAACGGAGAATGAAATAAAAGCCATACTTCGCGCCGCTGATGAATTGATTGCCACCGGAGGAAGGAGCATGTTGACAAAAATCCTGAAGGGTTCCAAAGATAAAAAGGTACTCGAATATGGATTGGACAAATGCCCGGTTTATGGATTTTATAAGCATTTAACCTTGTCCGAAATAACGAAACGGATTGATTGGACCATTGAAAATGGCTACCTTGAAATTGAATATTCTGGCCAGTTACCTGTAATTGTTTTTTCAGAATCAGGTTGGGAAATTGAGCGTGAAACCTATGCGGAAGAACTCTTTCAGAAACTTCAAAACCTGATTTATAGTGAGGATTTCAGCTTTGTTTCGGAATTGAAAGACAGGAATCGGGGAATGATTTTGTTGTTAATTGAGAAAGTCAAAAAGACAGGTAATTCCGGATTTATACCCCTGCTGAAAGGATGGCAACAAATTGAAAACAAAAAAGTCTGCGCTGTTCTTAATGATGCAATTGATCAACTTGAAAATACAAAATAAAGGATAATATATTAGCTATATCTATCCTTTTTGCTTATATTTGGATAACATTTTAACTAAAAATAATGTATTCATTAAAGGCAACTCCACTAGAGGTACGAAAAGTACTTGCTGAAAGGCACCGCACCCTGCGAAAACAGCAAAAAATGTCGCAGAAAGAAATGGCCGAGCGGTCGGGTGTATCCCTAGGAAGTTTAAAGCGTTTTGAAAACACCGGAAAAATATCGTTGGATTCGCTGCTGAAACCGATGCACCTTTTAGGACGATTGAATGAATTTGACAATCTCCTGCTTGCAAAGGAAAACCTTGACGACGTTAAAAAACTATTTACCGATTAAGCAATAAGCAATGGCAGGTATTAATAAATTATACGTATCACTAATCCTTCAAGGAACCAATTTTGAAGTTGGTGAACTGGTACTTTCCAATCAAAAGATATACTTCAGGTACAATGCTGATTACCTTAAAACCGGGCTTAATCTTTCACCCATAAAACTTTCTTTTACAGGAGATATAGTAAATGCTGATAATCAACCTTTCGACGGGTTATTTGGGGTCTTTAATGACTCGTTGCCCGACGGTTGGGGCAGGCTATTATTGGATCGCTCCTTATCTGCAAAAGGAATTGACATTGCAAGAATAACGCCTTTGGATCAATTGGCTTATGTTGGATCAAGGGGCATGGGAGCCCTAGTTTACAGTCCAGAAATTAAACCGGAAAAGACAACGGACCTTGTTCCTGAGTTAGACATACTTGCTGCCGAAATGAACCACATACTTCAGGGTAACAGTTCTGAGATTATAGAGGAATTGTTTATCCTTGGTGGCTCTTCGGGTGGCGCCAGACCAAAGATTTTTGCTGCTTACAATCCGCTTACCGACGATCTGACACACGGTGTTGACAACGTTCCGGAAGGCTATGAAGATTGGATTATCAAATTCCCATCATCATCTGATAACAGGGAGATTGCAAATATTGAATTTGCTTATCACAAGATGGCCCTTCTGGCAGGCATTGAAATGAGTGAGTGCCGTCTTTTTACAGGCAAATCAGGACAAGTTTATTTTGGAACAAAGCGGTTTGACCGTATAGCTTATAAACGTCTGCATACACATACAGCTTCCGGTCTTATGCACGATAACTTCAGGATGAGTACGATGGATTACGGGCATTTGATGGATTGCGCTTTCCGGCTGGAAAAGCATGTGAAAGCCTACGAAAAGGTTTTCCGGTTGGCGGCATTTAATGTGTATTCGCATAATCGCGATGACCACAGCAAAAATTTTTCTTTTCTGATGAACGAAAAAGGAGAATGGCAGTTTGCCCCGGCCTACGACCTAACCTTTTCGTATTCGGGCTATGGGTTTCACAGTACCATGATAGCCGGAGAAAGTAAAAATCCAGGGCGAAAAGAGTTGATGAAACTGGCCACACATTTTGGGTTGAAAAATGCAGGCTCCATTATCGAAGAGGTTCAGGAGGCCATAAGCCACTGGAGGGAAATTGCCAGTGAATACGGTATTACCAGGGAAACAAGGAATACTGTTCAAACAGCAATGGATAAGATCAAAGATTAAGGTATTAAATCCCAGTTTTTGGAAATGCCAATTTGTGGTTTTTATAACGTTTCGATACACTGATGGTTTTGATGACCTGGGCGAAGTTGGTTTTTCAACGTCGACAATAGTTGTGGTGGAGAAAGTCCTTTCCTACTTTCCTGTTCCTGAAACGATCGAAGCCGAAACTTTCGATGAGAATCCAGAGTGTTTCCGGAAATACGGTCTACTCTCAAAAGGCAGTATTCGCCAAAAGGTGGAAGTACAGAAATTGTTATTCAGGATAAAATAACCTTCATACACGAGTTTATATCATACAAGATATGTTTTCAAGCTTCATTCAAAGTTTTGAATGAAGAAAAGTAGCTTTACGTAAATTAATGTGGAAAGGCTGTACCAAAAATAAAAAACAATCGTTCTAATTGATAAACAATTTTATTATCAACAAATTTTTTCTAATTTTGGATAATCTGTGAAATCCGAAATAACTTAGATAGTAACTACAATTGGTGATTTTAATGTGCAGGTTAAACAGTTAGAATAACACTTAGATTTACAGCATGCAAAACAAAAAGAATCCACTGATATTTGTCGTAGAAGACAATCAGATGTATAGTAAATTGGTAGTTAGCTACTTAAAAACCAATAAACTCAGTAATGTGGAATCTTTTCTTACCGGAGAGGACGCATTAAAAAATCTGGATAAAAATCCGGATATCGTCATTCAGGATTACCTTCTCGACGGGATGACAGGAATTGAAGTGCTCATCAAGGCTAAAAAAACGAATCCGAACGTTGAATTTATTTTTCTTTCCGGACAGGATAGTATCGATATTGCCATCAACAGTATGAAATATGGTGCATACGACTACATTGTAAAAGACCAGATGGCTTTGCAGAAAATGGTCAATAAAATACACAAGATAAACTCGGTATCCGAACTTGTAAAATCAAACAAACGTTACAAAGTTGGTGTCGTATTATTTTTTATTGGACTTATTATACTGGTGCTCGTTACCCTTTTTCTTGCAATAAAACATCCTCAAATATTTGGATATTAAAATCTGACAAACCTTACAAAAGCCAGAGAGGAACCCAATTTCGAATCTGGGCACACAAATCCTGAAGGATTATCTGATTAAAGGCATAGTAGAACTTTAGATTGGTTGAACTGTTATAGATCTCATCGAACTTTCTTCCGGATAACTTATCCAAAAGCAGGCCTGGTTTAAACTTGTTAATCAATCTCAATTTCATTGATGAAAATTCTACTCACCGGAACCACCGGATACATTGGTCAGCGATTAATCCCGACACTACTCGAAGACGGACATGAAATAATCTGCTGTGTCAGGGATAAAAACCGTTTTGATTCCCGGAAATACCAGTCTGATCGAATAAAAGTGATTGAAGTAAATTTTCTGGACGAAAAATCGCTGGGAGAAATTCCTGAAGATATTGATGCCGCGTATTACCTGATTCACTCGATGTCGGCAGCCAATGAAGATTTCGAAAAGCTTGAAAAAATTTCAGCTACGAATTTTATGGAACGCGTTCAGCAAACCAGCGCCCGGCAGGTTATCTATCTGAGTGGAATTGTCAACGAAGAAAAATTATCGAAGCACCTGAATTCGCGAAAGCTGGTTGAAGAGATTCTTTCAACAGGCAGCTACCACTTGACTACACTTCGGGCCGGAATAATTTTAGGCTCCGGAAGTGCCTCGTTCGAGATTATCCGCGATCTGGTTGAGAAATTACCTTTCATGATTGCCCCAAAATGGCTAAATACCAGATCGCAACCCATAGCTATCCGGAATGTGATTGAGTACCTTAAAGGGGTATTGTTATTTGAATATTCATTTGATCAAAGTTTCGATATTGGAGGCTCTGAAATCCTGACTTACAAAGATATCCTGTTACGTTTCGCCAAAGTCAGAAAGCTGAAACGTAGAATCATTACTGTTCCGGTAATGACTCCAAAATTATCGTCGTATTGGTTGTATTTTGTAACCTCAACTTCGTTTACGCTGGCTTCGAACCTAGCAAAAAGTATGTGTGTTGAGGTCGTTTGCCGCGAAAATGAACTGAAAGATCGGCTAGGAATAAACCTGTTATCATTCGAAGATGCTATTGAGCTGGCCTTCGGAAAAATTCAGAACGAAGCTGTGGTTTCAAGCTGGAAAGATGCCCTTTCGAGTCACATTTTAGATCGGGGAATTTCGCAATTACTCGAAGTTCCGACCTTTGGCTGTTTTGTGGACAAGCGCAGCAGAGAAGTGAAAAATTTGAATCATTCGTTGACTAAAATCTGGTCGATTGGCGGAGAAACAGGTTGGTATTATGCCAACTGGTTGTGGGTCATGAGAGGTTTTGTCGACAAACTTTTCGGCGGTGTAGGTTTACGCCGGGGACGAAAAAATAACAGCCTGATTTTTGCCGGTGACTCGCTCGATTTTTGGCGCGTTATTTATGCCAACACGGAAGAAAAAAGGCTGTTACTTTATGCTGAAATGAAGCTGCCCGGAGAAGCCTGGCTCGAATTCAAAATCGAGAACAATACCCTGATCCAAACTGCAACCTTTCGTCCGCTCGGATTGTGGGGTCGTTTGTACTGGTATTCAGTGTTGCCCTTCCATGGCTCTATTTTTAACGGAATGCTAAAAGAGCTTTCATCCTGATTCTACTGAATAAACTTCGGTGTTACTGAAATCATCACATAAGCCCAATTGTTGAACGCGCCTTTTGAACCGCCTTTCAGGATTTCCAGACTCTCGGTTGCAAACATTTGTGAATAACCAAATGAAATTTTTGTTGCCGGATTAAGTGTTTGAGTCAATGTCAAATCCAGTTCGGTTCCCAAATAATTATCGGCCGTTGCCGAAATCTTTGCTGCACTCGAAAAGAAATGAACATCAGCATTGAATGCTGTTTTGTTTTTACTGGTTGCAAACTTCACATAGCCGTCGGATAATCCCACGTTATTCAGGTGGTTGCCCACGTAAAAATAATCCATGAATCCGTTGAATTTGTGATTGGTTCCGTAAAGTGGGGTAAACGAATTATTTTTTTCGGTCTGGTTGTAATCCGATCCGGATAGAATTTCGTACCCAACCTGAAATTGGCTCTTTTCTGAAACCTGATATGTAGCTTCGGCCATTAAATTATAGGCATTCAGCGATTTGTTTGCACCATCCTCGCCTATCTGAAAATAAAGGTTTCCGGCGAATGATACTTTATCAACCGGAACTTCCACGTGCGTTCCGAAAGTCTGGCTATATTTCGATTTCTGTTTGGTTCCAACCATCACGGGTTTTCCATTATTCAGAAGCAATAAGCTAAAATTGAAGTTGGCCGTTTTTCGGTTGATCCACAAAAACTGCAAATCTTTGTAGGCATCCGGTCCATCGTATAGATTGTCTTTCCGGTTCGTGTTTTCGTGGTGGGCAATCCCGAAGTGAGCATTCACTTTTCCGGTATATTTAAATAAGGCTAAGTCGTGTGAGCGACCCTGTTGGTTCCATCCACCCTGTCCAAATATTCTGTTGTCATCGTATGCCAATTCCTGACGGCCAACTTTCAGAGTCAGGCTTTTAGACAGATTCATTTCGGCCCAGGCCTGATGAACTGACGTTGCAAAATCTTCATTACTGACTTGCTGAGCCTGATTTCCCCAAATACGGACATCCTGCAAAACCAGACCCACTTTTAGCAAATCCATTTTGTAATCGAAGTTCAGACGGGTGCGTTGCGAGGTAAAAAGCGATGGATCCTGATCTTCAGCCGCCAACGTTCCATAACCATGACTGTATTCAGTTCTTGGTCTGAATTCGCCGGAAAGACTGAATTGCCCTTTTACCTGACTGCCCAGAAAAAGGCAGAGAACTCCTATTAATAATGACTTTTTCATATTGAATAATTGCGGTTTTTCCTTTTTACTTGTTCCTTATTTCTTTTGGTATTTACATTTCCACCTTTTTGCCATAACCGGCTTCACGTTTCTGAGCAGCTTCAATCCATTTGGGCAACAGGTTTTGCTTGAAAGTCTGCTTTTCTTCGCGCAGCTTTTTCATATCCAGCCCAATAAATTCCTGTGCTTTTTCTTTGGTGGCAATATCCGGATATGGTACTTCCAGAATAAATCCTTTGGTGGCCAACAAGCGGGTAAGTTTTACGCGGGTTTCTCCAGCAATGGCAATTCCGGTAGAAATAATCCGACCTATTTCAACAGGTGCGTGGAATGAAGCTCCGTGACTGGCAGCAGCAAAATCCCAGCGCCATTGTGCATGACGAATTCCCATCAGGATGTCTTTCATCTCAGCTTCGGTTGCGCCTAACTCCCAGGCTTTTTTGGCTTCAACATGAGCAAAAACCAGCAATTCTTCCAGCTTGTCGCGGTTCTCAATAATTTTATCCTGACGGTCGTACACATTCTGAATCAGCTTGGCCGTTTCTTCGCGGTGACAAACCTGGCACGAATTAGCCACATTATTCAGTGGCGACTGAATGTGGTGATCGGTGAATTTCTGTCCGCCTTCGCTCTTGTATGGCATGTGGCAATCGGCGCACGAAACGCCGCGCTCGGCATGAATTCCCATCGAATGAGTTTCGTATTCCGGATGTTGGGCTTTCAGCATGGGCGCTTTACTCAAGCCATGTGTCCAGTCGGAGAACTCAATCTCGTCGTAGTATTTTTCAATATTTTCGGCGCTCATTCCTTTATCCCAAGGGAAAGTCAGATAATTGGCGCCTTCCACTTTGTGTTTGTCGAAGTAATATTCCACATGGCATTGGGCACAAACCAGCGTCCGCATTTCCTGATGGGTCGCTTTGGTAATGTCTTTTCCCTGACGTTCAAAAGCTTCAATCAATCCCGGACGCGAAATGTGCAGATTCATAGTTTTCGAGTCATGACAATCGGCACAGCCAATCGGATTCACAATTTCGGATCCTGAGCCCGACCATTTGCCTTTGTAAAATTCGGTCACTCCCTTTTCCTGCATCAGGCGCGGAACATCCGGACTTTTGCAGGTCCAGCAAGTTGACGGTTGCGGCCCATCCGCATTATTGGTTGGTCCGCCGGTACGTAGTGTATTTCTAATGTCTTCGATGGCGTAAAAATGCCCACGTCCCTGGCTATAATCTCTCGAAAAACCATAACCGGCCCAAAGAACCACCAAACGAGGATCAACTTCTAACATGTCAATCATCCGGCTTCCGTTGTATTTACTGGCAAATGCAGTGTCAGATGTCTGGTAATACGACTGAAATTCGCGCGGGTAATTTTCGCCCCAAACAGCATTTCGGGGTTCAAATTGCGAAATTTCAGTTTTGGGAACATTTACGAAAACTGCTTCGGCACGGCGTTCGATAACTGAAGAAGCCAGCAAGCCAACTAAAAAAACGACAACGATAGTGACAAAAAAGATGAGCCAGGCCATCCATGGGCGCTTTTCAATAATTTGTGTAATGGGTTTCATAGGAAATGTATTTATTTTTTGTTTTTATTTATTCTGACATCGCTTCTTTTAGCCAGTCCGGAACAGGACTTTCCGGAAGTGGAACCCGAGCAAACGGCGTACTGCTAAGGCTGTTTACACGTCCATGTGGAACTTCACGATGGCATTCCCAGCAAACACGGTCGGTCCGTTGGGCGTGCAAATCTTTTACTGAAGCACTAAGTTTCGGATCAACCAATAATTTGGAATGACAGCGGACACAATTCTGATGAACCACATCCCTTCCTGCCTCATGAATAAAGATCACCTGAGGTTCCAGCCTGAGGGCAAACATGGATGCGTGGCGCATTCCGTCTTTGGCTTTAAAAAAGTATTTGTTGAAAACATTGTTGTGCGGAACATGGCAGTCGTTACAATTGGTGTATTCGCGGTGCGAACTATGCCCCCAGGTTGCGTATTGCGGTGCCATAATGTGACAATTCACACAGGTTTCAGGCTCATCCGATAAATACGAATAGGCTTTGCTCACATAAAACAGGAAGAAAAATAGTCCGATAAAGACACCGGCTACCAGAAGTACCGGAAATCTCCATGCTTTTGGCGGAAGTAAGTGAATGATGAATTTCATAGCTATAAGTTATGGCAGGAATTAGCTTTTTATCTGATTTCCAATCTGCAACATAAAAATACAGCTATTAAATGGAATAAAATGTACCTAATGTTACAATTGTTGAAAAAACCTTCACTCTTCGAATCGGTTTCTGAAAATGTTTTCTGAAAGTAAAAATATTCTTATAATAACTATTTTCCTATAACATTTATGCAAATTTATTGAATGGATCTTTGTATATTTATACTTTAGTGTTTAAAACATTTATTTCCACCTCACTTATTCAAACCTTGCCAGGAAAATGAATTACCATGAATTTGAAATTAATCCAATTGCAATAGACTGTAATTCAGTTAATTCGCAATCCATCGACCATCTGGAAAAACGCAGAGAAAAAATTTTGTTGAACCATGCTATTGAAAAAGCTATTCCAGTAGGAATCGCTGTATTCAACGAAGTAGGAAAACAAGTATATGTTAATCCTTCATTTTGTAACCTGACAGGATTTGAAGCGAGTGAAATGCTTGAAGATTTTGCACCTTTCAAGTTCTGTCCGGCAACTGAATCTGAGCGGATCAGACGGGCAATACAGGATGGATTAAATACTGATATTGCCAACGAAAAAGCAGAATTTGTTTTTTGCCATAAATCAGGAATTCAGATTCCTGTTAAATGTCTGATAACGACTTTTAAGGACGAAAATCAGGAAAAATTCTGGATGTTAAATGTAATAGGCATACGAAAACGGGATAAATCAGAACGTGTTCATCAAGAGTTTTTAGAAAAGCTTCCATTGCTCATTAAGAATTCGAATGACATTATTTTGTTGGTTAATAAAAACAAAGAGCAATATTTCATCAGCGATGTTGCTGAAAGAATTACAGGCTATACTCCTGACGAATTAAAAGGCCCGATTGGTAATGTCATTCATCCGGATGATCTCGGGTTTGTAATGAAATCGTGGGAAAAATCAATCATAGAAAAATCTGACACTTTACGCATCCAGTACAGGCACATACACAAGCAAAAAGGATATATCTGGCTTGAGGCAGTTGCACAAAACTATTTCGATCATCCTGCTTTACACTCTGTTGTGGTGAATGTAAGAGATATTTCTGAAAACAAGGAATTTGAATTGAAACTTCAGGAGAGTGAGAAAAAATTCAAGGAAATAATCAATCAGATTAATGATGGCATTGTTGTGTATGACGAAAATGGGAAAATAGTTATTTGGAACCAAGGCGCTGAAAAAATTCTTGGAATTAAGACTTCAGAAGCAATCTCCAATCCAATTAATGATATCCAAAATCAACTGAGCGCGTTTCTTCCGTACGATTCAATCCAAACTGAATCTGCACCTGAAGTCATTAATATTTTCAGGAAACCTAAAACATTTAACCGAATCACTGACCACGAAATAATTTTACAAAATCCGATTCAGAAAAAGAATATTCAAAGTAGGATATTTCCGATTAAATTCGACAATACAAACCTTGTCTGTACGGTATTTAGAGATACCACCGAAATAAAGCAATACGAGCAGGCATTACTTCAGTTAAATGCAGATAAAGATCGTTTTTTATACATACTGGCTCATGATTTAAGAAGTCCGTTTAATTCTATACTCGGATTCCTGGATTTACTGACTGCAAACATCCACGAATATGATATTCAGAAAATAGAGAAACAAATCGGCTTTATTACAGATTCATCTGAACGTGTTTTCAATTTACTGGAAGCGACTTTGCTTTGGGCCAGGGCTCAGTCCGGAAAAATTCCATACCAACCAAGGGAACTGAATTTAATGGCTGAATGTATCGATGTAATTGAAAATATCAACCCGTCAGCAATTAATAAAGCCATTAACATACACCAACTTGTGGATGAAAAAATCAGGATATATGCTGATCCGGATATGCTGAAAACTGTTTTGCGTAACCTGATTTCGAATGCAATAAAGTTTACTAACAAAGGTGGAAGTATTAATGTATTTGCTGAAGAAGATGATTCGGGCATAACTGTAGTGGTTTCAGATGATGGAGTTGGAATTAATCCGAAGAAAGCAAACAAGTTATTCGATATGACGCAGTTTTATTCAACCCAAGGAACTGCAAAAGAACCCGGCACTGGTCTTGGACTGCTGATCTGTAAAGAATTCGTTGAAAAACATGGTGGTAAAATATGGGCTGAGAGTATTCAAGGTTCAGGCAGCGATTTCAAATTTTCTTTGCCTGGACAATCCCTAAAAACCCATATAAAAGAGCCTAATTTACAACTTATTATTAGCCAAACAGAATAAATCCGGAATCGACTTTACCTACTTCTTCAGCTCCCAGGTTATGCCATCTTTACCATCTTTGATGTCGAAGCCAATGACAGCCAGTTCGTTGCGGATTTTATCAGAAGTAGCCCAGTCTTTGTTGGCTTTGGCTTCGGCACGAAGTTTCATCAGTAAATCAACCACTTCGCTCAGCACTTCGCTGTTTCCGGATTCGGCGTGGATATCGGCTTTCAACCCGAAAATATCGAACACAAAAGCATTGAAAAGCGATTTTAAAGCTTCGCGATCTGCTGAAGTAATTGTCGATTTTCCGTCAGCAACCGAATTGACGATTTTCACACCTTCAAACAGGCTGGCAATGGCAATCGGGCTATTCATATCGTCGGCCATGGCGGCAAAACAATTGGATGATAATTCAGCAATATTTACTGAAGAAATTGTAGAAACGGGCAGCAATTCAATTTTTGCAACAGCTTTCATCAAACGTTCCAATCCTTTTTCAGAAGCCTGAAGTGCTTCGTTCGAGAAATCGAGTGTACTGCGGTAATGCGCCTGAAGCATGAAAAAGCGAATGGTCATTGGTGAATAAGCCTGCTCAAGCAGCGGATGATCGCCGCTGAAAAATTCATCCAGCGAAATGGCATTTCCGAGCGATTTGCCCATTTTCTAGCCATTCAGGGTAATCATATTGTTGTGCATCCAGTAGCGGACTGCAGGTTTCCCATGGGCTGCCAGCGATTGCGCCATTTCGGCTTCGTGGTGCGGAAAGGTCAGATCCATTCCGCCGCCATGAATATCAAAAGTATTACCCAAATATTTGCAGCTCATGGCCGTACATTCCATGTGCCAACCGGGAAAACCATCACTCCAGGGCGAAGGCCAGCGCATGATGTGTTCGGGCTGAGCCTTTTTCCAGATGGCAAAATCCAGTCCGGAGTGTTTTTCATTCTGACCATCCAAGGTGCGGGTATTGCTGAGTTGGTCTTCAATTTTCCGGCCTGAAAGTTTTCCGTATTCATTTTCAGATGCAAATTTTTCCACATCAAAATAAACCGAACCATTGCTTTCGTAGGCATATCCGGATCTCAATATTTTTTTTACTTCCTCAATCTGCTCAATAATATGGCCCGAAGCGCGGGGTTCAATGCTTGGCGGTTCGAGGTTGAGCATTGCCATCGCCTCATGGTACATGTTGGTATATTTCTGAACCACTTCCATTGGCTCCAACTCATCGAGTTTGGCTTGTTTTGCAATTTTATCCTCACCCTCGTCGGCATCGGCCACCAAATGGCCAACATCGGTAATGTTGCGCACATAGCGCACCTTGTAGCCAATTTGCTTCAGGAAACGAAATACCAAATCGAAGGCAATGGCCGAACGGGCATGTCCCAGATGAGGAGGACCATAAACCGTTGGACCACAAACGTACAAACCTACTTTGCCGGGAACCAGCGGTTCAAAAACTTCTTTCTTGCGTGTTAGTGTGTTGTAAATCTGTATTTCCTGAATCATGGTTGTCGATTTTTGATGCTGCAAATGTAAAAATTATTGATGAAAGGAACACGATGGGCTATGATACGTGAAGGATTGAAACAGATAGAGAAATAGAATTGCAGTTTAAAAACTATAATTATTAAAGAATGAGAACAAATATCAAAAATTTTGTAGATTTAGCCACGCCTAACTTAAATCTATGATATTCCTTTCCTATTTTAGGAATAGAATTGATTACAATAAATAAGAATGAGAATAATTATCGCTGCTATTCGATTTTCAATCTGGTCAATCTT
>Ga0136636_10001808_pt1 | contig 12615 bp, 16 predicted proteins | sample AntDrymUQ8522106_2_FD_104653 | JGI IMG/M metagenome (GOLD analysis project Ga0136636, IMG submission 104653) | Polar desert sand microbial communities from Dry Valleys, Antarctica - metaG UQ852 (21.06) | ecosystem: Environmental > Terrestrial > Soil > Desert | place: Antarctica: Dry Valley... | reverse complement strand
TATATGAAGGATTGATAGAGAAAAATGCTAATGAGACGAAAAAAGCAGGTCAATACTTTACGCCTCGTTCGCTAATTGATAGCATGGTTCATCTAATGCGCCCTAGTGTCGAAGATATTATTCAAGATCCTGCTGCGGGTGTAGGTGGGTTTCTGATTGCTGCCAATCGCTATATTCAAGAGCATAGTGATATAAGTAGATGGACTGATAGACAAAAGCGGAAGCATCGTTCTAATACTTTTTATGGGATGGAAATTACTCAAGATGTCCATCGTTTAGCATTAATGAATTTGATGTTACATGGATTAGATTTTAATTCAGAGGGTGCAGGTGTCCATTGTGGTGATACGCTTTCGCCAGAAGGTGACATTTTACCTAAAGCTTCGTTGATATTAACAAATCCTCCTTTTGGCAACAAAAAAGGAAGTGGCATACCTAATCGTTTAGATTTTAAATTCCCGATTGGTAATAAACAACTTTGCTTTTTGCAACATATTTACCTTGGGCTTAAGGCTGGTGGTCGTGCGGCTGTGGTATTGCCAGATAATGTACTGTTTGAGAACGGTGCGGGTAAGTCGATTCGTTCTGAGTTAATGGATAAATGTAATCTCCATACAATTTTACGTTTGCCATCTGGAATTTTTTATGCCCCAGGCGTGAAGACAAATGTGTTGTTTTTTACTCGTGGGAAGAAAGAAAAAGGTAATACTACAGAAGTTTGGATATATGATTTACGTGCGAATATGCCTTCTTTTGGTAAGCGGACATTATTGATGCGATCGCATTTTGCGGAGTTTGAACTAGCTTTTGGTGATGATCCTGTGGGTGGCTCTGCGAGTCTTGCTAAGCGCGTTGATACTGGTGAGGAGGGACGCTTCAGGAAATTTTCGCGTGATTGGGTTGCTGAGCGCGGTGATAATTTGGATATTGCTTGGCTAAAAGATGAAAATGCGGATAATAATAGTGATCTACCTGAACCTGCGATCTTGGCTCAAGAGGCAATAGGTGAGTTGGAAGCAGCTTTGGCTGAGTTGCGAGGAATTTTAAAAGAGTTGGGTGAAGAAGTATCTGTATAATTATGGAGTTTGGAACTATGGAAAGTATCAAAGTACGCCAACACATTGGACAAGATGGTATTCTTCATCTTAATATTCCTGTTGGATTAGTAGAAAGAGAGGTAGAAGTTATGGTAATTTATCAGCCAGTTCGTTCTTATGGTGTTGTTCAAGAAAAAGTGTTAACTCCTGTCTGGAAATCGTTGGAGAGTTTTTATGGGATCTGTGCAGATGATCTCATTGTTATTGACGATCTCGGTATCTCAGAAAGTCTTGATGATGAACTTGTTGGAGCTTTTGACTAAGAATGCGTTATCTGTTGGACACTAATGTTTGTGTAATGTATTTGAATGGTCGGTCAAGTGCAATACGCGATCTCTTAATTTCGACACCCATTGAAGATATGGCTGTATGCTCTGTTGTCAAGGCTGAGCTATTTTATGGTGCGATGCGAAGCAATAATCCAACTAGAACATTGGAACGTCAACAAGATTTTTTAGAGAGATCTGTCTCATTACCTTTTGGAGATGAGGCGGCGCTTTTATTTGGTCAAATTCGGGCGAGTTTGGCTAGTGCAGGAACTCCGATTGGTGCTTATGATTTACAGATTGCAGCGATCGCTTTAGGAAACAATCTAATTCTGGTAACGCATAATACACGAGAGTTTGAGCGTGTGGATGGGTTGCAACTTGAAGATTGGGAGATTAATCTGTGAGCGATTTACCCATAGGATGGACAACAGCAACAATATCAGATGTTACTAAGTACTTATCTCGTGGCAAGCAGCCAAAGTATGTTAGTTACAGTAGTCTCCCAGTCATTAACCAAAGAGCTATTAGATGGAATGGAATTCAAAATGAACATCTAAAGTATGTTGATCCTATGCAGTTTGATCTATGGGAACCAGAACGATTTATTCAAGCTGGAGATATACTTTGGAATAGTACTGGGACTGGAACGTTAGGACGAGCATATTTAGTAACAGAACAAGACTTGAAGCCGCCTAAAGTAGTAGATAGCCATGTCACTATTCTTAGACCAAATCAGACAGCTATCGATCCACGATTTCTATTCTTTTGGATTCAAAGCTCTGAGGTACAAGAGAATATTGCAAGTTTGGCAACAGGTGCAACCAATCAAATAGAGCTTGGTAGAGCAGTTATCGCTTCTATGTGTATTTCTTTTGCTCCACTTAATGAACAAAAAAGAATTACTGATAAGCTTGATTCATTGCTTGCAAGGGTTGATGCTTGTCGCGATCGGCTAAATTGTGTGCCTAAACTCCTCAAATATTTCCGTCAATCTATTCTTATTGATGCAATATCTGGACAATTAACATTAGATTGGAGAAACGGTGAAGATATAACGGATAGTTGGCTCTATGAAAGAGCTGAGGATATTTGTGATAAGGTTCAAAGTGGTGGTACACCCAAAGAAGGCTTCATTAATGAGCTAGGAATTCCATTCCTAAAAATATATAACATAGTAGATCAAAAAATTGACTTTGAGTATCGCCCTCAGTTTGTTTCGGAACTAGTTCACAAAAAAACACTGGCGAGATCTTGTGTTAAACCAGGTGATGTACTAATGAATATTGTTGGTCCTCCGCTAGGTAAGGTTGCTATTGTTCCTAATTTGTTTCCAGAATGGAATATTAATCAGGCGATTACTTTTTTTCGACCAAATGAAAGGATTATCACAGGGTGGTTATATTATTTTCTTTGTAGCGGAAACAGTATTGCTAAGATTATCCATGAGACACGAGGATCGGCTGGTCAAAGTAATATTTCTTTGTCACAGTGTCGTAATTTTCTCTTTCCTGTCCCACCTATTGAAGAACAGCAAGAAATAGTTCGTCGTGTTAATGAATTGTTCGTTTATGCTGATCTTATTGAGACTCGCTATCAAAACACCCTTTCAAAAGTGAATAACTTAGTGTCTGCAATACTAAATAAGGCTTTTAGGGGCGAATTAGTACCACAAGATCCTAATGGTGAACCAGCATCAATTTTACTTGAGCGTATTCGTGCTGAACGTATAGCAAATTTAACAACACAGAAAAAGCAAATAGCTGTAAGGAGACCCCAAATGTCTAAAATGTCGAGCGAGGCAGTCAAAAAGCAAATATTCTACCTACCTAATGATAAGTTTTCATTTGATGAACTACATAATCATTTGCATAAACAGCTTTTGGGAGACTATGATGCTCTCAAAGAAATTCTATTTACCTTGCTTGATGAACCCGAATCAAGTATTGCACAAATATTTGATTCAGAGGTAGAAGAAATATGTTTTACAAGGAGACAAAAATGAAGCTTTTACGAGTAAATATTATTTCTGCTAAAACCTGTGGGGGCTTACTTGATGGACTGGATGTCCGTTTTCGTAGTCCTTTTGATGAATATTCAACATTCGCGCCTTTATGTTTTATTGGACGAAATGGCGCTGGTAAATCTCAGTTTTTACAAATATTAGCTGAGATATTTCAATCTACTTTTCACCAATGTGTCAGTCATCAGGAGCGCGATGAAGGTAATCCTGATTTGCAATTTGAAATTGAATACTTTATTCATCCTGAGAATGAATTAGAGCCTATTCGCGTTCGGATCTCACGTCAATCTATCAACAAAAAACGCCCATCTCTTATAATTGAAAGAAGAGATGAAAATGAATATGATTGGATTAATTGTGATCTGAATAGTTCTGAAACCCTTGCTTTGTTACCTGAAAAGATCGTAGGCTATACATCGGGTGATAACGAAACACTTAGTCTACCCTTTTTAATAAGCCGCAGTGGCTATGCAACCGATGTAAGAAACAATGCTTTGAAAGCAGAGCTTAAGAATCAAAAGATTCCTGACACTAGATTGATGCTAATCGATTATGGAACACATCTTGAAGTTCTAGTAGCTAATCTCCTACTAGGCAGTGATGAAGTCCGTGGTGCTTTGCTAGCTGATGCAAAACTTTCAGATTTACATTCATTTCGTTGTATTATCCAACTTGCACATGGCGCAGCACCAAAATTCACCAATAGAAAAGGCAGTCAAGGCAATCGTAAAGGAATTCAACTTACACAGGAACTTGAAACGTTCCTTGATCGACTCAAGCGTTGCGCTACTTGTTACACCTATGATGAAAAGACAGAAACTTATATCTTCGACTATTGGGTAAACGATCAAACAAGAGAAGCATTTCATTGTTTTTGGGATAATTCATTAGATCTTTACTCTGCTTTCCATAAACTTGCTATGCTAAATGATTTGGTGCTATCTAGAGATGCTCGTCTAAGATTTCGTAGAGAGAATAAGACTCGCAGGTTTGCTTCACGTCTACCCGAACCTCAAGATGAAGACAAAGTATTTCGCTTCGAGAGAGTTAATTTTCGTTCTAGTAAGAGTAGTGAAGTAGTAGACTATGTATCACTTTCCGATGGAGAACATCAACTTGCTCAACTTTTAGGTACTTTCTGCATGTTTTCATCGCCAAATATACTTTTTCTACTTGATGAACCCGACTCACACTTTAACCCACATTGGCGGGTACAATTTATTTCTAAAATTCTTGATTTACCCACTAAAAATGGCAATAGACATAGTAATTCGATAGTATCTCATCAAGATTGCTTAATAACAACACACGCTCCTTTTATCCCTTCTGATATGCGTAGAGAACAAGTATTTATGTTTAGCAAGAATAAAAATGGGGAAATTGAGGTGGATAATCCTGATATAGAGACGTTTGGTGCTACATTCGATAGAATAATCGAAAGATGCTTTGATGTTCGTCCACCAATTTCATGTATTTCCCGTAATGAAATCAAAAGACTCATGGATAGTGATGATCCCGAAGAGATAAGAGAAGGAATTCAACATTTGGGGGATTCTGTAGAAAAGGCGTTTGTGGCAGATCATCTGCGACAAATCACGACTAATTCAAATCACGACTAATTAAGGAGAAAGTTTAGAATGCTATTTGGATATCCTATTGATGCAGTCACGAAAAATAACTGGCTTCATGAATGTTTCTGCCTCTTTATGGAAGCAATCCATCATAACCTATCTCTTGGGTCTGAAGTCACAGACTGGTTTGGGATAATCCCAGTCGCATATCACAAGAGGCTCGAAAGTCGCTTAAAGCATAAGTCAGGATTAGGATATAAATTGAATGAATATCAAAAATCACTAAAAAAGCTCTCACAAATAGAGCAAGATCTGGTTTTAAAAACATTTAAAGACCAGAACGAAATAGAACTTTTATTGTCTTGTCAATGTGACTGTGATTCTATTAAGGATTTACCACAAAATATTCAAAACATTATTAGCGAATCATTAAAAGATCTTTTTGCGTATGCGTTTAATCTTCTAACTGATCTAGAAATTCGCGACCAGTACTACCAAATAATTTATAAATCCATTCCATATAGAGTATGTCCTTTCTGCGGATATGAAAAACTCAACTCTCCAAAAAGTAGCTCTCCAAAAAGTAAACGTGAAGCATTAGATCATTATCTATTAAAAGACCAATATCCTTTTGCCGCAGCTAATTTAAGAAATCTTGTCCCAATGGGATATAAATGTAACTCTCAAGATAAACACGCCAAAAATATTCTCTATAAAAATATAAATAATAGAACACGTCGCAAGTCTTTCGATCCATATAAACATAATGTAACAATCAGTCTGTGCCTCAATAAAAGTATACCTTTCGCAGGAAAAAAAGGACGAATAGGAGGACTACTTCCTAAATGGGAAGTTGAACTTATCCCTATTTCTGAAGAAATTGAGACTTGGGATGATGTATTTAATATTAAGGATCGTTATGTAAAAGATTATCTTGATGCAGAATTTAAGAGCTGGCTTGACATTTTTGCTAAATGGTATCAACGCTATAAAAAAGTGCAAGATTCCGATCAAGATTTGGTAAATGCCATTGAAATTTATGCGATTGAGCGTGAAGATGAAGGGTTTGCAGAGCAAGCATTTTTAAAAGCTGCTGTGTTCCGAATGCTTCACATTCATTGTAGTCAAGGGGCGCATCAACAGAGGTTAATAGATTTTATCAGAGGTTTATTTAGTTGAACATCAATTTAATTATCTAATCTAAAATCATTTTAAGATAGAAAGATAAATAGTTAAACTAAGCATTCCATTTAATATTGAGGATAATTGAATGAATAAGCAGCAAACAAATAAAAAGAAGACTCCAAAAGTGATGCCAGATGTAACCGAATGTATTAGGTTGTACAAAGAGGAAAATTACCCGCTTCGAGAAATAGCCAAACACTTTAAAGTCTCAGTTTCAACGATATACAATGCGATGACCACCGCAGGATTTAGCGAATTTAGGGCAAAAAGCTCGCGCTGTAGTAACAAGCGAATGTCGATGGAGCAATAGGCGATCGCACTTTTTCATGTCGAAGCTTACGAGTGAAAAATTCGTAATTCCTAATTCGTAATTTATAATTAACAAAAGTCACCAATCAAAAAAATGCTGTCAATCAATCTAGATACAGAAACAGAAAGCTACTTAGCAGAAATTATTGCTCAAGAAAATAGCACATCTGAAGAACTGCTCAAAATGCTAATCTATCAACATTGGCAGACTCTAAAACCTCGCCAAACCCTAGCTCAAAGAAGAGGTGGACATCCCAAAAACCTGTTGCAAGATGCTGCCCCTGATGCCTCACTACGAGAAAATCGCAAACAAATTATCCTAGAACACATTCAAAATCGTCATCAAAAATCCAATTAATGAAGAAATATCCGCCCATAATTCTCACTGATAGCAGTATTCTGTTTGCTTATTACAGTGCCAGAGACGACTATCATGCCTCCGTTTGTAACTTCTTTGATGAATGCTCAAGCGAACTCATTACCACTACAGCTTGCGTAACAGAAGTTATGTATCTATTGAGCAAAAACTATCGCACTCAAAATGAATTTCTCAATGACTTAACCCAACAACTTTACCGATGTATTCCACTCGTACCTGAAGACTTTAGCCGCATTAGAGAACTCAACGAACAATATGCAGACTTGCCAGCAGACTTTGCAGATCTATCTCTAATTTCAATTTCTGAAAGACTCAACATCTCCGCGATCATCACATTAGACAGTGATTTTGACATTTACCGCCGCTATCGCAAACAGCCCTTTGAACGCATATTTTTATCATAAGTTCTCAATTCGTAATTCGTAAGTAAAAAGATAGAACTTCCTAATAAATGCGAACCAACCTAACACGATGACCGATCAAAGCTAACTTAGCAGATATCGTCAAATATCAAAAAATACACTTGAATATTAAGGGATAGTTTATGAAAAAGCAAAAAGCAGACAAGAAGAAAAGTCCAAAAGTGAAGACTCCAAAAGTGATGCCAGATGTAACCGAATGTATCAGGCTGTACAAAGAGGAAAATTACCCGCTTCGAGAGGTAGCCAAACACTTTAAAGTCTCAGTATCAACGATATACAATGCGATGACCACCGCAGGATTTAAGGATTCTAGGGCAAAAAGCTCGCGCTGTAATAACAAGCGAATGTCGATGGAGCAACAGGCGATCGCCCTATATGAATCAGGAATGACAAGAACAGCCGTAGTCCAAAAATTAGGAATCGCGGCAAGAACTCTGAACGCAATCATCGAAAAGAATGGACTACCCCTTCGGAGAGGAATCGATCCCGTCACCTCTGCCAATCGCGCTGCCCAATACAACAAAGCATACAACGATCACAAATTGAACCTGAGAGAGACAGCCGAACTATTTGGGATATCTCACCCGATAGTATTGCAAGAGCTAAAGCGAAATGGCTACCCGATCCGCCAGAATGTAGATTCCAGAAAACACCTGAAATTTAGACTAAAACATAAAGTTGGTGGAATCGCAGGATTACCCGTACCAAAACTGACACCGAGGCAAAGAGAGCGTCGTCAGATTTTGTTGCGAATCAGACAAAGACGGGAAGACAAACGCAAGCTAAAACAATTGGAGAGCTATTCTCGCGCCCAAGAATATTGGCAACTAGTCTATGAAGGAGGGTTGGAGTTTGAAGAAGTAGGACAGCTATTTAACGTCACAGGTAAAACCGTAGAACGAGTAATCAAGAGTAGTGGACTTGACCTCAAAGCCCGAAAAGAGCGGTTAAAAGCCGCCGCGTTGAAGGAAGAGGAAGACATTGCCAAAAAATATTGGGAATTATACAACCAGCCTATGAGCTTAGATGAAGTGGGCAGCATATTTGGATTAAGCGATTCGACCGTGAGGGCAGTATTGCTAAGACATGGCTATGAGACAAGAAAACGAGGACGGATATTCAACAGCGATCGCAACGAGCAGAAACCAAGGAAACCCAAAAAGCCTAAAACGGTAGTAGTATCGGGAGAGAAAGTAGTTGAAACTCAACAAGCTTTAGACCTGTTGATCTCGAACAAAAAAGTCAAAAAAATAGAATTATAACTGCTTTTAGTATAAATGTTAAGATTGTTTAAGGTTTAAAGGTAAAGAAATTAAATCTCGTGTTTTCTTAATAACTTTGGGATTCCTGATGCTGTTTGTTTTTGATGATATTTGCGATCGCCTGACTAATGGCGACTTCTTGTTTCTTAACCGCCGTCTCGCGCAGCGTTGCCAAAAAGTCACGGAACTTTTAGATGCGAACATCTTATTCCATTCTCAATTAGAGATTGAAGTATTGTTCTATCTACTCGAATAATTTCCATTTATTGCTAAGAAGTCAGCAATCTTACAAAACCTTCCTGCTCAAAATGACGATCTGTGGTTAGAGCTTCCATTACATTTCTGCGGCGCATCAAAACGAAACTAGCGGCATCGCACAACGAATATGTTTTATCCATGCGATTCATCAGGAGATTGACCGCTTCTTGATGCAGTTCTTCATCGACCCAGATTGTCTCAATATCTGGATTATCCAGTAAATCAGTTATGAAAGTGAGAGATTCAATTCGCGGCAAATTCCGAACTTGAGCTAGTGCGACAAATTCAGATAGAACATAGCTATGAGTTAGGAAGGCATTTGCTGCATCGAAAGATTTGACGGCGCTGAGATGTTGCGGCTCACTGGTATGGATGTAACACAGTAAGCCTGATGTATCTAGAAGTATCACTATGCAATTTCTCCAAGCTCGTTGGCGTATGCTTTGGCGAGGTCAGCGTCAATGCTTTCATTGTCTGCACCTGTCGCATATCCAAGAGATATTATTCCAGCATGGCGGCGAAAACGTTGACGGGCAGATGCTTTTTCTATTTCGTTGCGTAGTTTAGGTTTGACTGGTTGTTTATGTTTTTTTAGAGATGCGATCGCCCATTCGGTGATGGTTGTACCTGCTAATTCAGCGCAATGTCTGAGTTCGGCATAGTCGGTATCGCTAAGTTCGAGGGTGAGGACTTGACTCATTGGGTTTTACTTGAAAAGCTATTTTTTTATGATAAATCATTTTTTGAAATTCTTGAGGGCTTAAATTGAGGGCGATCACCTTTTTTACAAATAAGCGATCGCCTGACTAATGGCGACTTCTTGTTTTTTAACCGCCTTTGATGAGCTATAATTTTTCAAGATCTCATAAGTTTTCATGTAGGAATCTAAGGCGATGACTATTCGACAAATAGAATCTGCAATATTGGAACTTCAACCTAATGAATTTCGGCAAGTTGTAGAATGGCTTCTCGATCTGGATTATCAGCGTTGGGATGAGCAACTAGAGGCTGATGTTGAGAATGGGAAGTTAGATGCTTTAGCACAAGAAGCAATTTATGACTTTGAGAATGGATTTTGTAAGCAAATCTGATGCATTTTACTACTCGCCGCTTTTGGGAATATTACGGAGCTTTGCCTGAAGCTGTTCAACTTGTTGCTGATCAAAGTTATGAGTTGCTGAAAGTTAATTCTTCTCATCCATCGTTACATTTTAAGAGGGTTAGCAAGTATTGGTCTGTGAGAATTAGTAAGGAATATCGGGCGGTGGGTGTTGAGGTTGAGCAGGGTATTTATTGGTTTTGGATTGGTACTCATGCAGAATATGATCGCCTTATCGGGAAAAAATAAAATCAGCGATCGCATTTTGACAAATTACTGAGTATGGCGATCGCAATATCTTTCTTTATGACAAAGTTTGACTGATCGATAAAAACTATATTTGACTAGTTATATAAAATTTTGTATAATTCGTGGATGTTAGGGATAAATAGTAAGCAATTATGGCAATCAAATTTTATGAGAGTCCTTTTCATGCGATCGCGGAGCCTGATGTGGCTAGTAAGTTGGTTTTGAAGGCTGACTTGACGATTATGATTCGGGACATAATTGAGAATAGAGGTTGGACTCAAAAAGAAGCAGCGGGAAAGTTGGCGGTTACTCAGCCTCGTGTGTCGGATATTGTGAATGGAAAAATTGATAAATTTACTTTGGATATGCTTTTTTCGATGCTCGATAAGCTGGGATTTAAGACTGAGTTTACTTTTAGCAGTTTAGAAAGTGCTTCTATTCAGATTCAATCGAAGGATTTAGCTAAAGCTGCTTAGTTATTTTTGCCTTTTCATTTTTTCAATCTCAGCTTTTAGTTCCTTATATCTTTTCTCGACAGTTTTCATGGCTTGTCGATCTACGCCGTTTGTTGTCTTCTCAAATGAGTGTAAGACGACAACAGTATCTAAGAATTTTGCTATGTAGACGCATCTAAAGGCTGGGCTACCATTTATTTTAAGTTCGATTACGCCAGCGCTAATACTTTCCAGAGTTTGGATTGGTAAGAATGGCTTTTTGTCATCTTGGACGGCTCTTAGGCTAGTCCCAAATTGTTGTTGAATTTCTTTAGGGAAGTCTTTGTATTCTCTTTCGGCGGCATTGTTAACAAAAGCAAATTGTTTCATGATTCAGTAGATTTGCGGTAATTGATACAGAACAAAAACGACCATACGTCATTAAAATCCAGTGTGAATGACGCAGGTATCTTCGAGAAAATTTGATGTGCTAATTATCTCTGTATCAGTCAGAGCTGAGTTTTCCACCTATATCTTTTATAGCTTCATGAACTAATCGTCGTACTTTGTGAAGAAAATCTTGTGAATATTGATTTATTTCTGGGGCAGCCTCGTCAAAGATCAACTTAATTTTGTTTGCCCTTTTCATAGACTCCCCACGCCCAGAATCTCTGTAGGCTTCTATCCAAGAGCTAATAGCCTCTCTAGCAATACGTGAGTTAATAAGATCATGTAAAGATGTAAAGACTTTTTGACGAATTGAATTGATAGATTGTTGAGCCTCTTCATCTGATTTAGGTGGCTCAGTCCATTTTATTGGATTATCTAAAAATTGTGAGATTGATTCATTAAGTAGCGTCAGTAGATCTGCTACAGGTCGGAGATTATCATACTCAACATCTACACTGTCTGCAAACCTCTTATTCAGGGCTTTAATACGTCTCCAATGCTCCTTTTGAACTCCCGATGATTGTCCAAAGCCTAAAATGGTATCCCATCTTTTCTGAAAACTATTTGTTGCCTGTTGAACTGCAAATAACAAGCCATCAGGGTCATAAACTGGTGCGATTGTTATTAAATTTGTGGAGTTGCTAGAATTCTCACAAAAATCTAGAAGACGCTTCAACTCATTATTATTTGTCTTGCGTTTGCTGATTTCTTTAAAAGACTTATCTAATCCGCCTAACATAAAGCAATGCCGATTCAAATCTTGTTCGACTGTTTTAATAGCAGAATGACCTACAATATTGCCAAGCTCATTAAGTCCATTTATTACAGATTCCAAAATATGATTTTTTTTGTCCTCAAAAGTTGGTAGGTTGTCTCCCTTGACGCTATCAAAGTGTGTAAAGGCAATAGCTAATTTTTGTTGATAGCCACTACTAGCAACTGCTCGAATTACAGACAAAGATGTTGCTTGTATAGGTTGTTGTGCATTATCAACTAATAAAATAACATCTACGCTATCAAACCGATTCGTAATATGAGTTGTTACACATGAAGATAAATCAGGTGTATGCCCAAGACCTTGCCCATCCATAAGAACTAGTTGATACTTATTTTCTGTAAAAACTGGATCGAAATCTCCTCTAACTCTTATCCCTTGAACAATGGGAGTTAACAGTCTTCCAAATGAACGTGCATAATTACTAGAAAATTGCCTAATATCAGCAAGGAATATTTCCTTGTCTTGAGATTCATACGTCCAAACTTCTGCCCAACCATTAGATTTTCGATATAATTGTCCAACGTTTAGATCATTAAAACGTTTTTGAATTTTATCAACTATATCGTTGACTAAGTTATCGAAATCATCTGCCGACTGAACTTTCTCATCAAATAGTTCCTCCACAGCCTCAAGATCTTTGCCTTCAAAACCACTAACGGATTCTCCTAACTGCTGATCTAGTTCTTGAACAGCTTGATCTGCAATTTGACGAATACGTTGTATGTAACTATTCAAAAGAAGCTGTATTTTGTTGTCTTCCTGTGCAGTAGCGTCAAATTTTTCTTGTTCTCCACCTTCGCTGTCATTCAGTACAGTTGTGTCTTTTTCATCTT
>Ga0136636_10001807_pt1 | contig 12619 bp, 10 predicted proteins | sample AntDrymUQ8522106_2_FD_104653 | JGI IMG/M metagenome (GOLD analysis project Ga0136636, IMG submission 104653) | Polar desert sand microbial communities from Dry Valleys, Antarctica - metaG UQ852 (21.06) | ecosystem: Environmental > Terrestrial > Soil > Desert | place: Antarctica: Dry Valley... | reverse complement strand
TAACTTGGTAGTTAACCGGCTGACTTTCAGAGTTGATTGGGTGTTGTTCTGATTTCCGTGCAACCATTCGTACCACCCGTATATACTGATGACTACGTAATAAATCTGCAAACCCATATCAGCATAAAGTTTCGAAACCAGAAACACCCATACATAAAGGATGGATGTCAGTAAACCGACCGGCCAGGTTAAAATATTTTGGCGAATGGAGAAAAAGATATAAACGATACCCAGAATTGCTCCAAGTATCTCAATGTAGTTTTCTGAAATCCATTTTGCGATCAGATTGATCACTGTTTACCGCTTAGAAATTTTTCGTAAGACCCCTTTCTCGACATCGATTCGAGTGCCTTTTGGATGGCTTCATCGTCGTCGTTCATAATCTGAAAATAATGACTCATTGAAAATAAATCTCTGGCTATTATGGCTTTCATCTGTTTTTTCATCAGTGGACGGGCGAATTCAATGCTTTTTTCATCACGTTTGACTCCTTCTTTTTCACCTGCAGCAATTATTTTTTCAATCATTTCGTCAGTTACTTCAAACTTCTCAGAATAGACTTTAAAATCGGGAAAATTTTGCTTTAATTCATCTCTCTTTGTATCCATGATATCTAGTACACCTGTATAAACCACATTCTTACGCGAAAGTGTATTGTAATAGGCATAGTATTTTGAAGTGTCAAGAGGAATAAAAATATCAGGCATAACCCCACCACCACCGTATACAACACGGTTACTCACTTTTGTGGCGAATTTTTCACTTTTATTTTCAACAACGCTATCTTTTGAAAACAACTCACCACTTTCCATTCGTTTGATGTTATCCTTCTGATATTCATCAATACCTGCGGTATAAGGTTTTTGGATACACCGTCCACTGGGCGTATAGTAATGGGCTGTTGTCAGTCGAATCATCGAGCCATCAGTCAGTGGAAATGGTTGCTGCACCAAACCTTTGCCAAACGAGCGGCGTCCAATTAATACTCCGCGATCCCAATCCTGAATAGCTCCCGCCACAATTTCGCTGGCTGATGCAGAGCCTTCATCAATTAAAACCACCAGTTTGCCCTGTTCAAGTTCGCCCGCTGCAGTTGCATTATATTCCTTCAATTCAGCATGAATACCTTTCGTGTAAACTACCAGTTTAAATGCTGACAGAAATTGATCGGCAAGTTCGATGGCTGCGTTCAGATAACCACCGCCATTTCCACGCAGGTCGAGAACCAAACTATTTAATTTCGAATTCGTTTTCAGGTTTTTGATGGCTTCCAGAAATTCGCTGCTGGTGGTAGCCGAAAATTTATTCAGTTTAATGTAGCCTGTATTTTCATCCAGCATATACGCATCCAGCATATACGATGCATCGAGACTGTTAATCGGAATTTTATCACGTATTACTGTAAAATCAAGAAGGGCGGATTCCCCTTTTCTTTTGACCTGCAAATCAACTTTAGTTCCCTTCTTACCTCTTAAATAGTCATATACCTGAGCATTTTTCAAGCCTACACCTGCAATGTTTTTTGCATCAACCGAAACGATTCGATCTCCTGCACGAATTCCAACTTTTTCGGAAGGGCCTCCCGGAACAGTAGTTACGACCATCAAGGAATCGTGAAAAACATTAAATGAAATACCAACTCCTTCAAAATTACCCTGAAGCGGTTCATTCATCTTTTCTACTTCCTCTTTCGAAATATAGACAGAATGAGGATCTAAACTTCTTAAAACCTCGACGATGGCTTTCTCTGTCAGCACATCGACATTTGTTGTATCAACATAGTAGCTATCAACTAAACGAAGCAGTCTGCCAAATTTCATAGTACTGTTCTGAACATCCTGAGCCATGGATTCGGTACTTCCCAATAGTACCAGTGCACCGAGTAGAATTGAGAATCCTATGTGTTTGAATTTAAGAATCATAATTGAATTTTATTTTATCAAAAAGGTTTGCCAACAGTATTAAACTGACAAACCAATTCGAAATTTATTGATTAGCAAAGATAACGGAATAATCCTGCAACTAATTGTCAGCAGATATAATAAAAGTTAACATTTGGGATTGATTTGTGTTCATAAAATCAGGTTTAAAAAAGTGAGCGCAATTTTTACTGTTTTTGGATAGCATTGTCCTAGAGATTCTTAATCCAAAATGCTGAATATTCGTGAGGAAATCTTCGGTAAAATATGCGTGGTAAAATGAATTTTTTGATTTATTCTTCTTTCTATGCAAAACCTAAGGTTTTAATACCTACCTTGCACGAAATTAATTTTAATAAAATGAGTAAAGGAACAGTAAAATTTTTCAACGAATCCAAAGGATTTGGATTTATTAAAGACGATGCATCGGATAAAGAATACTTTGTACATGTATCTGGATTAAACGATCAAGTCAGAGAAAATGACGAAGTAACTTTTGACCTGCAAGATGGTAAAAAAGGATTAAATGCAGTAAACGTTAAACTAGCTTAGTTTAAATTATATAAGACATTTATTATTAGTAAGGCCGTTTCAAACTTGTTTTGAAACGGCCTTTTTCGTTGGTGAATATCATCTTTTGGATCAATTTATACCGATTGAAGAAATGTAACTGTCCAATCTTCGCTCACTCGATTGGCCTTAACATTTCTATTCATCGGCATTATACCGCAAGTTTTGGACTGATTTGATATTGCATTTGGTATTATTTACCAGATCAGACTTGATTTCAGTAGGTTATCTGGATTTAAATTGTTTTTTTCGATGTCTTTAAAATGTTTGAAAGTACCCACTTTTAGCTCGTAGGTTGCTGGTTCATCGCAGACAATCATTCCTCGAGGATGTAATTGAAGAGCACTGATGGTCCACATGTGATTGACTCCTTCTTCCACGGCATGTTGCAAGGCACGGGCTTTGCTGTAACCGTTTACAATAATCAAAACTTCTTTTGAATCCATAACGGTGGCAATCCCGACAGTTAGCGACGAATTTGGAACTTTACTCACATCGTTATCGAAAAAGCGCGAATTGGCAACTTTGGTATCGTAGTTTAATTCCTTGTCGCGGGTGCGCGATGCCAGCGAGGATCCTGGTTCATTGAATGCCAGATGGCCATCAGGACCAATTCCTCCCAAGAACAAATCAATTCCACCTACAGCTTTAATCTGATCTTCGTAATTCTGGCATTCAGCTTTGATGTCAGGTGCATTTCCATTCAGAATATGTACGTTTTCCGGAAGAATATCAATATGGCTAAAGAAATTTGTCCACATAAATGTATAATAACTTTGCGGATGTTCTTTGGGGATCCCTACATATTCGTCCATATTAAAAGTGACTACGTGGCGGAATGAAACCACTCCGGCCTTCACCAATCCAATCAGTTCACGATAGGTTCCCAAGGGCGAAGAGCCTGTAGGCAATCCCAATACAAAAGGGTTTTCGCGGCTAGGCGCAGCAAGTATTATCTTTCGGGCGATGTAATTGGCAACCCATTTCGATGTAAGTTCATGGTTGTCCTGAATAATTAGTCTCATGGTAATTAATTTTCAATTTGTTTCAATTGTTCCAGAATTTTGGTTCCAAGCTGTGTTTTTCGGTGGATATGATTAACAATTTCTTTAACGAAGTCATTGCTTTCGAAACTTCCTCTTACCTTATCAAAATCAAGCTTTTGGGTAGTTTTGTTTCCATCCATTCCAAATCCAGTCATCGAATCCATCCTGAATTCTTTTTTAGCATCTTCATACAGCATTTGATCCAAGCCAATAACACTTTCCTGCCATTTATTAATCAGGGTAGTAATATCGGGTATTATAAGTTGATCTATTTTTTTACCAGTTATTTCAACCAGTAATTCTGCGGCCCAGGTCCATTCGTATTCGTAATAATTGGCATGTAGATTTTTAAATACCTGCTCAATGTCGGTCAAATTGGTGATTTCTTTTTTCTCGATCGACTTAATAAGATTGGCTATTTCTGTTTTGGGTGCGATCATTCCAGCCAAATCGCTCCATTCTCCTTGTCCGATTTTATCTTTTGGTTTCAGGCAATTGCGTAATTCGGATAAGGTATTTACCTTGCATTTTTCGAGTCTTGAAATCAATGAATTTCCCAGAAATTTATAGATGGCTTTTTCATACAACTCGATTCCTTTCTCCAATGCGCTTTTGTTGATCAAGGTATTCCGGTAGGCAAAAACTTCGGTGGTTTCGCCGGAGATCTCCTTCAAGCTGACTAGAATTTTATGCCCCTTCTGCATCTTCTTAATTGTGAACGGACTGAGCAGGTTGAAATTGATGCAATCCAATTTTTCAGGATCTTTACGTTTGTCACGGCGCGGCCATTTGAGTACATCGCGAATAGTCCCAACGCTTCGGAGGTTTACCGCCGGAGCAATCCAGCTTTCATCTTTTTTCTCGATTAAATAAGAGAACGGAAGATCAGAAGTATCGGTGTTTTTATAATGACGACCCATTACCAGCGTAAATGCCCCAATTTTGGCCGGCCACAGAATGTAGGAATCTGAAGTGGTTTTCGAACCGCGTTCCACAATTCCGTGGTGAATTGGCCCGAGTTTATACATGTGATTGCTCTGGTTTGAGCCGCTGCCTGCATTACAGAACGAGAACATTCCGGCGATCAGTAAGGTTGATTTGTGATGGGTAACCGTGTAAGGTCCTCCGAAAATGGAACATGCTTCACCATGAAATCCCTGGCAATTGGCGAAGAAAAGTGAATTTTCGGCTGAATATTGTTTGCCCAAGGTACAGCCCTGACCAATAAAGCAGTTGGAAATGATGGATCCGTCAGATATTTCGGAGCCTGACGAAATAATAAAATTTTCGGCCACAATACCGGCGCCTAATTTTATCGGTGCAAATTCGTTGCTGTTCACCGATCCGTTCTCGAGACGTGTAGAGCCAAATACCTCACTATAAGGACCAAATTTCACATTCTTGATTTGTCTGCAATTACGGATGTCAGAATATTCACCAATAATTCCCCTGTCGCTTTTTACTGATTCGGAATAGGCTGTAATTTTTGATTCCAATTCCTGAATCAGGCAATGACGGTGCTTGTACCAGGCCAGAAAATAGGCCAGATGTGCCGAAAGTTTATCGTAAATCATGACACCACGGCCTCCCGTTTCATCGAGGGTTGATACTTTTATACCATTCCCGAAACTGGTTTCATTCTCAACAAAGCACAATTCAATATTTTCAAGAATAACATGATCGTGAATATCGTAGTTGGCAATGTAGTTGCAAATATGATGAATGTAGACGTGGTTGCCGATGGTGCAGTTGTGGACACTTGCATTGTAAATACCACAATTCCGAATGATTCCTCCTTTAAAATCAATGGTTCCCGAATTGTCCCCTATCCGGATATTTCCTGAGAAATTTACATTTCGTATATTTTCAGGAATAAATACATCACCTACCAAAATCTGATCCCAATCGGATGCAGTGCATCCTTGATTTTGAAGTTGATTGATCTCAGTTCTATTTAGCTTTCTGTATTCATTCATATTAATCAATTTATTCATAATCAATAATTTATTTGAGCGAGATAATCGTAATGTTGTCCTTTGAATATTTTCTTAATTTTCAAACCGGTCTTTTCAGTGATATTTTCCAGAGTATTGATGTCGACATATAACCATGAAAATGGTTGGCTAATCCAGGTTTTGTATTCGGTTTGAAAAGTTAGTTCTCCATAGTATTTGTCGGCAGAAATGTCAATCAAAGCCGAACCATCCTCCTGTTCAAACAGATAAATTAAATCTGACGAATCGATCAGCATCTGGCCGCCCGGATTGAGTAAGGTTTTCACATGATGAAGCAAAACTTCCAGCCCATTGAGCGATCCGGCAATTCCGGTTCCGTTCATGAGCAACAATATGGTGTCAAAAGTTTGATTCTTTAATTTGAAGATATCCTGATGAATGACATTGCGGAGATTTCTGGACTTTAAAACTTCACAGCAGAGTGCCGACATTTCCAGCGAAATTACCTCAAATCCTTTTTCCTGAAGATAAAGCGAGTGGGTACCTGCACATGCACCAATATCGAGAATCTTCCCTGAACAAAGGCTCATTGCCTTCTTCTCGAGTGCCGGCATTTGTTTGTATGTTCTGAAAAGATAGCTGGGTTCGATGGAATCGTCGTCAAAATCGTCGGAATGAACAATGATTGGCTGATCAATAGAATTGAAGTGGAAGTCGTAAACTGCCCGTCCAATCGGGTCATCGAAAATTTGATTCATACCTTGATTTTCCATGAATTAAACCTGAGCCAATTTTTGCTCAAATTTATAACATGTTTTTTGTTTTTGCGAGTAAATGTAGAAACCTTCTGATGCACCCTCACCAATGACTACAATTTTTGAATCGGGCATATTCTTTGAAAAAGAAACGATCTCGTCGAGATTGACGTTGTTTTTTTGAAGCCATTTGGAGGTAGTAAAATCTCCTAAGCACCAACGGTAGCCACTTTCCTCCGCTTCCTCAAAAAATTTAAGCGCTTCATCAAACGAAATTTCTATAAATTTAGACATATTAATAATCGAATATTTACGCTAATTTAAGGTAAAGCAAGTTAAAAAAAAACTTTTTCTGAAAAATTGTGGATTGAATTGATTTGAGCGGCGGGCAAAAAGGAAGGAGAAATAAGCTTTTAAAAGCAAAGAACCCGGTACGATTTACTGTACCGGGTTCTTTGTTCGTTTTTCATTATCAGAATTTATATCCAAGCGTAAATATGACATTGTTCCTATTGGTGTCATATTGAACCATTTCGTTAGCATTCGCATCCGGATAAAGTTTAATACTTTCCTGATCCGAAACATGTTGGAAGGTAGCGTCAAGGAATAAATTGCCCTGTTTAAATCCGAGTCCACCTGAATAGACAGAAACAGGTTTGTCAGTATTTTGATTGTTGTCGTTTAAATAGCTGGGATTAAATGCGTTTTGGTAGTTTTCGTATCCGGCACGCAAACTGAAGTTTTTATCCAGACGGTATTCACCACCGATATGAAGATTCCCAACTGTCCGGTAGGCATCATTTATTTCGGCATTTTGATCGTAAAAATCATATCCATCGCTTCCGTTGCTGATATTGGCTTTCGAATAATCAAGAATTTCGTAATCTACACTGATCAATCCTGATTTCCCGATCACGTATGCGCCACTCAAAATATATTTTATCGGAGATTGAATACGGTAATCATAAACTCCTCCCTTATCAGGCTTGGCTGAATAATTTTCAGTCTTTCCATCCGATAAATAAGTAATCGAAGAGTTCATATTACTGTTGTAATTGTCGTTCAGGTTATAAAAAGTTGGAGTATGGACGGCAAAGCCCAATCTTAAATTGGTTGTTGGTTTATAAATAGCACCGACTTTAAAGTTAAAACCGTATCCTGAAGTTGATAAAGTTGTACCAAAGTTGAATTCGTCAAAATATGGAATATTATTTTTCGCATCAAATTCGTAAATATTTGCATCTTCCTTGTAATAAACATCGTGAATGCCTAAAGTGCCTCCAAGATAGAATTTGTGATTAAAGTTAGCTGCAAACGACAAGAGATATTCATTGATATGGCCTTCATGTTGGGTAGTTTTACGAAGAGATTGTCCGTATCCATTATCTGTGAGGTCATTAAAATACTCCTTATTTTGCTCATCGTAGTTCAGCATATAGGTATCCCAGGCCAGTCGTTCGTAGTATGAATTTAGATTATCTGATTGTGTAAATGGATTATTCGCGTTATAGGTAAAATATTTCATTAGTGAACTTTCCATATCTGAACCTTGGGCCATCATGTTTGAAGTGAAACTGGCCAATCGGTTGAATCCCATTCCAAAACTAAGACTTACCAACCCTGTTTCGCTGTTTGCGCCGGTAGGAATAGCGGCAACGTATCCAATATTATTAATGCTCATCGTATATTCAGAATCAAAGGAATTTTTCCCAAGATAATTTCCGTCGTTTTTTGTATTCCCGACCGAAGTTGTGAACGTAAATTCGCTCGTGCGATAAACAGCCGCTCCGGCAGGATTGATACTTAAAGAGGTGAAATCACCACCCAATGCTCCAAAAGCATTTCCCATAGCAGCCGAGCGGGCAGTTCCGCTAATCCGATAGTTTGAATATCTTAATGCATCTGTCATATCCTGTGCAAATGTACTGCACGCCAACATCAGAATACCGATGGTGTAAAGTAGACTTTTCATGATTTCAGTATTAATTGTTTGTTAGAATTTGATTGAATTGAATGTAACTTATCTTCTGTGACCTGAACCACCGCCACCACCTGAACTTCCGCCTGAGCTGCCACCCGAACTTCCGCCTGAAGAACCACCGCTGTAGCTACCGCCACCTGAAGATGAACTTCTGGATGGAGCACTGTAACTTGGACTCGAACTTGAATTTGATGGGCTGTAGTTTGAAGAACTTCTACCAGATGATGAACTTGAGCCACTGGAATAGGAAGAGCTTGAACGATAAGTTTGTCTCATATTTGAAGAACTTCTTGGAGCACTGTAAGTAGACCCTGAATTCCCCGAATTAGCACTTTTAATTGATGGTCGATCAACAACATTGCCATCAGAAGTACGCGGACGTGAATAGGTATTGTTATAACTCGATTGATTTACAATTCTTGGTTTGTTATAACTTGGGGTGTAATTCTGACTTTGTTTTGCTGTCCGGCTTTGGTTATAAGTACTTCCAGTTGTTGAAGGAGCGTATGATCTCCGGGCATTTGTAGAACTATTGGTTGTCGGACGAACTGTTTGTGTCCGTGTATCATTTCTGCGCTGAACCTGATTCCCGGTTGAACCATCACTCATTCTTCCAGTAGCATTAGTTCCAGGTCTGCGATCGTTTACAACAGTTGCATTTTTTGTATCCTGGGTATTACCTGAACCATTAATGGTGCGGCTTCTGGTATGACCATTTTCAACCCAGGTGTTTTTATCGGTGCCATTACCAGTCTGCAAACCTTGTTGATTGGAATTGTTCATCGTATTCGTGCTTGATACTCTTCCTGTAGTATTTGAATTGCCGTTTAAACCATTGCCAGCAACGTTCATATTGGTTGTTCTTCTTCTTTCAACCTGTACGTCTTCGTTATAGTAGCCTCCACCTGAGTAATAACCACCATAATAACCTCCACCGTAGCCATAATATGAATTATATGGATATCCCCAACCATATCCATAACCGTAATTGGGATAGCCCCAACCATTTCCATAGTAAGGATAACCCCAGCCCATGCCCATTGAGAATCCCCAGGATGGATAACCCCAACCGCCATAACCACCATAACCGCTATAATAAAAGTCGTTGTAGTAATAAGGACTATAGTAAGAGTAAGGATTATAATAATATGAACCATAAAAACGATTGAATTGATCGGCATAACCCATGTCCTGCTCATCATCGTCGTAATAGTTGTTGATGACATACTTTACATCATCGTCGTCGTAGTATGTGGTTGTATCAGAACCTATCAACTCCTGATTATTCATATCGTAACCAAGTTGATCCGAATTTTGGTTTTCTGAATCGGGTTGATAAACGAAATTGGTCACTGTATTTGACCCATCCTCATTTTCGCTCATCTCACTGATTACAACCTGTTGAGTCGATTTTTCCTTTGCCGGAGCTTTCTTCTCCATTACGGCAATGGGTGCTATATCTCCTGGAGAGAAATAGATATCATCATCGTACGATTTGGTCACGTAAGATCCCGTAGTACATGCGCTGACCAGAATTGCAAAAACTGCGATAATTGGAAGTTTTGTTTTCATGATACACCCTCCTTTAGATTGAATAATAAATTTACTTTCTTTGTAGCCTATAAAACTAGCACGAAAAAAACAAATACCATACCAAAAAATTTAAAATGGCAAAAGAATTGACTTCTCGCAGTGAAAATTACTCACAATGGTACAACGATCTGGTTGTCAAGGCTGATTTGGCCGATAATTCAGCGGTCAGAGGATGCATGGTGATCAAACCATACGGATATGCGATCTGGGAAAAGATGCAGGCTGAACTCGACCGGATGTTTAAAGAAACCGGACACGTGAATGCATACTTTCCGTTGTTCATCCCCAAATCATTTTTTAGCAAGGAAGCCAGTCATGTTGAAGGCTTTGCCAAAGAGTGTGCCGTAGTTACTCACTACCGCCTGATGAACGATCCGAATGGTAAAGGTATTATTGTTGATCCGGATGCCAAACTGGAAGAAGAACTAATTGTTCGGCCAACTTCTGAGACCATTATCTGGAACACCTATAAAACCTGGATACAATCTTATCGCGACCTTCCGTTACTAATCAATCAATGGGCCAATGTGGTTCGCTGGGAGATGCGTACACGTTTGTTTCTCCGCACTACTGAATTTCTTTGGCAGGAAGGGCATACAGCCCATGCAACAAGGCAGGAGGCTTTGGAAGAAACAGAGCGCATGGTGAATGTATATGCCACTTTCGTTGAAAATTTCATGGCATTACCTGTGGTTAAAGGTGCCAAATCGGCCAATGAACGTTTTGCCGGGGCTCTCGAAACTTACACCATTGAGGCATTGATGCAGGATGGGAAAGCGTTGCAGTCGGGTACTTCCCATTTTCTGGGTCAGAATTTTGCCAAAGCATTCGATGTTCGTTTCGCCACCAAAGAAGGAACCGAAGATTTTGTGTGGGCAACCTCATGGGGTGTTTCAACCCGTTTGATGGGCGCTTTAATAATGGCACATTCCGACGATAACGGATTGGTTCTTCCTCCAAAACTGGCTCCTTTTCAGGTGGTGATTGTTCCAATTTACAAACAGGCAGAACAGCTTGATGCAATTTCAGAAAAAGTGGATAGTATCGTAGTTAAACTGAAGGCCTTGGGTATCTCGGTAAAATACGACAAAAGCGACAATAAAAAACCAGGCTGGAAATTTGCCGAATATGAACTAAAAGGTGTTCCGGTGCGAATTGCCATTGGCCCACGCGATTTGGAAAATGGTACTGTTGAAGTTGCCCGCCGCGATACGCTGGAAAAACAGGTGATTTCGATGGACGGAATAGATTTGTACATTCAGCAATTGCTCAACGATATTCAGGAAAATATCTATAACAAAGCTTTTGCATTCCGGAAAGAAATGACCACACCGGTTGAAACATACGAAGAGTTTAAAGAAGTGCTTCAGAATAAGGGTGGATTTATTTCGGCACATTGGGATGGCACTTCGGAAACGGAGCAAAAAATTAAGGACGAAACCAAAGCTACTATTCGCTGTATTCCATTCGATCAGGTTTCGGAAACAGGCAAATGTATGTATTCTGGGAAACCATCGACGGGACGCGTGTTATTTGCGCTTTCGTATTAAAAGTTTGAAATTAGATTTCGCAAAAAGCAGTCAAAGTTGGCTGCTTTTCTTATTTTTAAAGTAAATTTAATTTATCACTCATGGATACTATCGAGAAAGACGAAAATCAGTTGGAAGGAATTATCCTGAAAACCAATCTTAAACAGGAAGTTTACCGCAAAACTATCGGCTCATTTGCATTGCTGAAAGATGTTTTAAAGGAACTTGCAGAAGATTACCGGGAAAAACTAAAAGATAAAGTTGATGAGAATGTGTTACCAACATTTCAGGAAAAGGGATTGTTTGAAGCTGAATTTAAGATTGGGGGCGATATGCTCATTTTTAGTATGCATTCCAACGTGTTTGTCTTTAACCGCGAACATCCGATGTGGAAACTCGATTACATCAAAGCCAATCCGCTGAATGCTTATTGCGGAGTTTTTAATATTTATAATTTTCTGGCCGATTCGTTTAAATACAACCGCTACGAAGATTTAGGTTACCTGGTTGCCCGAATTTTCGTGAACCGTGAAAATCATTTCTTTGTTGAAGGTAAAAGGCAATCGAGTGAGTTGGTCAAAGATTTCGGGAGTGACGAAATGACCCGGGAATACATGAAGGAAATTATAGAAACCACTATAAAATATGCCATCGATTTTGATTTGTTGGTTCCACCATACGATCAGGTCAAGATTGCAACCGTTGAGCAAATGCATGCCGAGATCAATCATTCCAGGATTCAGACCGGCAAACGATTGGGCTTTAAATTTAATTCAGACGACGTTTAAAACGAAAAGATGGAACAAGTTATCGATCGATTTTTAAGATATGTAAAGGTGTTCACAACTTCGGATCCTGATAGTGAAACTTTTCCGAGTACCAGTCGCCAATTGGCTTTTGCCGATCAGTTGGCTGATGAGTTGCGCGAAATTGGTCTGCACGAGGTTGTTCGCGACTCCAATGGGTATGTAACAGCAACTTTGCCTGCAAATCAGGAAAATACAGTTCCGGTAATCGGGTTTATTTCACACATGGATTCCAGTCCCGATTATTCGGGAGAAAATGTAAATCCACAGTTGGTAAAGAATTATCAGGGACAGGATTTGGTTTTGAATGATGAAATCAACGTGGTTTTAAGTCCGGTTGATTTTCCTGAATTGCTGAAATACATCGATCAGGATTTAATAACTACTGATGGAAAAACCCTTTTGGGAGCCGACGACAAAGCCGGAATTGCAGAGATCATTACGGCGATGGATCATTTGATTCGG
>Ga0136636_10001806_pt1 | contig 12619 bp, 3 predicted proteins | sample AntDrymUQ8522106_2_FD_104653 | JGI IMG/M metagenome (GOLD analysis project Ga0136636, IMG submission 104653) | Polar desert sand microbial communities from Dry Valleys, Antarctica - metaG UQ852 (21.06) | ecosystem: Environmental > Terrestrial > Soil > Desert | place: Antarctica: Dry Valley... | reverse complement strand
TACAGCCATGGAAATTATCATAAATGCTGATGTTTCCATTCATATTATGGGCGAAGTATATGGAGAGTCGCCTTCGGGAACAGACTATTCGTATCCCGAACTTCAAAACAAACTTGTTACTGAATTATTGGGCAAAACCGAGATCCTTAAAAAGAATTTTTATAGGTTTGTATGGCTTCCGCCGAGCCTTGAGCCTTATGATGAAAAGCAGGTTCAATATCTTAAACGGTTAAAGAAAGAACTTTCCGAAAGCAAATCAGGAGAAATTATTCAATGTAGTATTGAAGAGTTTAAAGAGTTATTTGTACAAAAAATCAACCAGATAGCCGGAAGTGACCTTCAAAGTATTATCAGTAAAAAGGAAAAGAATATTGTTGTAATTACTGACAATGCCGAGCAGTTAATTTTTTCCAAAATTGAAGATCAATTGCGGGCTGCACATAAGAATTTCGATGTTATAGATCTTTCAAAAACGGGAGATCTATTCCCGTTAGCTATGTTCAGGCAAAAATTGAAAATGGCTAACGGAGCAATTCTGTTGAATTTAATTCACGATTCTTTATGGATCCAGGGAATGTTAGGATTAACTGTTAAATATTTTCGTAACGGGAACAAATCATCGATTGTGGTTGTTACAAGTTTACAGAATAAAGCAGCAATTGATTTCAATGCACTTAAAGTTGATTTTTTGGCATTAGATGACAGTCAACTAATTAAAAATATTGATAAATTCCTTATTCAATTATCGTAATATGGCTGAGGAAACAGAAATTATTGAACAAGTACAAAAAGGCATAATCATAGAAAAGAGTTATTGCCCTTTTCCTGGATTAAGGCCGTTTCAGTATTCTGAAACACATCTTTATTATGGTCAGGATCAAATAACACAAAGAGTATTAAATCAATTACTCGATCATCGGTTTGTTGCAGTATTGGGCGGTGCAGGTGTTGGAAAAACTTCATTTATAAATTGTGGACTTAAACCATTTTTTTATACAGGAATAATTGGTTCAACAAATATTAATTGGCATGTAATTCATTCACGTCCATCGAATAATTCAATTCGAAATCTTGCTGAAGCGATAAACAGAAGCGAATTTTCTGATAATTCAACAGAAGATAATAATATTCAAACCCAAATAAATTATAACGTTTTAAAAAGGGGAAAATCGGGGTTAATTGAACTGTTAAAACAAAACAAGCCTGAAAATAACGACAGGTACTTGATAGTAATTGACCAATTTGAAGATATCTTCAGGTTTAAAAATATTAAAAATGAGTCAGGTTTAGCTGATGATGCATTTGAGTATGTAAATATTTTAATACATGCAATCAAGCAAAAAGAATTGCCCATTTATCTAATGATAGTAGTTCGTTCTGATTTTGCTGACGATTGCCTTATGTTTCCATACTTATCCAACCTTATAAATCGTAGTAATGTTCTGATACCGCGATTAACACGCGATTTAATAAGGGAAGTTGTAACAGGGCCACTGGAAGCCTCTCACCTCAATATTGATAATACTTTGCTGCTTCAAATTCTGAACGATGCCTCAAACATTGACGATTTGCTTCCGCGGCTACAGCATGCAATGAGGAGGTCGTGGGAATCGTGGCGAAGCCTTGGCACCAGTGATAAACCCCTTTCATTAACAGAATATGAAATTTCCGGAGGATTAAAAAATGCCATAAATAATCACGCGAACGAACTATATGCAACGCTTACAGCTAATGATAAAATACTTTGTGAAAAAATATTTAAATCGTTAGCTGAAAAGGGTTCAGAAAATAAAGGTTTTGCACGTCCTATTTCCATTTCCGAATTGTGTGGAATTGCCAAAGCCGATTTTAATGATGTTGTAAGGGTTGTTGATATTTTCCGTAATCCGGCAGCAGGATTTCTGCAACCTGCCGAAGGGGCTTTAACACCCGAAACAGTGGTTGATTTAATCCATAGCAGTTTATTACGTACTTGGTCACTCATGAAAACCTGGGTTCAGGATGAAAATATCTCGAGCCAAATGTATCGCCAATTTTCAGAATCAAGTGCACAATATCAGGTAGGGAAAATGGGTCTTTTACGTCCACCCGATTTACAATTTGCCCTTAACTGGCAAGAGAAACAACAACCTACTCTTGAATGGGCAAAAAGATACAATCCGGCTTTTGAGAGAACAATGGTTTACCTGCGCACTAGCCAGGAAACTTATAGTACTGAGGAAGCGTTCAAAAAACAACAGGCTAAAAAGGCATTAAGAAAAGTACGTTCGTTAACGGTAATATTAGGATCAATTGCAATACTAACATTGATACTGACTATTTATTCGCAGGTATTGCGACGTAAGGACGTTAGAAAGTTAAAACAGGTAAGTGAACAACAGGTGCATCTACAGGAAAAATCAGTTCAGGCTGAAAAAGAGTCACAGGAATATTTAATGGAAAAACGTCAGGCAGAAATAGCAGCGCTTGAAGCTTTTAAGCAGAAGGAAGAGGCTGTTACTGAAACCAAAGTACTGGCAAAGCAAAAAACAGAGGCTGAATTAACTGCACAGGAAGCTATTGAACAAAAAAGCAAATTTCAGGAAAACCTTCAGCAAATAACCCTGCAAAAGCAAATAGCAGAAAAAACTGCTATACAGGAAGCTCAGCAACGCACAGTTGCTGAGAAAGAAAGAGAGGAAGTATTTAAAAAAAGAATGCAGAATCTTGGACAAACGCTTGCTGTTAAATCGTTACAAACGGATAATAATATCATATTAAAGAGCCTTTTGGCATTGCATGCCTATGCTTTTAACACCCGTTTTGGGCTTAGTCTCACAAATCCTGATGTTTATAATGCCCTTTATGAAGCAGTAACTGGAATGAGAGGCACTATCAGGTATGGGATCAAGGGACATGCAGGTGCTGTTAAGGCATTTTGTGTGCAGCCAAAAACGAATGTATTGTTTAGCACAGGTGTAGATGGAAAGGTTCTGCGTTGGGTAATCACTGAAGAAATGAGACCACCTCAAACAATTTTACAGGTTGGAGGAGGTAATGCAAGTATGGCCATTTCGAATAATGGGCGCTTTTTGGCAGTAGGTTCCGAAAATGGAACAGTTTATCTTTTAGATTTGCTCAATCCGGGCACAGCAGCTATTCAAATGAAAGGCCACCAAGGTGTTGTATTTTCTATAGTATTTAGTCCGGATGGCCAGCAACTGTTTTCTGCAGGGGGTGATAAAAAAATATTATTATGGGATCTCGATAGCAAAAACAGTACAATAATCTATCAGGAGTCAACTAATGTGCGGTCAATAGCAATTTCTCCCGATGGTAAATTTCTTGCTGGAGGTTCTGATGATGGTAATATTTTTATGTGGGACATAAAAGGAAATCAATTTGTGAATCTTCCTAATGATGATAAAACTCCAATCCATGCTGTTGCTTTTAGTCCAAATGGTCTCATATTGGTTACTGGCGATCTTTACGGAAAATTGAAATTCTGGAATCCATATTCACATAAACTTACCAGGGTGTTACAGCCTCATTCCGGAAGGGTAACAGATATTGCCTTTAGTCCATCGGGAGAAATGGTGGCATCATCGAGCTACGATAAAACAGTAGCAATTTTCGATACAAAATTTATTTCCAATACCCCTATCTCTTTTAAAGAGAACTCATTGATTTTTTCGCTTATATTTACAAATGATAATAAAAAATTGATAACTGCACCCAATAATGCTGATTTTATTGGTGTATGGCCTGCTCAGTCCAGGGTTCTTGCTGAACAATTATGCAGCAAAGTTGGCCGGGCACTGACCCAGGACGAATGGAACAGTTTTATTGGTTCTGACATTAAATATGAAAAACCTTGTGAATAATTCTTTTAAATCACTATTGTTAACCATGAGTTTCATGGTTACATTACTATTTTTTATTCCACCCAGCACTTTTTCTCAAGAGGAAAACTGTCTTTCGAAATTGAAAAAAGCTCAGGAACTTTTTGATTCAGGATTGATAGAAGAAATTCCATCGATGTTGGAAGAATGTTTAAAAGATGGTTTTAACAAAGAACAAAATATTCAGGCATATCATTTATTAATTCAGGTTTATTTATTCGATTATAACCAGAAAAAAGCTGAAAATACCATGTTAGAGCTTCTTTCCCTTTATCCTGAATATGAAGTATATTCGAACGACCCTATTGAATTTATCAATCTTTTCAATCAATTTAAAACCATACCCAAATTTTCTATTAGTATTAACCCGGGAATCAGTATTTCTGATATTTCATTGTTAGAACGATTTTCTACCGGGAATTTGAATAATTTAAAATCAGAATATAGACCAGATGGGATCAATATTGGTGTCAGGTTGTCGTTTGAAAAATATTTTACATCCAAAGCATGGTTTACCATTGGGGCAGCTTATTCTTACTCAGGGTATAAAGTAACAGAAAATATGAATTTTGACCGGGAGCTTCTGACATTTTCCGAAAAAATGCAATATGTATATATCCCTCATTATTTTAATTATTCTTTTATACAGTATAAGCGGATTTCACCTTATATTTTAGCTGGAGGGCAGTTTGGATATTTAATAAAATCGACCGGTGAAATTGATAAAAAAAGCCTCGTTGAAAATACCAATTCATCCATTTCAAGCGATATTACAAAAAGCCGATATGCAGTAAATTATTCAGTAATTGCAGGAATTGGAATCAGATATAAAATTCCAACTGGTTATTTGAGGGCTAATGTTTATTATACTTTGGGACTTACTGATTATATTAAAGAGACCTCCCGCTTTTCGGATAGTGAAAGTTTGTTTAATTATCACATTGATGACAATATCAAATTGAATTTCTTCAATTTTACGCTGGGTTATTCATATATTTTTTATAAAACATCTAAAAAAACACTTACAGAAGATTCAAATTTACCTTAAGATGATTAAAAAATATACTTATTTTTTTAAACTTTTTGGGTTCTTCCTTTTGGTATCCTGTGATAAGGAACCGGTAATAAGTAAATTGCAGGAAAACTTTAATCTTAAAGTTTTTGGCGGTTCAGTAACCGATAACTGTTATTCGATAATATCCGATAACGACAACCAAATTCTTACGGGTTCATTAGATTATCAAAATGGACAGGATTTATTTCTAATTAAAACTGATAAGTACGGAAATGAAGTGGACTGGTCTCCTAAACTTTTTGGATCTCCTCTTACAGATGTGGGGTATGCTGTAACATTAGACAAGGATAAAAATATAATTTTAGCTGGATATTCAAGTACAGTCAATGGATTTACTGATGCTTTTGTTGTAAAAACAACTCCAAATGGAGACGCCTTGTGGAGTAAGCGATTTGGTGGCTTTAAAGATGAGAAAATTTATTCAGTTTTGGCTTTGCCCAATATCATCTTTTTAGCAGGATATACAGAGAGTATTGATTTCGATGTTAAAAAACGTCAAGGCTGGTTACTGGCATTATCTGCCAATGGTGATTCTATCTGGTCGCAGGACTTTGGAACAATTTTGGTGCCTGACGAGTTGCATGAGATAATTGAATTGAAAGACTCTCTGTTGGTAATGGGATCAACACAATCGTTATATGGAAACTATAAACAGGATGTTTTCTTATTTATATTGAAGAAATCAACGAAAGGAATAGAGAACTCCGTAACTTTATTTCGTCCGGGTAATGAAATTGGGATATCGGCTGTTGAAAACAATGGAGATATATTTGTGTTAGGTTACACTCAGGTTAGCAATACGATTAATAATGTTGTTTTGTGGAAGCTTAACAAAAATCTTCAAATTATTAAGGAAGTACAAATTGAATCACCCATATCTGAAACTCCTGCTTCTATAAAAATAAATAATGGCAATCTTGTTATTATTGGTACTGCTTTAAATGGACCTGAAGATGATGATTTTCTCGTTTATGTACTTGACAATAATTTAAATAAAATTTCCCGTAATTGTTTTGGCTCTTCCAGAAGTCAGCAGAATCAACGCGGCTTTTCAGGTACAATTTCTGGCAGGAGCGTTATTATTGGAGGAAGTACTACTACCGGAAATTCTTCGAAAGCATGCATATTTAAAACACCGGAAATATTACCGTAGGCTTCCCTAAAAATATGCATTGGTCAAAAAATAGCTATTAGTAAGATAATTAATTATACTGATTACTAATTCTTTTGTTATTTTGTTCAATAAATACCTAACTGAAATGAAGATTCGGTTCTTTTATCTTTTTATCATTTTAATAGTTACATCCAATAATATATTTGCACTGGATACACCTGTTGTTTCAATATCCGGAAACTGGTATCTTGGAGAAACCCTAACTGGAATACATACAGTTGATAATACAGGAGGAACCATCAGGTATCAATGGTACAGAGCAAGTAACTCAGAGGGTTTAAATGAGGAGCCAATTGATGAAGCTACAAACATTACTTATCTGATTACAAGTTCCGATCTTAATAAACATATCTCATTGGTTGTTATTTATGTTTCATCAGATCCTCCCAATACTGAAACAGTTTACTCATCTTCAAGAAGAGCTGTTTTAAATAAAGTTCCGGTTGCAACTCTGTTTTCAATAACCGGGAACATGTACCTGGGAATTACCATTATTGGCAATTACAAGTATAGCGATCTTGAAGGTGATCCTGAAGGGGTCAGCACGCTTTCATGGTACCGGGCAGATAACGAGGCTGGATTAAACGAGGAGATAATTACGGACGAAACTCAAAAAACATATACCATAACAAGCGCTGACCTGAACAAATACATTTCATTTAAAGTTATACCTGTGGCATTAACCGGCACTACTCCCGGGGCATCATTTCCTTCATCGTGGTTCCCGGTGCTTAACGAGGCTCCCAAGGCAGGTTTTTTAACAATTCAGGAGAGCCTTTACTTTGGGACTACAGTCACTGCTAAATATACCTATTCCGACCTGGAAGGCAATCCCGAAGGATCCAGTACGTTTTCCTGGTACAGGGCTGATAACCAAGCTGGATTAAATGAGGAGATAATTACGGGCGAAACCCAAAAAGCATATACCATAACCAGCGCTGACCTGAACAAATACATTTCATTTAAAGTTGTACCTGTGGCATTGGCCGGCACTAATCCCGGTGCATCATTTCCTTCATCTTGGTTCCCGGTGATTAACGAAGCTCCCAAGGCAGGTTTTTTAACAATTCAGGAGAGCCTTTACTTTGGGACTACAGCCACTGCTAAATATACCTATTCCGATCTTGAAGGCAATCCTGAAGGCATTAGTACCTTTGAATGGTACTGGGCAGATAACCAGGCTGGATTAAACGAGATGATAATTACGGGCGAAACTCAAAAAACATATACCATAACAAGCGCCAATCTGAACAAATACATTTCATTTAAAGTTGTACCTGTGGCATTGGCCGGCACTACTCCCGGGGCATCATTTCCTTCATCGTGGTTCCCGGTGCTTAACGAGGCTCCCAAGGCAGGGTTTTTAACAATTCAGGAAAGCCTGTACCTTGGGACTACAGCCACTGCAAAATACACCTATTCCGACCTGGAAGGCAATCCTGAAGGAGCCAGTACGATTTCTTGGTACAGGGCTGATAACCAGGCTGGATTAAACGAAATGATAATTTCAGAAGCAACCCAAAAAACTTACACCATTACTTCTGCTGACCTTAATAAATATATTTCATTTCAGGTAACACCCGTTGCTACAACTGGAACTGCAAATGGTACAGATGTTCGTTCAGCCCGATATGCAGTTTTAAATGCTGCACCTGTTGTAAGTGGCTTGTCAGTTACAGGTAATCTTTACCTGGGTCAGACTATTACTGGCAATTATAATTACTCCGACCTTGAAAATGAGAGTGAAGGAAACAGTGCTTATGCCTGGTATAGATCGGATAATATAAACGGTACGGATGTGCTGATCACGGGAGCTTCGCAAAAAACTTATATTCTTACCAATGCTGATCTCAATAAATATATTTCTTTTGAGGTAACACCTGTAGCCATAAGTGGAAGCAGTCCGGGAGCTGCAGTTCGCTCTTTAAAATATGCAGTTTTAAATGAAGCTCCTATAGCGACTTCAATATCTATTGGAGGAAGTTTATACCTAGGCAATGTTGTTACCGGGAAATATACTTATACAGATCTTGAAAGCGACCTTGAAGGTAACAGTACTTATACCTGGTATAGGGCTGATAACTTGAACGGACCGGATGTTCTTATTGTTGGTGCTATACAAAAAACATATACAATTTCCATAGCCGACATTAATAAATATATTTCTTTTGAAGTTAAACCAATTGCCTCAACCGGTACTAATTCTGGAATATTAATTCGTTCACCGAGAGTTGGGATTTTAAATGCTGTTCCGGTAGCAAATACATTATCGATAAGCGGTATACATCTTTTAGGGCAACAACTTACTGGAAATTATTCATATTCTGACCTTGAAAATGACATTGAAGGAGCTAGTAATTTTGCATGGTATCGATCAGATAATATAAACGGCCCTGATGTTTTAATAACAGGAGCTATTCAAAAAATATATATCATTTCAAATGAGGATATCAATAAATTTTTATCTTTTGAAGTTAAACCTTTATCTTTAAGTGGCAGTAGCCCAGGTATTGCCACCCGAACTTCAAGAATCGCAGTATTAAATGAAGTGCCGGTAGCAAGTGAAGTATCAATAACGGGTAACCTGTACATCTTGCAAACAATCACTGCAAATTACAAATACGTTGATCTTGAAGGTGATCCTGAGGGGTCCAGTATTTATAAGTGGTATGTTGCGACTAATGCCAATGGTCCTGATGTTTTAATTACAGGTGCTTCGGAAAGAACATATACAATCAGAAGCGAAGATTTAAATAAATACATTTCATGCGAAATAACACCAGTTGCTGCAAGTGGGAATACTACAGGATTAACAGTTCGATCATCACGATTTGCTGTCCTGAATGCAGTTCCGGTTGTAAGTTCTTTGTCTGTAACAGGAAACAGGTACTTATCGCAAACAGTAAGCGGGAATTATAATTATACAGATCTTGAGGGCGACAGCGAAGGCATTAGCCTCTATCAATGGTATATATCCGACGACAATAATGGAATTGAAACTGTTATTTCAGGAGCCACTCAAAAGACATTTGTTATTACAAATGCTTATCTCAATAAATATATTTCTTTTGAAGTAAAACCGGTAGCAGTTTCAGGAACTCTAAACGGAATAACAGTGCGCTCCGCACGATTTGCTGTTTTAAATGCAATTCCTTCAGCAAGTCTGGTTTCCATTAATGGTTCGTTTAAGATTGGACAAGTTCTTCAAGGGGTATATACTTATACCGATTTGGAAGATGATCAGGAAGCATTCTCTGGTTTTAACTGGTACCGGGCAAATTCTGTTGATGGTTTGGGAAAAACACAAATTATCGGCGCAAATACAAAAAATTATGTTGTTCAGTCGATTGATATGAACAAATATATAATCTTTGAAGTAATACCAGTTGCTGTAACAGGCTCTCTTATTGGAAACGCTGCCGCCAGTCCATATTCAGGTCCGGTTTCCAATAGTGCACCTAAAGCCACCAATGTGCGTATCACTGGTACACAAGCAGTGTGCAAAACATTGAGAGGTGAATATAATTATGAAGATTTAGAAGGAGATTTAGAGGGAGCTACTGCTTTTAGCTGGTTAAGGGCTTCATCCATCGATGGCCTCAAAACCAAAATAACCGGAGCAATAGAAAGGGAATATACCCTCACTCCTGAGGATCAGGGCAGGTTTATTTTCTTTGAAGTATTACCACGGGCTGTCAGCGGTACAACCACGGGGGTGGCTACTATAGGTAATCCCACAGGAACCATTGTTAATCTTCTTCCAACGGTCACTTTTTTGGGCACTGCTTCTATTTGTAATGGTTCCACAACTAAACTCACCATAAGCTTTACCGGGTCATCTCCTTGGAAATTAAGCTATTCAGATGGTTCAAAACATCATCAACTGGTATCCAGCGATCCTATTTATTTGCTTAATGTTTCGAATAGCGGAATTTATAAAGGCGATACCTTGGTAGATAATATCAATTGTCCGGTTACCAATTTACCCTCATCGGCAACCATATCAATTTTACCATTGCCTCAGGTTGAAATTGTCGGATTAAACAGTGCATATAATCTGCGAAATAATCCTGTTCCACTTGTTGGAAATCCTTTGGGCGGAACTTTTTCAGGAGCAGGGGTAGTATCATCCACAAATATGTTTTACCCTTTAATTGCAGGTACTTTAAATTCTCCACATGCCATTATTTACGAATATAAATCGCTTCAAACCGGATGTTCAAACAGAGATACAGTTAATGTTGAGATTATCGATGCTGATGCCAGCATAACCGGTTTACGTTCGGCAGCTAAATATTGTAATTTCGATCAACCATTTACTGTTACTGGTACAAATATTCTGGGTACTACAGGTACTTTTACCATTACGGGCGGTATTGGTTTAACTGATAATCATGATAACACTGCTACCATCAACCCTTCATTATTGGCTGGTGGAAATTATTCAATAAGTTATAGTTATACTGATGGAGTTCAACTTACAATTTTCAAAGAATTCTCAGTGGAGGTTCTGGATCAGGCAAGTATTTTTGGATTAAGTTTAAATCGCTATTGCAGCAATAATCCTCCCCTGGAATTAAGTGGTAACTATTCGGGAGGCATATTTACCGGCGACTGTGTAGTTAAAAATTCCATTACTAATAAGTATTATTTTAACCCTTCCTTGGGAGTACCCGGCCAAACCAATATTTTATATTCATACACAACAACATACGGATGTGTGGTTTCTAAGGCAATTGCGAAAGCAATTTCGTCGGTTCCCGATGTGAATTTTACAATTCAAAATAATTGTTTTAATGGTGATTCAATCATTTTCAACAACCTTACAATTTTTACCGATTTGGTGGTTAAATGGGATTGGAGGTTCGGCGATCTCTTCTCATCCGAAAGTGCCAATCGTTCTAATTTGTTTGCTCCAAAGCATAAATATTCCGCTATTGGAAGCAGAAATGTAAGGCTGATTGCCGAAAATAAATTTGGGTGTAAGGATACACTTGAAAAAATCATTCATTTGGGAGATATACCAGTTGTAGACTTTAGCTGGCAATCGGAATGCTTTGAAATTGGAAAACCTATTTTATTTGTTAATAAAACTACAAATGTGGATCAGATAATGAACTATTACTGGGATATCCAGGATACTTCAAAAATTAATTTCAAATATTCCACAAGCAATGTTTCGCATTCATTTCCAACAATAAAAGATTTTAAGGTAAAACTTAAAGTTACATCCGAATATGGGTGTTCCGATTCAATTTTTAAAATAATCAATCTGCGACCGGTATTTAATTTAACTGATCTTTCATACACAAATAATTTTGAAACCGGAAAAGGATTTTGGTTTGCAACTGATTCAATTTCTGAAAATAATTGGTTTTATGGCATTCCAAATGGCAATAAAATTAAAACTGCATTCGACGGAAGCAAGGCCTATTATACAAGTATTAAATCAGTAAGGAAAAATCAGCAAATGATCATTACAAGTCCATGTTTTGATTTTACCAAAACCAAAAGGCCTTTTATTTCTTTAGGAACCTTTTCTGATGCAATAAGCGGGCAGGAAGGAGCCGTGTTGCAGTATACAAAAGACGAAGGTGCTGTTTGGGAAAATGTAGGATCTATTGGTAGTGGAACTAAATGGTTCAATGATTATTCAATTCTGAGTCAACCCGGATTTCAACAAATAGGATGGTCAGGTAGAAATAACAATTGGAGTCAATCGTTTCATGATCTCGATTTTCTGCGTGATATTCCAAGAGTAAGGTTTCGCATAGTTTTCGGACAATCATCAAAAGTTACTGAGGGTGATGGATTTGCTTTAGATAACATTTTTATTGGCAACCGATCCAAAACTGTATTATATGAACATTTTACAAATTATACTCAACCCGAGAGTAAAGATGCAAATCAATTACTTGGCAATTTAGTTTCGCAGTATTTGAGCGATGCTGTGGCGATTCAGTATCACACATCTTTTCCCGGAGTTGATACTCTTAATTTGGACAATACTTCCGATCCTGGTTCCAGAGTTTTATACTATGGTGTGGGTAAAACACCATTTACATTGCTCGATGGCGGCACAGAACCAGCCTTTGTTTATGATTACATCAATAATACTCTAAAGGCTAACGACATTAAAATTCTATCTTTAAAAGAAGCCGGTTTTCAATTGGATCTCCATATTACCAAAACTATGGAAAATGTAACGGGTTCTATCGATGTCAAAGCAATGAATAATATTCCTGTTAAAAACTTGTCTGCCAGGATTGTAGTTGTTGAAGATATTAAATCTCAAATTGAGGGTGTGGATTTAATTTACAAAAATGTTGTTAAGAAAATATTGCCGTCAGCAGGTGGAACTTCTTTTGCTGGTAACTGGAATGCAGGGGAGATAAAGACTATTAATTTTTCATGGACTTATAAAAGAGTTTATAATCCTAAAAACATTCATATTGTAGCTTTTCTTCAGGATGAGCTTACCCATGAAAT
>Ga0136636_10001805_pt1 | contig 12621 bp, 10 predicted proteins | sample AntDrymUQ8522106_2_FD_104653 | JGI IMG/M metagenome (GOLD analysis project Ga0136636, IMG submission 104653) | Polar desert sand microbial communities from Dry Valleys, Antarctica - metaG UQ852 (21.06) | ecosystem: Environmental > Terrestrial > Soil > Desert | place: Antarctica: Dry Valley... | reverse complement strand
TGGAAATTGCCGGAAAACGCTTTTCCCACATCGTAGACCCGCGCACCGATTGGGGCCTGACCCATCACATGCTGGTGACGGTGCAAGCAACCAACGCAACGGAGGCTGATACCTAGTGGCAGGGGCGAATCAGACTGGCAAAAACTGAAGCAAAAACCCAACAAAATGAAGGTCTGGCTGACCGAAAGCAAAATCTGACAAAAGGCCAATCACATCGAACTCAAATCCACAATAAAACAGCCTTTATACCCCTTTTTGGCCGCATTTTTTTGCTGTACGGCTGCCGTCTTATTATCTGAGAATGGGCCGATTATAACTCGGTAAGTGCTTTTGTTGTAGACCTCATCGCGCTCCAGATTCACCAGCACTTTGCCTGGCCAGGTCTGTTGAAGTTTTTTGATGATTGGCAGCACATTGTCGGCATTATAAATTGTGCTGACCTGTACACCAAAGCCGGTTTTTCTGGTCTGCTGAATGTCAATTGCATAGAGTTCGCTCGGCAAGTTTTCGCTGCTGGCTGCTCCCTTTCTACCAGCAGGTTGCAATTCGTTGCTGTATTGAGCTGGGCGACTTACTGTTTTTGTAACACCTCTGGACGTGAGTAGCTTGGTATTGCCATCGGTTTCTGCGGCCACACGGGCAGTGGCAGAAGCTTCTACAACTTCTATTTTTACACGGGTTACACCGAGTTTAATCAGGCCAATTTCTTCGGCAGCAGCCCTGGAGATATCCGTTACATAGCCTTCTACAAATGGGCCGCGGTCGTTGACCCGGACGATTACCGATTTTTTATTGTCGAGGCGAGTCACCTTGATTTTTGTGCCAAAAGCAAGCGTTTTGTGGGCGCAAGTGAATTCATACTTGTCATATTTCTCTCCACTGGCTGTTTTTCGGCCATGAAGAGAGTCAGCGTAATAGCCTGCTTTGCCGTATTCTTCCTTTTGGTTTATAAAGGAGCTAAGCAAAGTAAAGGCGAAAAGAGCGGCGAAACTGAAGAAGGTCTGGCGCATTGTTAGGAAATTTTGTAGTTTAAAATTGCTGTTTCTATTGTTTTCTGAGCAAAACGAGCGATTCGCAAATTTCGTCAGCGAAGCGGACATTTTTTCAATCCTTTGAAAATCAGCCCAAAACAAGGCGTTTTTTTCGAAAGCACCAAATTTGAACAAAAAAAGGCAGCCTTGACGAATACGAAGACTGCCCTTTTTTTGAACCCTCCCGACTTAGACCTTCCAAATCGTGAGCTTGTTATTTCATCGGTACTTAATTCTACTTTGTCAGATTAGCCGCATAGCGGCGAAGCGTCTGTAGCAATGATGTTAAGATTCGTTTTGGAGGTGCATCGCACCGGAAATTTGTAGGGTTTCGGTTCGATGCACCTCCATCGAACCGCATTTTGATCTATTTCTACAGATGCTTCGCCGCTATGCGGCTAATCTGACAAAGTAAAATTAAGCAGCTTTTGACTTTTAGTGAAGAAATAGAGCATGTCGGTATTTCAGGGAGGAATCTATGTGATACATTTGAGTTCTAGATTTTTTTTATCAATAATTTTTCCTTAATTTTAAATTCTGATATAAAATTTGGATTCAGACATACGTGAATTTGAAAATATGGTGAAAAAATCCTAGAATCATGCTGAAACTCACCTAATCTGCGGACTCCTTTTGCTAGATTTGCCCAAATTCTCAACTTGAACTTTTATGCGCTTGCTGCTTTTCCTCTTTTTCTTGGCCTGTTTTTCAGCTACAATCACGGCTCAAAACACTACCCTACCCTTTCCCCGAAATCTTGAAAAATCTTTCGAAAAAGGTCAACGCAACTGGGACGGGACTCCTGGCGCTCACTATTGGCAAAACCGCTCTGATTACACAATCAGTATCGAGCTAAATCCAAAATCGCATGCGCTGGAAGGTTCAGAGGAGGTTACTTATTTCAACCATAGCCCTGACACACTCAAAATGATTCGTCTCAAACTCCTGCACAACCTATATAAAAAAGGAGGCCAGCGCGCAGACGATATTGACCCAAAAGATGTGACCGATGGGGTGAAAATCGAACGCTTATCTGCAAATGGAATACCCGTAGAAAAATCTGCGCTGTACGAACATGATACTTACCTCGATATCCAGCTGAAAGCACCACTCGTGCCTCACGCCTCTCTCAAGCTTTCTATTGCCTGGAAATTCACAATGCCCGCTTCCAAAAACGCTACCCGTGAATGCATTTGCGACCCAACAACCTTCTTTATTCCATATTTCTACCCTGAAATAGCCGTTTACGACGATATTCATGGCTGGGCAAGTGCTCCTTACAATGGTCTACAGGAATTCTATCACGACTTTTCCAATTACGACGTGACGATTACACTGCCCAAGGGTTATCAGGCTTGGGCTACCGGCGAATGGCAGAATGCCAGCGATGTGTTACAGCCAGAAATTTTTGACCGCTGGAAAAAAGCACACGGAAGTACCGAGGTAATCCATATTTTTTCAGAAACGGAGTTGAAAGCGGGCAATGTGTTTAAAAAGGCCAAAAAAAATGTGTTCCACTTCAAAGCCACCGAGGTGCCAGATTTCACTTTTGCGGCGAGTGCGCACTATAATTGGGATGCAACTTCGGTAATTGTGGACGAAAAATTTGGTCGCCGAACGCTGGTAAGTGCGGCATACGATTCCGAATCAGATGATTTCAAGCAAGTAGCCAGCATCGCTGCCAAAGGGCTTCACCTGATGAGCAATTGGCTACCCGGATACCCTTTTCCTTACCCAAGCCTAACGGTATTCAATGGCAACGATGGCATGGAATACCCCATGATGATCAACGACGCAAGTGTTCCGGAAGCATACGTGACAAGCCTTACGGTGCACGAAGCAGCACACACATATTTCCCGTTTATGATGGGCATTAATGAGCAGGATTATGCCTGGATGGATGAAGGCTGGGCTAATTTCTTCGATCATTTTTTGGCAGATAGCCTTGAAAACAAGCATTCCAGCATCAATGCCTGGGGCTTTGGAAACGATTGGGAAGTGCCGCCTATGGTTCCTTCCCGTGCTTTAGATGGCAGATCCTACGGCTTTGCAGCGTATACACGTCCTCAATTGGCCTACACGCAATTATATGACCTGTTGGGATATGAAAAATTTCAGGAGTGTCTTTCGGTTTATATCAGCCGTTGGAAAGGCAAACACCCCGGGCCTTATGAGTTTTTCAACACTTTCAATAATGTGTCCGGCCAAAATCTGGATTGGTATTGGAAGCCCTGGTTTTTTGAGTTTGGCTACCCGGATCTCAACCTTACCGTATCGAAAATGGACAATGCAACCGCAGGGCCTAATTATGTCGTGTACGTATCGCGCAAAGGCATTATTCCGGTGCCAATCCATCTGGATATTGAGTATGTCGATGGTTCAAAAGAAAGTATCCACAAGACCGCTGAGGTATGGAAGGATGCTTCAAAACAGACCTGGCAGATTTCGCTCAGTCCCGGCAAAACACCAAAAAAAGTTACGCTTGGTGGAAAAACGATACCAGAAGTAAAGCCTGTGGATAATGTTTGGGAGTTAAATTAATTTAATAATTACCACTTTCACTATTTTATATCATTCCAAATAATACCTTAGCGACCAGTTTTGAAATGTTTAGTTAACCATCAATGTAACACAATCAATATTTGCATGAAAAATAAAAATTCTACCCTTCTCCTGTTGCTGTTAGTTTCAACCTGTTTCATTACTTGTAGGGACGATAGCGATTCCGATGCTGAATCCCTCAAAAAAGAAGCACTTGAGCAGTACGCAAATCTGGTATTGGCCAATTATGACGATAGTTACAATAGCACAATAACCCTGCAACAAACCATTGATGCTTTTCTGGCCAACCCAACTGATGCGGGTTTTCAGGTCTGCAAAACGACTTGGTTGGATGCCAGAAACCCTTATGGACAAACGGAAGCTTTTCGCTTTTCCAGCGGCCCAATTGACGATGCAGATGGCCCGGAAGGACTGATAAACGCTTGGCCAATGGACGAGAATTCCATTGACTATGTGCAAGGTCAACCCAATGCAGGCCTTATCAACAACCCCGTGGCACAACCTGTAATTAGCAAACAGGTGCTTGTTGGACTCAACGAAATACTTTCTGAAACATCCATATTTACCGGATGGCATGCCATCGAGTTTTTACTTTGGGGACAAGATCTTAGCACTACAGGTCCTGGAGAAAGGCCTTACACTGATTATGTGGTGGGTGCTGGCGGTACGGCTGCCAATCAGGTTCGAAGGGGTCAATACTTGCAAGTGGTCACAGAACTGTTGCTGGAGCATATCGCGCAAGTTCGTGACGAGTGGAAACCCAATGGAGTTTATCGCAATGAATTTTTGAATGACAAAACCAGCGGTGAAGCCATGGGGTTGATCTTCTTTGGCTTGAAAGAGTTTACCAAAACTGAACTTTCAGGGGAACGGATGTTTGTTGCGATTGATGTTCAGGATCAAGAACATGAGCACTCCTGTTTTTCAGACAATACCCTAAATGACCTTAAAATGAATTTGATAGGCATCAAAAATGTCTATTTCGGGATCTATACAAAAGTTGATGGAAGCAGTGTTTCTGGCCGGAGTTTTAGCGAAATTGTAGAAAAAATTGACCGAACAAAAGCTGATGCCGTGCGAACAGCATTTGCCGACGCAGAGGCAAAAACAAATGCCATTCCAGCTCCATTTGATCAGAGCATTCTGAACGATACGGCTTCTATTTCAATCGGCATTGATGCCCTCAAAGTTTTGGGGAATCGTTTGGAAGCAGCAGGAAAAGCTATTGGGGCGGAGTTTTAACAAGGTGCTTATGCTGCCATTAACCTGACTAAACTTTTTCACATTTGACTGTTTTATAGCTAAAGAACGGGTGAATAATTTCATAAATTTGTACACCAATGCGCCCATTAGTTTTCGCCCTTTTCGCCCTGTTTTTATCCTCCTCTTGCAAGGATAACGAGCCTTCAGGCCTTGCAGATATTGAACTTGATGAGCAATATTCAGGCGGAAAAAATGCAACTACCTTTGATTTAGGCCAAAATGCCTTTGGCGGTCAAGCCAACGGACTAACTGCTGACCAAGAAGGTTTTTTCGTGACGGGCAATTCCTTTTTCCGCACCAATTGGGTCACAGCACCTGCTTCGGTGCAATCCCTGGATGGCTTGGGGCCCATTTTCAATGCCTTTTCCTGCGGCAGTTGCCACTTCAAAGACGGTCGGGCAAAACCACCCGGAACCCCAGATGAGGCCTTGAATGGCCTGCTTTTCCGATTGAGCATTCCGGGAACGGATGCCTACGGTGGGCCTTTGGCCGATCCTGTATATGGCGGACAATTGCAGGACAAATCCATTTTGAATGTGGAAAACGAGGCTCGTGTACGGGTAAGCTATCAGGAAATTGCTGGGAATTATACCGACGGAAGCGTTTTTTCCTTGCGGCAACCAATTTACGAATTTGTGGACTTAAAGTACGGCCCCTTCCCGTCTGGAAGTATGTTTTCTCCACGTATTGCACCCCAAATGCCTGGGCTAGGGCTTTTAGAAATCATCCCGGAGGCAGATATTCTTGCCTTTGCAGATGAAAACGACAGCGACCAAAATGGCATTTCCGGCAAAGCCAATCAGGTCTGGGATGCTGAATTACAACAACTTGTGCTGGGTCGTTTCGGCTGGAAAGCCAACCAACCCAATTTGACCCAACAAACTGCAGGGGCCTTCAATGGCGATATCGGTATCACCAGCAACTTGTTCCCGCAAGATCACCTCAGCCTCACCCAGCAACAGCAATACCGAAATATACCAAATGGAGGCGAGCCTGAAATATCTGACGACATTTTGCGAAAAGTGGTGCGTTACACGCAAACACTTGCCGTGCCGGCCCGCCGTGAGTTCGATGATGCTACGGTTTTAAGGGGCAAGTTTTTATTCCAGCAAATCAATTGCTCCGGCTGCCACCGTCCGTCCATGAGTACAGGCTCAATTGGCGATATCGCAGCCTTGTACAATCAAAAGATCTGGCCTTATACGGATTTGCTGCTGCATGACATGGGGCCAGAACTGGCGGATGGACGACCAGATTTTCTGGCTTCTGGCACCGAATGGCGCACTGCTCCCCTCTGGGGTATTGGCCTTATCCAAACCGTAAACAGACATTCTTTTCTCCTGCACGATGGGCGGGCGAGAAACATGGAAGAAGCGATTCTATGGCATGGCGGAGAGGCGGAGAAATCGCGGGATGCATTTAAAAAACTGAATGTGTCCGATCGAACTGCACTGCTTAAGTTTGTAGAGAGTTTATAATTCTAAAGATTCAAAGACTTTATCATGAAAAAAAACTACTGCCTCATTTTACTTCTTTTGGGTTCAATTCCTGCACTTTTTGCCCAAAAACTGGCACATTCGAGCATTAACCAGTTTAATATCAATCTGCGCGGCAATGCAGTTGTCCTGGGTCAAGTCAGTATCAACGCCCCTACCGCAGGCAAGGTAATTCTTCGCTTTGATGGCCATTGTTTATCCTCAGAAGGCGACCGAATCGTACTTGCTGCAAGTCAAACAACTAAGTGGGGGCCTGATGACGATTGTGTGGAGTTGGAAGCCGCCAATGCCGATATAAACAGTAATGCATTTTCGCATACGCGTGCTTATGATGTGACTGCGGGCGATCATACTTTTTACGCGGTTGCGGAGAATTTTTATGAAACAGATGGCAATGGGGTAGCATCCATTTATGGGAGCCTGACTGCTGAATGGTTTCCTGAAATTCCTGGCCAGGCCTTTGCTCGTCACAAAGGGTTTTTCTATGAAAATGTAACGGTGGAAGGTGCTCCTACGGCATTTAATTCGCTTAAGATTGATGTACCTGCTTCAGGAAAAGTACTGGTTCGTTTTGATGGCAAATGTGTGTCAAGTTATGGCGACCTCATTTTTTTCGCAGCCAGTGACACCCCAACATGGGGCAATGCTGATGGCAGTTCAAGCAATGAGGTGATCAATGTCGACCTCAATCGATTTTCCTTCTCCCATGTACGGAGTTATGATGTACAACCGGGCAGTCATACTTTTTATGCGGTGGTCGAGAACTTTTACGAAATTTATGGCAACGGCTTTGCGTCAATTTACGGTAGTTTGACTGTGCAGTTTTACCCAGATGGTTCCGAATCCTCGTACACTTTTCAACCCGTGACCACTCCGTTTGGGGTGAACATAGAAGGCCCTCCAGCAACAGTAGGGCAGATTAGCCTCAACGCTCCAGTAGCAGGTAAAGTGGAACTCAATTTTGCGGGCACCTGTATAGGGAATAATGGCGATCAGATACGTTTGGCAGCCAGTGATATACCTAATTGGAGGCCGAACGACGGCAATATCACCTTCGAGCCCTACAGCTCAGATTTAAACAGAGTATCCTTCTCCCATACCCGAGTCTATGACATCGCACCAGGAAACCATGATTTCTATGCCGTTGTGCAGAATTTTGAGGAATACGAGGGTGGCGGATTGGCGGTGATTTATGCCAGCTTCACCGCAAAATATTTTCCGGAAGGTTTGATCACGGCAAAAGAACCAGAGGCATTCAGCAGGATAAGCATTTCGCCCAATCCAGCTTCAGATTTTGTCCAAATTGACTATCCCAGCTTGGTCCGCGAAGCCTTTTCATTGACCCTTTGCGATCTGGAGGGAAGAATTTTAAAAATCTTTGAAAAATCAGCGCTGGACTTTTCTGAACAATTGATATGGGAAGTGTCGAGCTTGCCCGCAGGAGCTTATTTTATCAAATTCAGCAACGGTTCAGGCACTGCAAGCAAGCAAATAATACATCTATAAATTTGCCTCCTCATGAAAAAACCAATTTTCCTCGCTTTACTCGGCATGCTGTTTGCACATCTAGCAATTGCTCAATTGGAAAACAAAGGCTGGTGGACCCGCGACCTGCTTACCTACAGATCTGATCGCGATCCCGATGGCGGTAGCTCAGGTTTGGGCCGCACGACTGGCCGACTGCTCACCCAACCGGAATTTGGATACGCCCTCAATAAGCGCTGTTTAGTGGGGTTTATTACCCAATACAGTCACACTTTTGAACGGCAGAAACTCGCTCCAAATGCCTCTGGATTAGTTCGTTCTGATGATCGTTTTATTGGTGCTGGCCCCCTATTTCGATATTTTATTCCTTTGGGGAAAAGGGTGGCCTTAATGCCTGAGGTGTTTTTTACGTATTTCTATAGTAAAAACACGAGAGTTGTCTCAAATTTGGGGATGGAGGAACGCAGTACAACTACCGCTAATAGTATAGGGACAGGAGCTTTCCCGTCTTTGGTATGCTTTCTAACCCGGGATTTGGCCTTGTCCTTAACCGTAGCTTCCGTGCAGTATTACGGGAATAAAGATGGACAAACCTTTATTTTCGAAGTAAATCCACAGCAATGGTTGTTAGGAGTTGAGTACTATTTTGAAAAGAAAAATAAGGCTCCAAAAGATCAATAATCCAAAGCGTCTATTCCAGCACTTAAACCCTTATCACTTACCACTCTTTTTAGGCGTGTTCGGGTCGTCATAGTCAATCTTTCCGCCCCACATTCGCATTTGGCTTAGGATCCATTGTTGGCGTTGCCGCACTTGATTCGAGGGGCTATCAACCTTGTAAATCAATGGATTGGGCAATACTGATGCGAGCATTGCTGATTCCTGGCGGTTGAGATTTTTGGCCGTTTTTCCATAAAAATGTTGCGCGGCAGCCTCTGCACCATAAATGCCATCGCCAAATTCGATGCTGTTCAGGTAAGCCGTCATGATCCGTTCCTTGCTCCAGATCGTCTCGATCAGAAAGGTAAAATAGACCTCAAATCCCTTGCGCAACCAAGAGCGGCTCGGCCAAAGAAATACATTTTTAGCCGTTTGCTGGCTGATTGTACTGGCCCCTCGCTTACGCTTGTGACTCCTATTATATTTATAAGCCTTTTCAATGGCTTCAAAATCAAATCCCTCGTGCTCTAGGAAATCCTGATCTTCGGCACATACTACCGCAAGTTGAAGGTGTGGGGAGATCTCGCCAAAGGACACCCAATCATGGCTGAGTCGAACGTCACGGTCATTTTCCCAAGCTTGTTGCCAGCAGCGAGCAAGCATCAACGGTGTGACCGGGATAGGGAGTATTGCGTATAAAAGGGTAATTCCAATCGTAATCCCAAAAAACCAAAGGGCGAATTTGAGCAGTAAGCGACGGAGGTATTTGCCCCAAAGCAGCCGCCCAAACTCATCTTTAGGGATGTTTCGATACCAACGGCGGAGAGTTCTGGCGAAAATATTCACAATGAGGAGGTTTGGCTGGCAAATGTAGGTTGGACTTTAGACTTTTTGCCTTTGGAATTTTGAATCATAATTTTCGAACGCTCATGCGTTGGCCGTTGGATATTAGCGATTGGACGTTTGAAAATATAGGTTAGGCGAGACCTGCGCTTTGATTAAAATTCAAGAAAAACCATTTCTAAACTTGCTTGTTTAAGAATGTGACTATTTTCGCCCCAAGTTGGGGCATTGAGAAACTCCTTGATTTCAATAACAAAAAAAATTATTAGCCATGTTGATAGTAATTAGCCTTGTTTTTATGGCCATTGGGTACCTTTTGAGTGCCCGATTGAAAAGTAAATTCCGTCATTACGCCCAGATTCCGCTTCAAAATGGCATGAGTGGGGCTGATGTAGCCGCTGCCATGCTGAAGTACAATCAAATCTACGACGTTAAAATCACACAAGTGGATGGCGAACTTACAGACCATTACAACCCAGCGGATCACACCGTAAATCTAAGTTACGACGTGTACCACGGCCGTTCCGTTGCTGCGGCAGCAGTAGCCGCACACGAATGCGGTCACGCGGTACAACATGCAACCGCTTACAGTTTCCTTCAAATGCGCTCCAAAATGGTGCCGGTTGTAAACGTTGCAGCAGGCCTTCAGCAGTACTTGTTCATGTTTGGTATTGCGGGTATTGGGATGTTTCACAACAAGATTATGCTCATCATCGCATTGGCTGTTTTTGGGGTAACTACCTTATTCAGCCTAATCACTTTACCCGTAGAGTTTGATGCGAGCAAACGTGCCTTGGTTTGGCTCGACGGGAGTGGTTTCGCTCGCGGTGCTGAGTACGATGGCGCAAAAGATGCACTCACTTGGGCTGCGATGACCTATGTTTCTGCTGCCTTGGCTGCTTTGGTGCAATTCTTGTACCTCCTGTGGGCGTTGCTTGGAAGTAGAAACTAAGGCCCCTGTCGCTACAAGTCTATTCAAAAGCCTTCCTCATAAAAAGTGGGGAAGGCTTTTGTTTTTAGAAAAACGGGTTGTCATCTCTTCGCTTCTTTGCGACCGGGCAACACACTTTTATTGGGAATGCGCTGTATGTTTTTACGAAAGGCTTGAAAAATAAGTTTGCAAGCACTCCATTTTCCCGTCTCTCGTTTCTACCTTTGCGGCGTGCCGGGCGACCAGCTCCTGCAAAACCTCCCCAGGGCAGAAATGCAGCAAGGATATGTGGTCGTAGCGGTGTGTCCGGCATATTTTAAAAACTCCAGCATGCTATTTTTTGTTGATACAGCCAACCTCGATCATATCCGTGAAGCCGCCGAACTCGGCATCCTTGACGGCGTAACCACCAACCCTTCCCTCATGGCAAAAGAGGGTATTACGGGCGAAAAAGAGGTCTTGAAGCACTATCGCGAAATTTGCGAAATCGTCGGAAAAGACCGCGACGTAAGCGCCGAAGTGATCTCTACCGACTTTAAAGGCATGGTGGCTGAAGGTGTAAAGCTAGCTGCGCTCCACGAAAACATCGTGGTGAAAGTACCTATGATTCGGGAGGGCGTGAAAGCAATTGCGCACTTCACAGAGCAAGGTATTCGCACCAATTGTACCCTGGTTTTCTCTGCAGGTCAGGCCATTTTGGCTGCAAAAGCTGGCGCGACCTATGTTTCTCCATTCATTGGCCGTATTGATGACACAGCTTGGGACGGGATGAAACTCATCAAAGATATTTTTGAAATCTACGGCACAGCAGGCTTCGAAACGGCTATTCTTGCCGCTAGTATTCGCAGCCCACTGCATATCGTTCAGGCAGCCAAAGCTGGTGCCGATGTAGTGACCTGCCCCTTATCTGCCATTTTGGGCCTCTTCAACCATCCGCTGACGGATATTGGTTTGGAGAAATTTTTGGCGGATTATAACAAGGCGAACGGGTAAGGCTTAACTTCCTTCTGCTCCAACTTGCCTATTTAATTTCCATTTAAAAAATTACCTCCGTTGCTCCATATCCATATTTGTGGTGGTATTCATTTTTGAATTTCACTACATTTGGATTGCCCCGCAACTGCTCGGCGACTGCATCCTTTAGTTTGCCCTCCCCTACCCCATGAATGAGGAATACGCGCGGCGCGCCCAAGCGTACCGCTTTTTCTACAAATCGCTGACAATGTTGAAGTTGAATCCGCAGGATTTCACCTTTGTCTAGCCGAACGTGACCGTTAATTAGACTTTGGATATGCAGATCTATCTCTGCGTCAAAATTAGCCAGCGCTTCCGGGTCAAAGGCTTTGTAAGGCTTGGAGATGCTTTCTCGAACGGGTTTTCGCACCTGCTGCTTGGCGTAAGCCTTCAGATCACTTTCTTCAGTTTGATTATCCTGATCAAATTTATCGATCATCACAAACTGGTAGGCCAGCACATTTAAAATCGGCGCAGTAAGCAAGCTGTTGAAAAACTGTTTGGGCTTGATTTTAAAGGAATGTTCGATGGGCACATCCAGTCCTGCTGTAGTAATTCGTTTTACCCGGAGGAAAGCCTCGGGGGCCTCATTTAGATCGTCTGAAAGAAAATCTCCGAGTTCGAGGGCTGTACTGGCCGCTATTTTATCGTCCGCAACCACCACATCGCGTGCATGTGTGAACAGGTCAAATTCCATCAAAAACTCATGCTGGGTATCGTTCAACAGCCAAACTTTGTATCGCGATACCGAGCCATCTCGCCCGGGCATTGGTTCAAAGGCAAGTTGCAAACCCCTCGGCTTCAATATTTTATACTGACTTTGAAGGCGGCGGGCAGGAGGCGCTTCCGGTTTTTTCTCCGGTTTTCCCTGAATAAATTTAGCCCCCGCAGATACCGGCTCAGCCGCTTCATCACGGGTCAAATCCTCCTCAAATGTTGGGATTTCAAAATCCGGGTCATCGTCGAGCCGCACTTGCAGCATCCCCTCATCCAGAATCCCGGTGATGGTGCCGCGCTCCCCCGTGAAGCGCAATCTTACCTTGGTGCCAATGGCATATAACATCTTTTTATGAAGTATGAACTATGAAGTATGAAGTATGAAGTATGAAGTATGATGTATGAAGTATGATTTATGAACGATGAACTATCTTGCTGCGCAAAAATAGACAAGAACTTTGAACGCAGGTTACTCTTTGTATTATTCTGCCTAGTACCGCTGAAAATCAAGGGCTTGGAATCCGCTAGTTTATACATCATAGTTCATACATCATACTTCATAGTTCATACATCATACTTCATAGTTCATACATCATACTTCATAGTTCATACATCATAC
>Ga0136636_10001804_pt1 | contig 12621 bp, 6 predicted proteins | sample AntDrymUQ8522106_2_FD_104653 | JGI IMG/M metagenome (GOLD analysis project Ga0136636, IMG submission 104653) | Polar desert sand microbial communities from Dry Valleys, Antarctica - metaG UQ852 (21.06) | ecosystem: Environmental > Terrestrial > Soil > Desert | place: Antarctica: Dry Valley... | reverse complement strand
GGTGCTTCCAGTAATTTCTACAGAAACGATTGTTGGCAATTTCACGGCTTTCACAGAAACATTTTGGCGGTAAGTACAGCCATTGGTCAATAGATCTACCCAATAATTTCCGACCGGAACTTCGATGGTTTGCGTGATTTCACCGGTGCTCCATATATATCCATCAAAACCGGAACCTGCATCAAGGGTAGTAACAGCTTCTGGGCAAATATTTTGATCAACTAATAGATCTGATTTCACGGCTTTCTGAATATTGATGATCAATTTTCCGATGACATCACAGAAATTATTTTTCTTGAATCTTAAATAATAAGTTCCGGTATTTGTTACAGTGACAGGATTTGTTATCGGGTTCGTGTTGTTTTGCGCATCCGGTAAAGTCCCAAAATAAAAAGTAGTAACTCCTGAATCAGTTGTAAATTCTTTCACATAAGCGGCTAAATTCACAGATTTGATGCCATCAAAATCATCATCACAAACTTTCTCTGTAACGACCGCTTTAATTAAAGGCAAAGAATTTCCAAGTTTGAAATCAATTTGTTTGATTTCGGTCGGACAGAATTGGGATATTGCTCTAACGTAAACCGTCGTATTTGCAGTGTAAGTCCAATCGTTTGGTAAAATCGTGGAGAAATCTGCGAACAAAGAATATTCTACCGTGAACAAAGCGAAATTTGGTAAAATAACCGGACTTACATCGCTTAATTTAATGTTGATTAGACCATCGAAATTATCATCGCAATTGGTCGCATTGTAAGCAGAGATGGTCCATTTTGGTTTAGGAGAATCAAGAATCGTAATAGTTTTCGTGAAAATACATCCAGAAGCATTGGTGAAAGAAATGGTGTAAACTCCGGCGGTTAAAACTGCAGATCTTGTTGTAGAAACTGTTGCAGCTCCTTTTTTCCACAACCAAGCGGTATAAGTTGGGGAGTTTTCTGCAGTAAGTGTGATTGAACTTCCTTCGCAAACCGTGTAAGAATTGAGTAATGCGGTGGGCGTAGAAGCTTTAAAAATAATATTCAAAGTTCCGATGGCGTCACAGAAACCAGCTTTCGTAAATCGATAGTAGAAAATTTTATCGCCTGTAATTGTTTGCGAGGCGGTAATTGCACCCGTACTATTTTGCGCATTTGGTAATGTCGCAAAATATTTCACGGTTGCAGAAGCATCTGTGGTAAATAGATTTCTGTAATTGGCTAAAGAGATTGTTTCGGTTCCATTCAAATCATTATCGCAAAGTGTGGTAGAAGCAATTGCGGAAATTAAAACTAAACTATTTGTAAATTTCAGATCGAATTGTCCTATCTCCACAGGACAAACCGGTGATTCTACTCTAAAATAAATTGTCGTATTTGCAGTGAAAATAAAATTGGTCAAATTCGGGATCGTGTTTCCGTTTCCTAAATCTCTGTCATTTGCATTCAAATAATATTTTACAGTGAAAACACCCGGATTTGCTGCAAAGTTGGTCACGATAATCGGTGTGATGGTGTTTAAATTTACGGGATCACTAATTCCATCAAAATTGCTATCACAAAAAGTAGTGGTGAATGCAGCCGTATTGATGATCGGATTTGGAGAATCGGTAATCGTAATTGTTTTGGTGAAAATACAGCCAGAAGCATTCGTGAAAGAAATGGTATAAACTCCGGCGTTTAAAACTGCAGTTCTTGTTGTAGAAATTATCGCAGCTCCTTTTTTCCATAACCAAGCGGTGTATGTTGGAGAATTTTCTGCGGTTAAAGTAATCGATTCTCCAGCGCAAACAGGATATGAATTCAGCAATGCAGTTGGAGTAGAAGCTTTAAAGGAAATATTTAAAGTTCCGATGACATCACAGAAACCAGATTTCGAAAAACGATAATAGAAACTTTTATCTCCGGAAATTGTTTGCGCAGCAGTAATTGCAGCCGTATTATTTTGCGCAGTTGGTAAGGTTGCAAAATATTTCACCGTTGCGGCTGCATCTGTGGTAAAGAGATTTCTGTAAGTTGCTAAATTAATATTTTCGGTATTGTCCAGATTATCATCACAAACAATTTGAGCAACTGTTGGAGCAATTAAAGGCAGAGAAGTTCCAAGTTTGAAATCAATTTGTTTAATTTCTGGAGGACAGACTGGAGAAGTTGCTCTTACGTAAACTGTTGTGTTTGCAGAATAAGTAAAGTCATTTGGTAAAATCGTGGAGAAATTTGGGAATAAGGAATATTCTACCGTAAACAAAGCGAAGTTTGGTAAAATAATTGGCGTTACGTCACTGAGTTTTACGTTAATAATTCCATCGAAATTATCATCACAATTCGTTGCATTATATGCTGCAATATTAAACTGCGCTTTCGGAGAATCTAAAACAGTAATATTTTTAGTGAAAATACAGCCGGAAGCATTCGTGAAGGTAATGGTATAAACTCCTGCATTTAAAGTTGCAGTTCGGGTAGTAGAAACGGTCACTGTGCCTTTTTTCCAGACCCAAGTATTATAAATTGGGGAATTTTCTGCAGTTAATGTTATTGAATCTCCTTCACAAACCGTGTAGGAATTTAGTAATGATGTTGGAGTTCCTTTACTTAAAATAATATTTAAAGTTCCTATTTCATTACAAAATCCTGGAACATTCAAGCGGTAATAAAAAATTTTATTTCCTGTAATAGTTTGTGCAGCAGGTATTGTTGGGCTATTATTTTGTGCAGCAAGTAAAGTATCAAAATACGTTGCAGAAGTTCCTGTCGCCGTTGAAAATAAAGCAATATAATCAGCGAGATCAATGGTTTCTGTATTGTTTTCCAGCAAATCACAAACATCTTTTGAGGCTATAAGGGTAATCAACGGAGCTTTTGCTCCAATATTTAAGAAAACTTGTTTAATTACGGGTGGACAAGTATCGGGTGAATCTACTTTGATCCAAACCGAAGTATTTGCGGTGAAGGTAAAAGTTCCAGTAAGTGCATCTGCTGGTAAACCTGCAATTGCTTTCGCTTGATCTGCGTAATATTTTACTGTAAAGTTTGCTGCATTTTGTACGATGACAGGAGTAATTGTTGCGAGATCAACTTTGTAATTTCCGTCGATAATTCCATCCATTTCTTCATCACAATGTGTGGTGGTATAAAGTGCAGGATTAACAACAGGAGGCGCTTTTATTTTTAATTCAATTTTGGCTGTTTCACTGCATCCAAATGCATTAGCAAGTTGAACATACACAAATCCTGGTGCAGAATTATAATTTGCTAGTTGACCAACTGGGATTTGGTTTGTAAACGCAGCATCGGTAAAATATTTTTTAGTAACACTTGCATCCGGAGTAATTGCGGCTTGAGTCAAATTGTAATTCGCAGTTGCAGTTGCAGAACATTCTGTAAGAACCACGTCATATTTTTCAATTTGATTTAAATTAATCGTGGCTTGAACAGTTTCACAATCTGGAATGGATCCTGTTCCGCAAAAGGAAAACTTTAAAGTATCTGTTCCCGTTGCATTTGGATTTGCTGTATAAGTTATGGTTCCGTTTGCATTTACTACTGCGGTTCCTTTCGTAGGTGGCGTATCAATTACAATGGTGGGAAGATTTACACTTTGGGAACTTAAAGCAAATATGGGCGTAATTACCTGCGAGGTACAAGTATCATAATTGTAATTAGTAAAAGTAGTACAGTTGAAGAATTTAAAATCTTTGGTCTGAATTTCTGGACAGGAACCTTGTTTTACTTTTACGGCATAAATTCCGGCTTGCGTTGGAATGTATTGAAAAGTATTATTTATTCCAGGAGCCGGAACATAAGTTGCACCCACTTTTAGGAGCCACTCATAAGAATCAAATCCTGCCGTAACCTCTAATTTAACACCTGGAAGACATTCTCCTTCACTTTTTAAAATTGCAGGAATAAAAGAAAATCCTGCGAAATAACCACCATATCCTACTGCACCATCCCCGGCAGAAATACCGGCAGTAACTGCTTTGCTGGAGACTACAGTAATATTTCCAGATACACTATTCGTTCCTGTGGTACTTCTGGCAATTGAATAAGTTACCCAATTAGTGGACCCCAAAACTGGATATGGACCATCAATACTTGTTAATGGAAAATTTATCCCATTTTTTTGGACTGTAACTGTTGCGCCGGCTTCTGTGATTATATTAAGTTTTGTAGGACTTGTAGATTCATAAACACCACCTTTATATCCTTCGTTTTCATTTACAAAACCTATTTCGTCAATTCTTTTTGGTAGGTAACAACTCAACGGAGGAATGTAATTGTAGCCTCCAGTTGCAATCTCATTTCCAGAAGTTGCACCTGCAAGCAGTTGAAAGACATATATATTCTCCGTGGATTTAATAAACATATTATATTGCTGATTTCCTTGGTTGATGTAATTTTCAGATCCAAGGACGATTGACTGTCCTGCATTTAAAGGAACGGGATTTATTGGCGTAGTTGAATTGTTAACGTATATATTGGTATTATCTACAGAAGCAACTATGAAAGCCCTTTCCATATTTTGATCGTAATTAAAATCACTTTTTTGATAAATAGTGCCATTCCCCTTTACGAGTACAAATTCTTTCCCTAATTTTTCGATCGGGACACTTTGATCCATCAAAATATCAGTAGAAGACAAACTAGTAGAAACATATTGCCCATTAAAATTCCCGTTGGTTACAGAAATAGGTTTGGTCGAGGTAATTTTTGCACCAATAAATCCTTGCCAATTTTGAGTAAAATTACTAGAACCATCAATGATATAAGATTGTCCTTTCTGTAATGTGAAATTAAAGTTGCTGCGCGTAACATTATCAGAAAATCTTACGTTAGAATTAAAATTATTAATGGAAACTTGTGTATTATCTTCAGTTGCTAAAATGCTTGTGATAAAGTTAACATTATTAAGAGATGATTCTATTGGCGCAGGAGTAGTGTAAAAATCAGTTCCAATTCCTGCCATTCCTTTTGAGGTTACTATTTCTGCGTGTTGGTTTACAGAAAATCTCAAACTGGCAAAAAATGCTTTTTCCCCTTTAATGTAAATTCCCATTGCCACAGGTTTAAATAAGTTAGTAGCAGAAGTAGTAATGATGTTGTTTCTTGGCACAGAAAATTTTTGAGGATTTCCCTTACTTAAAGTTCTGGTTCCGATTATTACGTTATTACTGTAAATATCGACTTTGAAAGGTACCGTTTCATTCGTCGACATGTAAACTGATTGATAAGGATTTGTTTGATTAGAACGATCCACCATCGGAGCAAACCAATGTTCCCGATCAAGCTGTGCAGAAGTTGCAATAGAAATAAAAGCCAATAAAAAGAAGAGAATTTTTTTCATAATGTAGTGTGCAAATCGGCACAAATGTAGGATTTTCTTAACAAATTTTGAATAAAATTGTTAGTTCTTGCCCTTAAGTTTTAATTTAATGCAGTTCACTCAAAAAGAAATAAAGTGTTTCTAATGATTTTCATGCAGAATTACTGTTTATGTTTGAGATCCCATTTCGACGGAAAAATTTAATTGATGTAAATTTGTGATTCAAGAATTTAACAAACGAAAAAAGGATTTGCTTTACTGTTTTCTCTGCTTTTATTCTGGGCTTTTTGTCAAACACTTGCGGCTCAGGTAGTTATTCCAAACCGGGAAAATTCTGCAGCGGCACTTTCAAAACCTTATGTAATTTTAATTTCCAATCCCTACCAAGTTCCAGAAATGAAAGCGACGTTCGTGGCTTTTGATCCCGCCTTTAAACCAAACAAAAAAATTAGAGAATTTGAAAACGTTAATATTTATCCGACTGTTACAGAGATTTTAGATTTGAAAATAACAAATCATATCGACGGGATGGATAAAACAGCGAAAGAAATACTCATAAAATTAAAAAATCCGGCTGAATTAAATTCAACCGGATTTTATAAAGTATTTGAAAAATTTAGTTCTTCAAAGACTGCATATCAATTACAAATCGGTACCTGACATTACTTTTCAACATTCTTTCGTAAGCTTCATTAATATCCTGCATTTTAATCATTTCAATTTCGGGCAAAATATTGTGTTCTCCACAGAAATCCAGCATTTCCTGAGTTTCTTTAATTCCACCAATCACAGATCCAGCCACTGTTCTTCTTCCCAAAATCATGGTTGGAGTCGCTAAACCGTCTTCCATTTGACCAATATATCCTACCAAAACCAAAGTTCCATTAATATTCAAAGTAGAAACATAAGGATTAATATCATGATCATAAGGTACGGTGTCAATAATTAAATCGTAAGTCCCTTTTACCGCTTCCATTTCATTTTCATAGCTAGAAATCACCACTTTATGAGCTCCTAAATCCAATGCATCCTGAATTTTATCGGGACTTCTGGAAAATAAAGTTACTTCTGCGCCCAAACCTTTTGCCAATTTAATCGCCATGTGACCCAATCCACCTAAACCAACAACCGCAACTTTGCTGCCTTCTTTCACATTCCAATGTTTTAGCGGAGACCAAGTTGTAATTCCAGCACACAATAAAGGAGCAACTGCTTTCAGATCTAAATTTTCCGGAATATGAAGTACGAAATTTTCATCTACCACCACTTTTTCGGAGTAACCTCCGAAAGTTTGTTGATTTAAATATTTATCATTTCCATTGTAAGTTCCCGTGAAACCATTCAGACAATATTGCTCTAGATGTTGTTTGCAGCTTTCACATTCTTGGCAAGAATCTACCAAACATCCAACTCCAGCCAAATCGCCCACTTTAAAATGGGTTACTTCTGCACCCACTTTCGTGATTCTTCCTACGATTTCGTGACCTGGAACTGCAGGATATTTTGTTCCGCCCCAATCATTTTTCACCGTATGTAAATCACTGTGACAAACGCCACAATAAAGAATGTCGATCTCGATATCACGTGGTTTTACCTCTCGTCTGTCAATTTGCATTTCTACCAAATCGGCCTCTTTGGAAGCTGCTCCAAATGCTTTTATGTTGTATGAACCCATATTATTTTTTCTGTTTTAAAGAACAAAGATAGTTTGTTGTAAAAAGATTTGGTGTTAATGAAATGATAATGTTTGCTAAAGTTAAATAGGCATCATCTATAATAAGGAATAGGAATAGATGCAATTTTCTAATTAAAAAATTAGGGCAATCAGTCTAAAACTCAAAAAACTCAATTACTTGTCAACATTAACCTTCCGGTACCCAAACAGAAACATTTCCTGCTGGAACTGGGAAATTTCCCCATCCGTTTTCGTCGATCGTTATTTTGTCTGGAAACCAACCCAAAAAGTCTTGAAAAGTTTTTCCGGAATATGGTTTTCCCATTTTCATGGGTTTTACACTTGCCTCTTTATTGCTTAAAACCACCGCACAACCTGCATGTTCTTCATTTCCCATACGAATCCAACCAAGACAATTGGGATCATCAAAATAATCATGTTGTTCTCCAAAAGCAAAAAGTTGTCGGGCTTTTAGCAGTTCTTCAATTTTTTCAACTTTGTCCAAAAATATTTCCTGCTCATTTCCTTCCTTGTCTTTGTCGGAATAATGGGCGCCAAATAAATCCGGATAAAATATACACGGATAACCCTCTTTTCTCAATAAAATTAAGGCATAAGCTAAAGGTTTAAACCATTTTTCTACAGGAGCTTCTAAATCCTGAAGCGGTTGTGTATCATGATTATCCACCAACGTTACGGAAAGTAGAGGATTGGTTGAAATTAAAGTTTCGTCGAAAATAGTGCGCAAATCGAAATCTGCTCCGGCCAAAGAAGCTTCGTGAAAATTGTGATGCAGCGAAGAATCAAACAGACTCATGGACCCTTCCGTGGCTTCAATATATTTTTCCAGTTGCGGCAATTCTCCAGGAGCCCAGTATTCTCCCACTGCAAAAATATTTTCGCCTGTATTGGCGCGCAAAGTATAGAGCCATTCCTGATAAAATTCTGGAGATTGATGTTTTACGGCATCTAGACGAACGCCGCCAAAATGGATTTGGTCGTGGTACCATTTTCCCCAGGAATTTAATTCTTCCCGCACAAACGGACTTCTGTGTTCAATATCGTTGTACATCAAATAATCGTAATTTCCCTTTTCGGGTGCAATCATTTCATCCCAACCATCGCCGTGGTCATTGATAATTTGATAAACTCCTTCTTCCTGATCTTTCGCAAAATCAACGCCGGAAAAACACTGGAAATTCCATTTGAAAGCAGAATATTTTTCGCCTCTTCCGGGAAAAGTAAATTTGGTATACGATTCTATTTCGAAAGGGTCTGAAATATTTTGCTGCCGGTTTTCGGGATCAACTTTCACGGCGTGGAATTTTTCGGTTTCGTCTCCGCCAGCTTTATGATTAAGCACAATATCTGCAATGACGGAAATTCCATTTTCCTGCAAAGTTTTGCAAGCTTCTACCAATTGTGCTTTGCTTCCATATTTGGTATTGATGGAACCTTTTTGGTCAAATTCCCCCAGATCAAATAAATCATAAGGATCGTAACCAACGGAAAATCCGCCACCTGCGCTTTTGTAAGCGGGCGGAAACCAAACTGCGGAAATCCCCATTTCCTTTAAATAAGGGATCTCATTTTTTGCTTCGTCGTACAATTTGGAATCTCCCTCGGAATACCAGTGGAAGAATTGAATCATGGTTGGGTTCATGGTAATTATTTTGGAATTCCTGAATCAAAAATTATCCCAAAAATTATTTTTAGATTATATTAATGGTAATGATGGAGATTATAGGTGCGTTTTATTCATTTGAAGTAAACGAATTTGAGCTTTTTCAACATTAAGAAAGGGAGGTTTTTCCAGGAAATTTGCGATAAAATAATAAGACTTTCAACAATTTTTTCTTTAAAGATTGAAGGATGGTATAAAATTCAATTGCAGAAGTGACCTTAAACTTCTTAATGAAAAAATCTATTGATTTTTCCTAATGAAAATAACAACAGAGGAAATCTTAATTTCTTAATGGTTTAAATTCTTCCATAATAAAACCTTATAGTTAAAAAAAACCTCTTAAATGTACTATTTTTTTTGGCTCATTTGAAATCTATTCAAACTCTTCAAAGGGAATTTTCAGCTGTACGGAAATCTGTTTTTTCTCCTGCGTATTCAAGTTAGAAAGCGATAATCCCAGCAAACGCACGGGTTTATCAAAAGGACGAAGTTCCCAAAGTGTTTTAGCCGTTTCCAGGAAATTTTTCGCATTTTCAAAATAGTCGTCCTGCGTTTTGCTTCGGGTGTAAACCGTGAAATCCTTGTATTTTATTTTCAGAGTTAAAGATTTTCCTTTAATTTCTTTGTTGGAAAGTCTGGATTCCAAATCTGCACTGATGATTTCTAACTGCTTGAAAACCGCCTCTTCATCGAGTAAATTTTCCCAAAAAGTTTCTTCCACACCCACACTTTTTTGGATCCGGTCAGGTTTTACTTCACTGTGATGGATTCCACGAACCACGTTGTAGTAATAATTTCCAGATTTGCCAAATAGGTTCGTTAATTCTTCCAGCGATTTTTTCTTTAAATGTAAACCCTTAAAAATATGCAGTTCGTGCATTTTATTTGCCGTGACTTTTCCAATTCCAAAAAATTTTTCAATGGGAAGTTCTTCCATAAACTCTAAAATCTGAGTAGGATGAATGGTTTTTTGCCCATTTGGTTTCCGATAATCAGACGCAACTTTTGCCAGAAATTTATTTACAGAAATTCCCGCAGAAGCAGTAAGACCTGTTTCCTCGAAAATTCTATTTCTAATTTGCCGTGCAATTTCCTGCGCGGAATCGATGCCTTTTTTATTTTCGGTAACATCCAGATACGCTTCATCCAAAGAAAGCGGTTCCACCAGATCGGTGAATTCGTGGAAAATTCTTCTAATTTGCTGCGAAATTTCTTTGTACCGCTGAAAACGGGGTTTTACCACAATTAAATGCGGACATTTTTCCAGCGCAATTTTCCCCGGCATTGCAGACCGAACGCCAAATTTTCGGGCTTCATAACTTGCGGCTGCAACCACGCCATACATTCCACCACCGACCGCCAAAGGTTTTCCCTTCAGTTCCGGAAAATCATGTTGTTCCACAGACGCGTAAAACGCATCCATATCCACATGAATTATTTTTCGGTGAAATTGCATGGCGCAAAATTAATATTTGTGTCGAATAACAGTTAATGAATTTTGAAACATTTAAGCTTGGAAATTTATTTGTAAATTGGCAACACAACTTTAAGATCAATTGTAATGGCGAATAATTATGTGGACTTTATTTCGGACGAACATTTACTAAAGTGCATTGGAAATTTGCATAATTCTTATTTAAGAGCAAAAAATAACCTCGGTAAAAAAAGTTTTTATACCAATAAAATTGATACTATAAAATTAACTTTTGATTCCAAATTTAATGATATAAGTGAAGAAGATCTTATTGAAACCGAAATTTTAAGACAAGTAGATAAATCCATCAATAATTCTATTGGAACCTTTCATGAACAAATCTTAGGTGGAATAAATGGTTTTGAAGTCGGAAAATTAAGCGGTTTTGATATTAAAGCTGAAGATAATAGTTTGTTTGCAGATATTAAAAACAAACATAACACGATGAATAGTAGTTCGGCAGAAGCATTATTTCAAAAATTGGCTCGTTATGCAGATGATTTTAAAAAAGCAAAATGTTATTGGGTTCAAATTTTGGCAAAAAATAGTTTTAATGAATTGTGGAAAGGAGAAATTAATGGAAAAGAATATACTCATAGCAGAGTTTTTAAAATTTCAGGCGACAAATTCTATGCATTAATTTCAGGTCAAGATGATGCTCTTTTGCAATTGTATAAATCATTACCAAAAGCAATTTCCGAATATTTAAAATCTATAGAAAAAGATGAAGCTATAAAAGAAAATTCTGCAATCGATGAAATAGTATCAGAAATCGAAAAAACGGAAAGAAGCATTTTAGACCAAATTACTTTCGAAAATTATAGTTATTATTTGGGATTTGATAAACTGTAATATTTGTTTAAAAAATTCACTACAGAATAACCAACTTCTCTTCCCAAATTTACAGGAACAGCATTTCCAATTTGTTTGTATTGCTGAGCAATGGAACCTTCAAATTTCCAATCATCGGGAAAAGTTTGAATTCTTGCATATTCCCGAACCGTAAAAGGTCTGGTTTCATCTGGATGACATCTTTCGGTTTGTTTTTGAGCCGGACTACAAGTTAAAGTAAGACAAGGTTCATCCCATCCAATTCTTCTTGCAATTCCTGTTTTTCCACCGCCAAGATGAAAACTTCCGCCCATAAATTGTTTTTGAATTTCTAAAGGTAAATCTCTCCAATAACCTTTTGGAGGAACTAGATCTAAGACATCAATTTTACTTTTCGGATATTTTGCTCCATCAGATTTTGGAACATTCGTTTCATATAAATCTCCTTTTTTTAAGGCATCTTTAAGATTGTAAATTTTCTGATAAGGTTTTGGATATTCGTATTTCGAGTCAATATCTTTTCTAATTCCAACCAAAATTATACGCTCTCTTTTTTGGGGAACTTTATAATGAATCGCTTTTAAAACTTCTATTGGAACTACATTATAGCCAATTTCATCTAAAATTGAAATCATTCCTTGTAAAGTTTTACCGTTTTCGTGACTTAATAGACCACGAACATTTTCGCCAATGCAAATAGGTGGATTAACTTCATTTACAACGCGTGCAAATTCATAAAATAAAGTTCCTCTCGCATCTGCTAAACCTAATTTTTTTCCTGCATAACTAAAGGCTTGACAAGGAAATCCACCCGTTACAACATCAATTTTATCTTTGTACTCAGAGAAATTGAAATCTTTAATATCACCTTCCAAAACATTCCAATTCGGTCTGTTTTTTCTTAAAGTTTGACAAGCAAATTTGTCAATTTCATTTAAAGCTTCACACTTAAGTCCCGCTTTTTCCATTCCTACTGCTAAACCTCCTGCTCCTGCAAATAATTCTAAAACTTTATAATCATGATTTGGTTTCACAAAATTGGAAATTGTTTCACTAAGATCCATTTGCATAAATTCTGAAAATAGATTCTGAACTTGGTCTTTTTTATAAACACGATAATTACTCATCGGTTCTCGAACAGCAGTCAGTTTACCTTCTCTGTCCCATCTTCGAAGAGTTTCTTTGTTTTTTCCTAATAATTTTGCTGTTTCAGCAAGTGAAAGATATTCGCTCATAACCAAATTATAAAACCTTATACATTGGTTACAAATTTAATATAAAAAATTATAAACTTCCAAGAGAAAATTTGTTAAAAATTAAATATTTTTTGAATTTTAAAATAGATTTATGTTTCACATTTTTTAAGTTGAAAAAATTCACTCATATCCACATGAATTATTTTTCGGTGAAATTGCATGGCGCAAAATTAGCGAATGAAGGTGGAAAAAATTAGCAGATGGGAGAATTTCCTCCTTTTGGTAGGTTACAAAACTTATGAAACTGTTCTTATATTTGAATGGTAAAATCTAAAAGTGAGATTATTATAACGAACTAAATGTCTGGAAAGTTGAAAAAGTGCGGGGAATAAACTATTTGTAGATATTAAAAAATACTAAAATTTTTTTACGTTTCATTTAAAAAATAAATTAACTTTGG
>Ga0136636_10001803_pt1 | contig 12622 bp, 17 predicted proteins | sample AntDrymUQ8522106_2_FD_104653 | JGI IMG/M metagenome (GOLD analysis project Ga0136636, IMG submission 104653) | Polar desert sand microbial communities from Dry Valleys, Antarctica - metaG UQ852 (21.06) | ecosystem: Environmental > Terrestrial > Soil > Desert | place: Antarctica: Dry Valley... | reverse complement strand
CCATAAACCATAAACCCATAAACCATAAACCCATAAACCATAAACCCATAAACCATAAACCCATAAACCATAAACCATAAACCATCAACCATCAACCATCAACCATAAACTATCAACCATAAACCATCAACCCATAAACCATCAACCTAATCCCCAACCCATCAATGCTCAACAATCCCAATAGCCTTTCTAAACATCTTTTTTGGGACGTCGATGCAAATAAAATTGATTGGAAAACAGATGCTGCTTTTATTATTCACAGAGTAATTGAATATGGCAAACTAGAAGATTGGGACGCTATAAAAAGCTACTATGGTAAAGCATACATAAAAGAACAAGTAGTCAAGTTTCGAGCTTTGGACGAGGTTAGCTTGTCTTTTCTTTGTGTTATTTTTGGATTAAATCTTGAAGACTTTAGATGTTACAGACTCAAACAGTCGAACCCAATCTCCTGGAACTTTTAAGATCATTGATGTCAAATGAGGCATTTGCAGACTTTTACCTTGTAGGCGGTACAGCATTGGCATTACAAATTGGTCACAGAAAATCTATAGATATTGATCTTTTTGGGAATACCGAACTTGATGAGCTAAGTTTTTTGGAAATACTATCTAACTGGGGTAAAATTGAAATACTAAAAAAAAGCAGGAATATCCTGATATATTTAATCAATGGCATAAAACTCGATTTCGTTAATTATCGTTATCCTTGGCTGCAAGAACCATTGATCCTAGAAGGTATCAGATTTGCATCTAAGCCGGATATCCTTGCAATGAAGTTGAATGCTATTTCCGGAAGAGGAAGCAAGAAGGATTTTATAGATTTATATTTTTTGCTGAAAGAATTTTCTGTAAAAGAAGCTTTAAGTTTTTACAATAAAAAATACCAAGACGGTTCGTCATTTTTAGTTAGAAAAAGTTTGTCATACTTTGTAGATGCTGACGCCGAACCATCACCACTTATGTTTAATGACGTTTCGTGGGATGAAGTGAAAAGTAGCATAAGAACTGCGATAATAGATTTGGAATAGTTTAAAGGAAAAGAAAGGCAATGCATTTCACTAATTCCCAAACCTAGTCTTAACCACTTTTGTCTGAACCCTGACGTGTGCCCAGTCAGGACAGGATTTGATTTATAGGATTTGAGGATTAGCAGGATTATTAATTGCTAGCAAACATGAATAACCCATCAACCATTACCCATTAACCATTACCCATAAACAATTACCCATAAACAATTAACCATAAACCCATAACCCATAAACTATAAACCATAAACAATTAACCATAAACCATAAACCATAAACCATAAACCCATCAACCATAAACCATAAACCATAAACCATAAACCATCAATTATAACCCATAAACAATCAACCCATAAACCTCAGCCTAAATGCGCCTTTCATCGGAACTAAGACACTTTATCAAAGATTACTGGTTAAAAAAATTTCCCAAGGCAACAGTGTATTTATTCGGATCAAGAGTTGATGACAATAAGAAAGGGGGTGATATTGACTTGTTGATTCTAAATGATGAAAAAATTTCCCTTTCTGATAAAACAAATTTCTTAAGCCAATTTATAATTAATTTTGGGGAACAAAAAATAGATCTGGTAAGCTACAATTATGATGAAGATGTCCCATTTAAGAGGATTGCCCTACAATATGCACTAAAGTTATGAGTCCTAAGTTAGATATTAAAGAAAATTTGAGACAAGAAATTCAATATTTGCAAAAGGCTACAAATATTCTAATTTATAGTTTTAACCATTGTCAGGAAATAGGTATCAAGCCAGAATACACATTAGCCGAGCTTGACAAATGGGAAGTTTTTACTTCAAGATTTGCTAGAACATGAGATATTACCACTCAAAAAATCATCAGCTCCATTATGGTTTTTGAAAAAGGATTTATTGGCTCTATGAAAGATAAGGCTGCTTTTTGTGAAAAAAACTTACTTACCACAACTGAACAAGAATTTATTAGTCTAAGACTCACTAGAAATTTCATCGCTCATGAATATATCCAAGAAGATAGCAATGATATTTTTAAAGAGGTTCTTTCATTCTATCCAATACTCCTGAATTTGATAGAGTCTGTGATTAGATACTGCAATGAAAAGATTTTGTATTGAGTAGAATAGTAGCTATGATAATGGCTATGAATGGGTAAGTCGTAAATTGGGCAGTATAATTGCTTCAATCTCTTTTGTCCAGACCGCAGATTTTTATGATTGAATGATTTCACAGATTTTTAAATGCTCTGCAAATTTGAATTAACCAATAAACTATAAACCATAAACATAAACCCCTTTTGTCTGAATCACAGATTTTACGGATTAAAAGATTTCACATATTCTTAAATGCTCTGCAAATTTGAATTAACCCATAAACCATAACCCATAACCCATAAACTATAACCCATAAACCATAAACCATCAACCATAAACTATAACCCATAAACCCATAAACCATAACCCATAAACCATTAACCCATAAACCATAACCATATCCCTCACACCAATAAAATATCAACCTCAGCCTAAAGAGTCAAATCTAAATACAACATGTATATAGAGGAAAAATTTAAAATCGTAAATACTCAATTTGAAAATGCACTAAATGGCCTAAATAATTCAGTGCGCATAGATACAAGTTCATTTGAAACAGATCTAAAAGACACAGTTAAAAGTGGTATCATTCAAAAATTTGAATTAACGGTCGAATTGTTTTGGAAATCAGCCAAATTATTTATCGAGCACAATAACGGAATTGTTGAAAAATCACCAAAGACTGTTGTCAAGTCCTTATACCTCCTAGAATATATAAACGAAGAAATTTACCTCGGACTTATGGATGCTATCAATGACCGAAATGAAATTAGTCACATTTACAATGAAGAAAACTATAACATCGTTTTGGAAAAAATCCCAACTCACATAATCTGTCTAAATAAAGTATTCGAAAAAATGAATGCTTCAAACAATGGATAAATACGTAAAACTTGCAAAAGAGATAGTTCTAAAAACCGTCCAGGATGCCCCTTTTCAAGTTTTCCTTTTTGGAAGCAGAGCGATAAATTCCAACAATAAATTCAGTGATATAGATATTGGGCTATTGGGCGAAACACCCATTCCCGTAGTGTTAAAAGTAGAAATAGAAAACGCAATAGAAGAAAGTATTGTACCCTATAAAGTGGATATTGTAGATTTTTACAAAGTTTCAGAGGCCTTTAAAAAGGAAGCTTTAAGGCATATTGAAATTTGGAAGACAGCATCGGTAGCTTAATGCCTTTTGTCTGAATCGGAATTTACAGAATTAAAGGATTAGCAGGATTATTAATTGCTAGCAAATTTGAATAACCCATAAACCATAAACTATAACCCATAAACCATAAACCATATTCTTTGCCCCCTTTGTCTGAATCACGATTTACAGAATTAAAGGATTAGCAGGATTATTAATTGCTAGCAAATTTGAATAACCCATAAACCATAACCCATAAACCAAATAAACCCATCAACCATCAACCATCAACCCTAAAAGATCAACCTAAAACAATAACCTCCTCCTTGAAAACAGAAAAACTAATCATAGAAGCTGGCCGTGCAGAAAAACATTACTGGGCTGACCTTTGGCGCTACCGGGAACTGTTCTATATCCTGAGCTGGAGAGACATCAAGGTGCGGTACAAACAAACAGTAGTTGGTGCACTTTGGAGCATTATCAGGCCATTGTTGACCATGATCATCTTCACGTTGGTGTTCAGCAAGATTGCCAATTTGCCTAGTGAAGGGACAGCTCCGTATGCCATCATGGTATATGCGGCTATGTTACCTTGGCAGTTCTTCTCAAATGCATTGAGTGAGGCAAGTGGTAGCCTTATTGGCAATGCCAACCTCATCAGCAAGGTATATTTTCCGAGATTGATCATACCTACTGCGGCTGTGATCACCAGTTTTATTGACTTTTTGATCTCTTTTGTCATACTTGCAGGATTGATGATCTACTATCAATATATGCCTAGTTTGAATATGCTGTTGTTGCCCGTTTTCCTTGTTATCGCCTTTCTGGCCAGTATGGGACTTGGGTTATATTTGACGGCCATGAATGTGAAATACAGAGATTTTAGATACATCGTACCCTTTATGGTGCAATTTGGACTTTACATATCTCCAGTCGGATTCAGCAGCAGCATAATCCCTGAAAAATATAGATTGCTCTATTCCCTCAACCCAATGGTTGGCGTAATAGATGGTTTCCGTTGGTGTATTCTAGGCGGAGATAGCAATATCTACATGCCCGGATTTCTATTAAGTCTAGGAATCGTAGTTTTCTTTTTATTTTTAGGTATCCATCAATTCCGTAAAATGGAGAAGACATTTGCGGATGTTATTTGATGGGTATGATCGGTGTGGACGGGTGTGATGGGTACAATGGTTTATGGATTTTAATTTAGGATAAAGACAAGGTTTTGCTACTGTATAAAAGATTCAACCCCTTTTGTCTGAATCACAGATTAAACGGATTAAAGGATTTCACGAATTATTTCTTGTTTTGGAAATTGGAATAAACCGTAAGATATAAACCTCAACCTTCAACATATCGAATTACTATTATTTAACTCATGATTACAAAAGAATTTATATTATCCACATTAAAACTCAGCAAACAGGAATTCTCTAAATACGGGGTTTGCAAAGTTGGATTATTTGGGTCCTACCTGCATGGAGTACAGAATAAAGGTAGTGACATTGATATATTAATTGATTTTGAACCAGAAGCGGAAAATTATGACAACTACATGGCCGTTTATGATATTTTCGAAAATCTCTTTTCAAATGAAAAAGTTGAAATTGTAACTGTAAATGGATTGAGTCCATATATTGGCCCTAAAATATTGAAGGAAGTCGTGTATGTATAAAGATCCATTTGAGTATCTAAAACATATCCGAGACGAAAGTTATTTTATTCTTTCGGTAATTCATGTTGATATGAATAAAACTGATTTTATTGATAATGAAATTTTGAAAAGTGCGGTAACTAGGAGTCTTGAAATAATTGGAGAAGCCTCTAAAAAGATTCCAGCGGATTTCAAAGTAAAATGGAGTTCAATTCAATGGAGAGAGATGGCCGGCATGAGAGATCGACTAATCCATGATTATATGGGTATCAACTATTCAATTGTCTGGGATGTAGTGAAAAATAAAATACCTGAATTGAATAAACAAATCATTAACGTTTTAAACGAATCCGATAAAACTTAGCAATTTGAGAGTTTAGTTGTTTAGGCGTTTGGAAGTTTAGTCGTGTAGAACTCAGGCGTAAACTTAGCATTAACTTCTTTTGTCTGAATTATGATTTATAGGATTTGAGGATTAATAGGATTAATAAATGCTAGCAAACTTGAATAAACCATCAACCATTAACCATAACCCCATTACCCATAAACCATAACCAATAAACCATAAACCAAATAAAACCATAAACCATAACCTCAACCAACTGAACATGAAACTCGACAAAAGTATATTTACACAACAATCGTTTTCAGACGCAGCGGACCATCAAAAATTATATAGAACCAAGTCAGACAAAGAAAAATCTGACTGTTTTTTTTATCTGATGCAAGTAGCTTTTGGTTTTGTGGGTAAACCTTGGCCTAGAATGGATAAGGGTCATTTTGAAAGTCGCAAAAGATCGTGAAGAAAATGCACCTGAATATTTTTAATGAAGATTTTAAAGATTTCTTGCTTGCACTCAATACTGAAAAAGTAAAATACATCCTTGTAGGTGGGTATGCTGTAATTCTGCATGGATATAATAGGACAACCGGAGATCTTGATATTTAGGTTGAAAGGACTGAAGAAAATTTCAATAGATTGGTAGCTGCCTTCAAGCATTTTGGATTACCTACCAATGCAATAAGTTTAATTTCTTTTTTAAATGATTCTGAAAAAGATGTTTTTACCTTTGGTAGACCCCATGTTGCAATCGACATTTGAACAAATTTGAAAGGAGTAAAATTCGATGAATCATGGAGCCTAAGTGAAATCATACAAATTGAAGGTATTGAATTTCACATCATACACATCAATCATTTGATTCAAGCCAAAAAAGCAGCTGGAAGACACAAAGACCTCGATGATTTGGAAAATTTAAGCTCAATTAACTAATAAGTTATAGTTTAATTGTCCTGACTATAATTGCTCTCTAATTTTGAATGAACCCATAAACTATAAACCAATAACCCATAAACCAAATAAACCCATCAACCATAACCCATCAACCATAAACCCATCAACCATAAACCATAAACCATAAACCATAACCCCCTTTATCTAAATCACAATTTACAGAATTAAAGGATTTGCAGGATTAATGGTTTAAGAGTTTTTTTTGTTTAGGCGTTTAGTTGTGTAGAACTCAATAGCTCAACAAAATGCACCAATACGGTTTTGAGAAATTAAATGTTTGGTGAGATTCGATAGATCTAGGAAAAATGGTTTATAAAATAATGCAAGACTTTCCAAGTGATGAATAATTCGGCTTAGTTATCCAACTTAAAAGAGCGGCCATCAGTATAAACTCAAACATAGTAGAGGGTTCATCAAGAACAGGCAATAAAAATCAAGGCCAATTTTACCAATTTGCATATTTTAGCACAATGGAAGTATTGAGTCAATTATTTATTTCCAATGAATTGGGTTATATGTCAAAAGAGAATTGAATCTTGTGCCAAGAAAAAATTCAACCAATAACAAATAGAATCTACGCCCTTAGAAATGTACCTATAGATAAATGACAAATTTTTTTGATCTTTGCGGCTCAAAACGAACAAACAACTAAACATCTCAACCCATAAACCATAAACCATAAACCAAATAAACCATAAACCAAATAAACCATAAACCAAATAAACCGTCAACCATCAACAAATAAACCCATAATGTACCTCTTTTCATTCGAAAAATTAGACCTATAGAAAGATGCACGTAGTTTGGCTAAAATGGCATACGCGATTACAGATTCGTTTCCCAATTCTGAGAAATATGGATTGATGAATCAAATGAACCGTGCCGCAGTATCAGTAGCGTCTAATATTGCTGAAGGATCGGCACGAATAAAATCAAAAGATAAAGTAAGATTTTTGCACATAGCTTTCGGAAGTTTAATGGAGTTCCTAAATCAATTAATAATAGCAGATGATTTTGGCTGGGTAAATCAAGATCAATTTATTACAACAAGAAATCAAATTGAAATGATTGCGAAAAAAATAAACGCACTAGAAAAAGCATGGATAAAACAAAACAACATTTAAACCCTAAACCAAATAAACCCATAAACCATAAACTATCAACCATAAACCAAATAACCCATAAACCAAATAAACCCATAACCCACAACCCATAAACCATAAACCAAATAAACCATCAACCATCAACCATAAACCATAACCCATAACCCATAAACCATAACCCATAAACCATAACCATTAACCACCCAATGCCCTCACCTATAATAAAAGTCACCGACCTCTCCAAATCCTACACCCTCAACCATGAAGGAACGGAGAGATACACCGCCTTGCGAGACGTGGTGACCAATAAAGTAAAAAAACTATTCTCATTCCCTAAAAGCCTCTTAACACCTAAACAACTCAACAACTCAACAACCGAAGAATTCTGGGCACTAAAAGACATCAACTTCGAGATCCAACAAGGTGACAGAGTCGGCATCATAGGCAGAAACGGTGCAGGCAAAAGCACCCTGCTCAAGATCCTTTCGCGGATAACCGAGCCGACCAAAGGTAGGATAGAGCTTAACGGAAGGGTAGCCAGTTTGTTGGAGGTAGGTACAGGCTTTCACCCCGAGCTGACAGGACGAGAGAACATCTTCCTGAACGGAGCGATATTGGGCATGAGCCGTGCTGAGATCAAAAGAAAGTTTGATGAGATCGTTGACTTTGCCGAAGTAGAACGCTTTTTGGACACACCTGTCAAGCGTTACTCCTCAGGTATGTACGTGCGCCTGGCATTTGCAGTAGCCGCCCACTTAGAGCCGGAGATTTTAATTGTGGATGAAGTGCTGGCAGTAGGCGATGCACAGTTTCAAAAGAAATGCCTGGGTAAGATGGAGGATGTGAGTAAGAATGAAGGGAGAACTATTTTGTTTGTGAGTCATAATATGGGGGTAGTTTCTCAATTATGTTCTAAATCGATTTTACTTGAAAATGGCTCGCTAATAAAAAATGGAGAAACAGCTAAAATAATTGACCTATACTTGCAAAGAGATAACGGTAAAGTAGTAAAAGTAGAAAGGGAAAGTAAGGTTATAGGTAATCATTTTAGATATATTCAGATGGTAGATACATCTATGGATAGTAAAATGGATTTTGCTTTTGACGAAGATATTTGTGTTAGAATTATAGTAAACATACCTGAAAATAATCCTAACCTTGAATTAGCTATGCGTTTAATTAATCGAAACAAGAATGCTGTTTTTACAATCCATGAAAAGTTAGAAACATTTAAAGATGAGAATTCCAGCATAAATATTCTTGTAACTATACCAAAAAAATATTTGACATCCGGCCTATATTCTTGGGTAATGTGTATAAATCACCCAGGTTTGAGATTATTTGATTTACAGGATGATATCTTACCATTCAATGTGATTGATACTGGTTCTGATTTCGCACGTTATGAAGGGGCAGATTATGGTTCTGTCTTTGCTAACTATAAAATTGATAAAATAGAATGAAAAAACTTATTAGAAATATTTTACATGCTTTCGGTTTAGACGTAGTAAAATATAAAAGACTAGTTAGTGGGGGTTCTAAAAAAACTAGAAGATTGACTCTACATAAAACTATTACAGGTAATTATTACCTACCTACCGATGCTGTAGATGATATAGTTGCAAACACCATTATTAATAACCAAGTATTTGAAAGCGAAGTCATTGAATTGGCAAAAAAATATATTAAACCAAATACATCTGTTCTTGATATAGGGGCAAATTTTGGACAAATGAGTGTGCTTTTTTCAAATATGGTTGGTGAAGGCAAGGTATATTCTTTTGATGCTGATGACTGGATATTTGAAATCTTCACTAAAAATATTGAGGCTAATAATAAACAAAGCAAAATTATTCCTTATTTTGGTGCAGTTCATAACATAATGGGGGAAGTACTTTTTTTCCCTGAACAGGATTTTAAAGAATATGGATCTTATGGGTCCTTTGGCATTGATTTTAATGCCAGCAAAGGCCGTGAGATAAACACGTTAACAATAGATAGTTTAAATATAACAGATCCTATAAGTTTTATTAAAATTGATATACAAGGAGGCGATTTGCAAGCAATGCAAGGAGCGGTAAAAACAATTCAAAAAAACAAATGTGCTATACTGTTCGAATATGAATATCATTTTGAGGATAAATATAACATGTGCTTTCAGGATTATGTAGATTTTGTAAACTCTATTAATTATAAATTTCATAGAGTTATTAATGGGCATAATTTTCTAATTATACCTAAATAGCCTAACCGCTTAAAGTTCAAAAATATGTATAAACCAAGCTATTTTGAAATAGTTTAATCTTAAATATAATGTCAATTTTAAAAAAATTCATTTTAAAGTTATTTAAACCAATTATCAGTGATTTAGAAAATATTCATTCTATTATTCAAATAAACCAATCTATTTCTAGAGCATCAGCAGGAAATGTGAGAATTCTAGATTCTGCTCGACCCCTTACTTGGGAATTCAGTGGATTCAGCCAAAATGGAGAGGATGGTATTATTGACTATTTGTGTTCTAAACTTACGGAAACCAATAAATATTTCATAGAAATTGGGTGTTCAAATGGCATTGAAAACAATACTGCTTTTTTAGCATTTGTCAAAAAATACAGCGGATTATGGATAGATGGTGATCAAGAAGAAATTAAAAAGGCGCAAAAGGTCCTACCTTTCTATGTTCGCATTTCACAACTTTTTGTAAATCAATCCAATTTAAAACAACTAGATGCGCTAGCCCTATTTAAAAATCCAGATGTTTTATCCCTAGACATAGACGGAAATGATTATTACATTTTAAAGCTTTTGTTGGAAAATGGTTACAAACCTAAAATTATCATAGTTGAGTATAATTCGGCTTATGGACCCGAAAAATCAATGACAATAAAATATGATGAAAATTTCAACATGTATAAATCTAAGTTTCCATTTCTTTATTATGGAGTATCAATTAGAGGTTGGCAGAACTTATTAAATAACTTCAATTATAAATTTATAACTGTTGAAAGTAATGGTGTCAATGCTTTTTTTGTTGATGCAAGTTGTTATGATGAAGATTTCCTCTCCAAAATTGAGGGAGTAAATTTCAATGAGAATATACATCAAAGAAATTATTTCAGAAAGCCATGGCAAAGCCAATTTGAAATAATGGAAAAGGAAGAATTTGAAATCATTTAATCAATGTTAAAAATTCCCATTGATTTGACAACTTTATCAAATACGGCTATAATCACAGGTGTTTCCGGGCAAGATGGTTCTTATTTGGCTTCTTTTTTATTAAAAAAGGGATATACAGTAATAGGAATAGTAAGGAGTTTAGGAAGTACGGATTTAAAAGGACTCCGTTATTTGGGAATTTATGATCAAATTTTAATTGAAGAATGTGATCTTTTAGATGTTACTCAAATCATTAGGTTAATTAAAGATTATAAACCAAGAGAAATATATAATTTAGCTGCCCAAAGTTCAGTGGGCCAATCCTTTTTTCAGCCAATTGGCACCATTCAATATAATATTAACTCGGTTTTAAATTTATTAGAGGCTATTAAAAATACTGGTTTACCTGTTAGGTTTTATCAGGCTTCAAGTAGTGAAATGTATGGAAAGGTAAAGCATTTGCCCATTAATGAAGATACGCCATTTCATCCGCTAAGTCCCTACGCAGTATCTAAAGCTTCTGCTCATTGGATAGCTACTAACTATCGGGAAGCTTATGACTTATATGTCGCATGCGGTATATTGTTTAACCATGAATCATATCTCAGAAAACATACTTTTTTTGTGAAAAAAGTAATTTCAGATTCTATAGACATCAAAATAGGCAAAAGGCAATATCTTGAGGTTGGTAATATAGAAATCAAAAGAGATTTTGGCTTTGCCCCTAAATATGTTGAGGCTATGTGGTTGATGTTACAGCAAGATACTGCTTCTGATTACCTTATTTGTTCCAATAAATCTATTTCACTACGCGATATTATTGAGTATGTATTCAAATATCTTGAGATAAATACCAACTGTTTGCGAATCGAACAATCATTATTTAGACCAACCGATATTGAAGATATTTATGGCGATAATACATTAGTAAAAGAAAAACTAGGTTGGCAATACGAAATGGATTTCAAGACTGTACTTAGTATTCTGATTGATGAAGAAATGACAGCAAGAAAAATAATAACACCTGTGAAAGGATCGAATCTTTAATAAATGAGAAAAAAGCGTATTTTAATTATAATGCCATATGAGGATATTTATCCTCCTAAAAATGGTGGTATGTTGAGGTGCTTTAACCTTTTTTTGCAGTATATCAAATATTACGATGTTACAGCTGTATTTTTTCAAGATAAAAATTCTTTTATAGGTTCAATTCAAGCATATCCCTCTGTATCAAATGCTTCAGTCTATAGTACGCGAGATACAAAAACAAATTTTGCTTTATTTTCAATTTTACCAAAAAAAATTGCTAATGCATTAAAGTACAGATGGATTCTAAGAACTTTAAAAACAACAACTGAAAGTTCTTTTTTAGAATTGTATCCCACGCTTAGAATGCTTCTCAAAGAAAATATTTATGAAGCGATTGTATTAGAAAATCTTTCATTGGTAAGCCAGACTTTATTCTTAAAAAAAATGAATCCAAGTGCGCAAATTGTTTACAATTCTTACAACGTAGATTCAGAATTGGCAAAACAAGCTTTTGAGAATAATAGTGGAAGTATTGAAAATTATCAAAACACATATTTCACAGAAAGACATTTATATGATAAAATTGATGTTTTATTGTGTTGCAGTGAAAACGATAAGGATTTTTTTACCAAGATGAATGAAGGTAGGATAAAAAAAACTATTATAATTCCAAATGGGGTTGATATTGTAAAAGCCTCTTATCATTATCAACAAACAGAGGACACACTTAAAAATATTCTCTTTTGTGGTAGCCTTGATTATGAGCCTAATAAGGAGGGACTTCTATGGTTTTATGAAAAAATATGGCCACTTATACTAAACCAAAAACCTGATCTAATTTTGAACGTTGTCGGAAGAGGTAATGCTAGTCCGTACGAAACTTTAATAAAAGATCCGACAGTGAAATTTGTTGGTGAGGTTGAAAGTTTGAGACATTATTATAACGGATGTTATCTTTCTATTTCTCCTTTAAAAAGTGGTAGTGGCACTAGACTCAAAATATTAGAAGCTATGAGTTTCGGAACCCCTATGGTTTCAACTACATTAGGCGCAGAAGGTATTCTTTGTGTTGTTGGTAAAGATATTTTAATTGCAGACGGAGAAGCTGATTTTGCAAATACGATTATTAATTTG
>Ga0136636_10001802_pt1 | contig 12623 bp, 12 predicted proteins | sample AntDrymUQ8522106_2_FD_104653 | JGI IMG/M metagenome (GOLD analysis project Ga0136636, IMG submission 104653) | Polar desert sand microbial communities from Dry Valleys, Antarctica - metaG UQ852 (21.06) | ecosystem: Environmental > Terrestrial > Soil > Desert | place: Antarctica: Dry Valley... | reverse complement strand
TATTGAGACTTTAAAGGGTACAAATAAATCCCTAAAAGTGCCGCAAAGAGGCACTTTTAGGGATTTATTTGGGTTTAAGTAGCACGATCTAAGGTGCGGTACTGTACTGCCTCAGCAATATGCACAACTTGAATGTCTTGACAATTGGCAAGGTCGGCAATGGTGCGCGCTACTTTGAGAATGCGGTCAGTGGCTCTGGCTGACAAGCCTAGACGTTTGATCGCAGCTTCTAATAAATTGCGCGAAGCTTCGTCAAGTTTGCACCATTGGCGTAAATGTCGCGATTGCATTTGGGCATTGCAGTTTACCCTAGCCTCTCCTTGAAAGCGAACTTGCTGGAGCTGCCGTGAAGTTTCAACCCTTGCCTTGACTGCACTAGAAGTCTCCCCTTCTGGCGATCGCGTCATCTCTTCTGCTTTTAGTCTGGCTACATTTACCTGTAGGTCAATGCGATCCATGAGAGGTCCTGAAAGTTTTGCCCAATAATGTTCACGTTGGCGTGGTGTGCAAGTGCAAGGTTGAATAGTATCGCCGTAATAACCACACTGACAAGGGTTTGTGCTAGCAACCAAAGTAAACTGCGCTGGAAATGTGACGGACTGACGGGTGCGCGATATGCTGACAAATCCATCTTCTAAAGGTTGACGCAAAAACTCTAGTACGTCTCTTTTAAACTCGGTTAGCTCATCTAAAAATAAAATGCCATTAGTTGCTAGGGTGATCTCGCCAGGGCGGGGAATGCTGCCGCCACCGACTAGTGAGGGGCCAGATGCGGAATGGTGTGGACTACGAAATGGGCGATCGCTAATTAATCCCTTGCCTTTCATAAGACCTGCAACAGAATGAATGCGGGTTACTTCGAGGGCTTCGTCAAAGCTCATGTTGGGCAAAATACTGGGTAATCGCCTTGCAAGTAAAGTCTTGCCTGAGCCAGGAGGACCGACAAAAATCAGGTTACGACCGCCCGCCGCCGCTATTTCTAAGGCGCGACGGGCTTGCTGCTGACCCTTAACATCTTTGAGGTCTAGCTTAAATTCATTTTCTTGCCACTTGATATTAGGATTGGCGACTTCTGGTTGATACTTTTCGGGGTTTGCTAAAAAGCTACCCACTTCTGTAATTGTCTGCAATCCGTAAACAGCCAAGCCTTTTACAAGAGCTGCTTCTTGAGCGTTTTCTTTGGGGACGATGATGCCAACCATGCCTAGCTTTTGCGCTGCCACCGCGATCGGTAATACTCCCGATACGGGTCTTAGGGAACCATCTAGGGATACTTCGCCAAGAAATAAGTGATCCCCTAGTAATTGCGGATCGACTTGCTCGGATGCGGCTAGGATGCCAATACTAATTGGTAAGTCAAAAATGGGACCTTCTTTACGCAGGTCGGCGGGCGTAAGGTTGATCACGATTTTACGCATTGGAAAGGCATAGCCAGCATTTTTGATGGCGGCTTTGACGCGCTCTCGACTCTCTTGCACGGCTGTGTCAGGCAATCCGACTAGGGTTATCCCTGGCAGTCCTCCTGATACGTCTACTTCTACGCCCACTTGGACGGCATCGATACCTAAGATTGATGCGCTCCAGACTCTTGCTAGCACTTTAATTTACGCAAAATAATTTTTAGATAGTCCCCATCTTACTAAGGTTTTATAAGTTTGACTTAATGTCTTCTTTTATAGCTGTCGCTAAGTTTAAAAAACAGAAGAGGAGTTGCGGCGCTTCGCGCCGCAACTCCTCTTCTGTTTTTTGTGTCTTAAGAATCGCAGATCATTATGTGGGTTTTATTTAAACTACTTCTGACAGGCTGCGTAACCGCGATTTGGAGTCCTGAATTCCTATTGCTTTGGTATTGACAATTGTTAAGTTGCCACTAAAAGGTTCTTGAAAAAATTGCTTTAATTCGTTAGTCTGCCAAGACATTTCAAACGGAGGTACAGCCAAGCTGCAAGCTTCCCAAGTGGCGGCAACATGAACATCCAACTTTTCACAAGAGCCACCTCTTCGTCCTTCTGGATGGTAGTGCCGACAAAATCGACAAACTGCGATTGAATTTCTTAAAGAATTCATATTTATACTTTAAATTTGGCTTTGCCAAAATCGAAAAAAAGATTTTTTATTAATAATTTCAATTATGAAGGGTCAATTTTTTGATTGAAACTATCTCAAAGCTTTATCTAAAGAAGGACTCACCAATAATAAACAAGGTATAAATTTAACAATGTCTTAAGTGATTACTGTGATGCTTTGATAACAATACTGTCAGGGAATTATTACCTATTGTAGCCCAGAGCATTGTAAATCTAGCCAAACAAAAAAGCTTAAAAGTGTTGCTTTGCTGCACTTTTAAGCTTTTTTTTTGATTTGTTTGAGTGAAAATCGCCGTAATTCAGTTGAAATTAATATACCAAGCAATTAAAACTAGCAGAGAAAAAGCGATCGCAAACCACAGAAAATTATTTTTGCTATCTGGTACTGGCTTTTGCAGAGAGATTTCTCGAAAAGGTTTTTGGTTAATAGAGCGCGGCTTAGTATTGGCGATGGGCTTGGACTGATAGCTGTCGGGAGATTCTAAAATCGGGACTTCTGATACTACGCCTTCAAGTTTGCTGAGTTGCGGAGCCGTCAAGATACCCAACATATATCTTGCAGACTTTCGCACTGAACCTGTGGGATGTTTTTTGAGACTGCGGCAGAGGGCGATCGCCTGTTCAGTTTTGCCTGTCGCATCGTAGGAATTTGCTAGCCAAATTAAGATTTCGCCGCCTAGATTTGAGTCTACAACTATTAAGTTTTGGGCGCGTTCTAGTAAGGCGATCGCCTGTTGATAGTTACCACTCTCAAAGTTCCTGAGTCCCTGTTGATATAGTTGCGATGCTAGTTGCTCTGCACTGATTTCTTCCATCAGCAATTTTGATACTCCGTTATTTATTCGTTATTTGAAAGGGCTGGAATTTATAGCTGTCGCCAAGTGTAAAACCCAAAAGATGAGTTGCGGCGCGAAGCGCCGCAACTCATCTTTTGGGTTTGTGTCCTAACAAGACTGACTACGGCTATACAATGCTTTGTGCTCAAAACTAAACCAGTAAATTTTTTGAAAGGGTTGCTTCGCAACCCTTTCAAAAAATTTACTGGTTTGGAATAGATCTTAACGCTTGGACAATTTCATAATTAGCTGCTGGTAGCTGGTAGCTATCGAGTTGTTCAACTGTTACCCAATGGATCTCAGAACAGGCGAGCGTCTGTGGTTCGCCAGAGATGATCGTGCAGTGATGCACGATCAGGCTAACTCGCAAGGTTTCGTACTCAAAATCAACAGTAATTAAGTGATTGCCAACTTCGACCTCGATCGCTAACTCTTCTTGCAATTCACGTTTAATGCATTCGGCAGCAGTCTCGCTCCTTTCGATCTTGCCACCAGGGAACTCCCAGTATCCCGCAAGTTCCCCTTCGGGCAAACGGCGATCAATGAGGATTTTTTGGCGATCGCGGTCCCAAATTACACCCACGCCAATACAGCGATATTTTTTGGAATTTGGTCTTGTATCAGTCATCAATGAACTCCAATCCTGTGGCTACAGGAGTTAAGCCCTTCTCAGCAAGCCATTCTGGATTATACATTCGGCTCTGATAACGACCACCACCATCACAGAGAATGGTCGCGATCGTATGTCCTTTGCCTAGTTTTCTGGCTAACTTAACTGCGCCTACTACATTTAAAGCGGCGGAACTACCGACAAATAAACCATCATGCTTGAGCAAATATTGAGACATTTCAATCACTTGGCGATCGCTACCCCGAAAAGCGCCATCTAGTTTTGCCCGTTTAAAGTTAGCGGTGGCTCTGTTGATGCCGATGCCTTCAGTAATTGAATTACCCTCAGCTTTAAACTCACCTGTGGTCAAATAACTGTAAAGCCCCGAACCAGTGGGATCGATTAAATAAGTCGTAATTTGAGAGTTCTGCTCTTTGAGATATGCTGTCACGCCGCCAATTGTGCCGCCTGTGCCTGACGACATCACCACGCCATCCAAATCCCCACCAGCTTGTCGCCATATTTCGGGAGCCGTTGTCTGATAGTGCGCTTCAGAATTGGAAATATTTTCAAACTGGTTTGCCCAAAAAGCATTTTCAATTTCTTCAGCGCGGCGGCGAGCGACATGATAATAGTTGTCTGGGCTAGCAAAAGGTGCAGGACTGGTAAGCTCAACTTCAGCCCCTAAGGTCCTCAGTAAATCAATTTTTTCAGGCGACTGGTTGCTCGGCATCACGATCACACTGCGGTATCCCCTTGCATTGGCAACCAGCGATAGACCAATGCCCGTATTGCCTGCCGTACCTTCCACAATTGTGCCACCTGCCTTGAGGAGTCCCGCTTTTTCAGCTTCTAGCACCATATACAAAGCTGCTCGATCCTTGACGCTACCACCAGGATTCAGAAATTCGGCTTTACCTAAAATTGTGCAACCTGTGGCTGCGGACAAAGATTCTATTTCAATTAATGGGGTGTTACCGACAGAATTTGCAAAGCCAATGCGAATATCACGTGTCATGAAATATTAAAAGAAATTAACTACAGAACAGATCTACAACTTGTTGACTACCATCAGTATATTGGGGTCTACAACAACATATGGCGTTTTGTAAGCCAATGCGTTAATGGATTGATAAACCTCAGTAGTTCTTAAGCTTACGTTGATTATATGAAATTCTTAGTTTCTATTGATGGCTCTCAGGCAAGTGAACACGCCCTTACTAAAGCTCTGAGCTTTGCTGTTCCTTTGCAAGCTAAAATCGTTTTGCTAACTGTAGTTGAGCCTTTGACCAGCTATATCCCTGAAGTAATGATGCCAACTGGTGATTGGGTTGGTTGGCGGGGCTTGCCTGATGCGGAATTGGAGCAGAAAATTTTGAACGCAGGTCAAGCCCTATTGCAAAAAGCTCAAGATACCTGTGAGCAAGCAAAAGCAACAAGCATCACCAGACTAGAAGTAGGGCAACCTCGCGATGCGATTTGTCGAGTTGTTGCTGATGAAGCTCCCGATATGCTGATCATTGGTTCGCGAGGATTGGGTTCTATGGATCGGATGATGTTAGGAAGTGTGAGTGATTATGTAGTGCATCACTGCACTTCACCTGTTTTGGTTGTACGTTAAACTTGTTTAATGCCAGATTATTCTCTAGAAGATCCAATTACCCCCCGCCGAGTATTAGTCTGTCAATACCGCACCTGTTGCAAGGATGGTGCGGAGCAAGTTTTGCTGGCTTTGCAGCAAGCGCAAGCTATAGATAATGTAACGGTGGAAGCCTGCGGTTGTCTGGGGCTATGCGGCTCTGGTCCAATGGTGATGGTCTTGCCCGATCAGGTTTATTACTGGCAGATGAACCCAGAAAAGGCTCAAAAAGTAATTGCATCGCATCTCTTAGCAAATGAGCCGATCACCGCCATGATGCATCCGCGATTACATCCCCAATAAATTGTTCTATGTTTATTGACTTTCATACTCATCGCGATCGCCAAGCACTTAACTTAATCAATTTACAAACTCTAGATGTAACTCCTCAGTTGCAAGTACAGGATCTGCCAAATGTTTGTAGTTTAGGTTTACATCCTTGGTTTGTGAAAGCTGATCTGTGGCAAGTTGCTTGGACGCATTTAGAGAAATTGGCAGGCTTTTCGCAGGTAGTTGCGATCGGGGAATGCGGACTAGATCGGAATATTGCTTTGCCAATGGAGTTACAAATTGTAATTTTTGAAAGGCATATCGAATTAGCCGAATCTCTACGAAAGCCTTTAGTTATCCATTGTGTTAGAGCTTTTGACCTGCTTATTACACTTAAAAAAAATACCAAATCTTCAATTCCTTGGATTATTCATGGATTCCATAAGAAGCAATCTATTTTTCAGCAATTGCTGGGTCATGGATTTTACTTTTCCTTTGGAGCCGCGATATTGAAATATGACGATATTTCTCAGGCGATCGCCACCGTGCTAGTAGGACGTTTTCTCTTAGAAACTGACGATCGCCATGATCTGCAAATAGAACAAATTTATGAACGTGCCGCATTGCTGCGCCAAATATCCCTAGAAACCTTACGAGCGCAGCTAGCTGAAACTTATGAGCAGTTGACTAGACATATTTGATTGATTTGGTGATTGATCAGGTATGTCTTTTTTGTTAGTATCCAGACCGATCTCACTAAGCAATTCTTGAGCGGCGCTAAGCATTTCAGGTTCTAAATTTTGTAAATCTTCGCGGGTACTGAGATAGGCTTTGAGAGCCGTCATCGGATCGAGAGCTTCGGCTGTGCTGAGATCTGGCAGTCGGGTGCGGAGATTTGGGCTAACAACTTCGGGGATCAGAGCGTAATTGTGAGCGATCGCCATCGCTTCGTGGAGCAAGCGATCGTCTATTTGCGCTAATTGTTCAGCTTTGACTTTATAGATCAGCCGCGCGATCGCCTGTGCGATTTTTCCTTTGTGAATCGCTTTGAGCAGTTTCCCTTGAGGATCTTCGGATTGGGTGACATCGACCTCAATTGTCCGAAAAGCACGGGTGGGAATCGCGCAAAACTCAAATTTTACATTTCCCTTTTCCACTTCTAGCCAGCAGTAACCCTTCGCTTCATTCTCTTCGCCAAAGTCTACTCTTTCAATACTACCGGGATAGACCACAAGAGGCTGGGTTGCCAGAACCTGATGGCGATGGACGTGACCCAGAGCCACATAGTCAAAGGCGGCGCGGGTCAGCATCGACAGAGGAATCGTGAAACCTTTGCCTGCGGCTAAAAAACGCTCGGCTCCGTAAGTTGCCGTATCGACCATCACATGAGCTAACAGAACTGTCGGCAATTGAGGATCTAATTTCCGTATTTCACCCTCAATCACTACCTGTAATCGATCAATCAGAAATTGACTGACTTCCATCATTGAGAAGCCCTCGGTTTCAGTTTTGGTGAGCAAAGTTGATCGTGTGATCCAAGGCAAGGTGATGATCTGAATATCGCCTGCGGCTGTGGAAATTTGATAGGTCGCGATCGCATCTCCTACGGTGAAATTTGGCACAGCCAAGCTGCGGTAAATTGCCAGACTCGCTCCGCCAACTCCTTGAGAATGTTGATCGTGATTGCCAACCAGTAAAACTGTGGGAATACCAGCATCGGCAAGGCGGCGGAACTGTTTCGCAAAGATTTGTTGCACCAATGGCGATGGTGTGGCATCAGGGAAAGCGTCGCCTCCAAATAGAACCAAATCGGCTGGCTCATTAATTGCGCGATCTATACAAGTCACAAGTGCGGATGTAAAGTCCTCCAGGCGAGTATTTAGCCCCGTTAGCGGATTGATTTTGCCGTGGGTAGTACTACCGAGATGAATATCTGAAAGATGTAGAACTTTGATCGCCATATTTTTGCAAAGCCAAATTAGAGTAGCAGCGCTTTGCGCTGCTACTCTAAAATATCTCGATAAATAAGTAGGCGCAATTAAACCTTTTGTAAGAGAGATGCGGCGCGGAGCGCTGCAGCTCTCTTATGGTTAGCCCTACAGGCTTGCCAAAACCTGTTTGGCGGTTTGAATCTGCTGATCACTAAAGCCAGCTTCATTGAGAAAGTTTAAAAACTCAGCGCTGCGATATCTTGAGTCGATCGCTACCGCTTCGTTAAATACCCTTTTTGCCAGAACTTGATCTCCCGATGTCCATTGGGCGATCGCCTCTGCCACAAAGGGATGGGGATTATTTGGCTCTAGCTCCATTGCTCTTTGAGCATAGGCGATCGCTAAGTCGTACAACTTTAGCCTTTGATAGGCAAGGCTAAGGTTGTAATGGGCAATTTCATTGTCTGATTTGAGTATCGCCGCCCAACTGTGCAAGATCACCGCTTGTGGTAAATCACCCTGTACTAAATAAACAATGCCGATCGCATTGAAAGCAGGTAGTGAATTAGGCGATCGGTAAATTACTTCCCAAAGAGATGCGGCGGCAGCTTCATGTTGTTTCGATAAATGTTGCGTCCAGCCCAGAATAATTCGTCCATTCAAATTTCGGGGATCGAGTTCTACGGATTTTTTTAGTGCGGCAATCGCTTCGTTAAAGCGCTCCTGTTGACGATAGCTTAGCCCCTCTTGTCGATAACTGTCGGCGGCGCGTTGGTCTTCTTTGCTTACAGATTTGCTAGCCGCGATCGCAGGCGATACTAGCCAACTAATATGTAAAACGTTAGCCAGTATCAAACTCAAACAATTAGAAATTAATAGCGATCGTTTCACAAGTGGGGGACTTGCTCCAAATTAAAGTACCAAAGGCTTCGGCTTCGCTCAGCCATCGAGACCGATGGCTGAGCGAAGCCGAAGCCTCTTTAAATTATTACAGTGCTTTGCGCTGTTATAAAACCTAGATAAATTTTAAAAAGTGCGGCTTTGCGACACTTTTAAAAATTTCTTTGCACCGTCATTATTATTATTTGCTTGCGTTCATCTGTCGATAGGATCTGGATACTAACTTATCATTTAAAAAAGTTGCATTCATACTTAGTTCAGGGCTTGACCAGCTAATAATCACGCCATACTTAGGATCAATAGCCAAGGGCTTGCCTTCTGTACCTGAGCTAATGATCGCGGCGCGATCGCCATACTTAAGATCAATAGCCAAGGGCTTGCCTTCTGTACCCAAAATGCTGGCAACTTGGTCATAACCCATTCCCCTTTGTAAGCAAACATAGTTCTTGAGAGAAACTGAAGGGTTGCCACAACGATACTGAGCACTGGTCATGTTGGTATCGTGATGTTGCTTTGGCAAAAGTGCAAGGTTAAATGATGGTGGTGACAAAGACTCAATTAGCCACAGTGCCGCAATCATCACCACACCCAAAATCAACACATCTTCAATAATAGAACGTACTAAATTGCGTTGATGGCGGCGCTTGATTTGCTGTGTTTTTTCTTTTGTCCAGTTTTCCCAAGGGAAAGTATCAACCCATTCAATTGTGTCGTTAAATTTGGCAACAGCCGTATTTTTAACAGCTTCTAAAGCCCCCCTTGGATCACGAATGGTAATCCGACTAGCAGTTCTTGCCCCCTCTAACGTTTTTGGATCGGTTAACCAGCCCCGAAAGCGTTGAACAATCTGTCCAGACTTTGATTTTGCTTTAGTAATGCTAGCCTTGGAGCTATTAAGCACTGGCGATCGCTGACTATTTTTGGCAAGTGCATTGCTTGGTAGTTTTGCAGGTGCCGCCACAAAAGCGATATCTCTCCCCTGTACTAAAATTGGCTCAGCTTCGCCAATGGCATAAAATTCCCACTCAATCCGCCTTACGCCAACAAGCTGCAAGCGATTGAAATAGCGGTCAATATTTTGGGTGAATTCGTTAAGGCGATCGCGATCAGAATTGGAAACGATCAAAGTAAAAGCAATGGATAGAACTTGCTGTTCAAACTTAAATTCAGTTTGTTCCGCAGCTACTAGATCCATATAGTCGGAGGCAAGACTAATCAAGACGTGCTGCAATTTCTGCCAAGCCTGTCTATCTTCAAGATTTAATCGCACTGCTTTCATGGTTTCTCCTCGTCTTAGACCTTTGATACAGGTCTCATCGTCGTAAATAATATTGATTTGATCGATAGCCAAAATATCTTGGAAATATCTTTAGCTGTCATAGTTTCTAACAAGCTTGATATTACCCAGATCGTTATTTTTGTTAACACAGTGTCAAAAAACTGCCTCACATTAGACTTTCGCTGGTCAGGCATTTGGTAATCCTAGCTGCGCCGCGAAGTTGGCTAGCGTACCATTGCGAAACTTGATCAGTCCCCGCGATCGCACTGATCGCAATGCAATTATGACCATGTTCTTGACCAGAGCTGTGAATATATTCACTATCCCCAATGTAAATACCGACGTGGGTGGCTCTGTTGGGATTACCAAAAAATAGCAAATCACCGACTCGTAATGCATCTAAATCTAGGCGATCGCCAAATGCTTCTTGTTGATATGCATCGCGGGGAATCAATATTCCCACAGAAGCAAAGGCGGCTTGCATTAATCCAGAACAATCGTAATTGGGAGAGCCCGTACCACCCCAGAGATATTGATTAGGAACGGTCATTGCTTGCTGCACAAACTCGATTACCTGCGGAATGCGATCGCCAATCGCTTCTGCACTTAAGCAAGGCGGTAAATTTACTAAATAATTTTGGCGATCGCTTATTTCTAATTTTGATAAATCTTGGCGATCGAGCAACCCTTCATAACTATCTTCTAGTAGTTGAACTTTTAAATAACTTGGTTCTTCGCTCAATATCAGTAGATATCGCCCTTTAGCCATTTGGGTAGCAAGGCGATCAAGCTGAGGCGAGTCATAAATATTGATATTGTCTCTACTTCGATAAATTGTCATTCTTAATGTTTCTACTTATTTAAAGTTATGAGAAGCAATAAAGCGCCGCGCACCGCGCGGCACTTTATTGCTTGAGCTTCATTGACTGGGACTGCCACTGTATATGAGTAAGTACGCAAAAGAAAACTAAAAACCTAAAAAGCTGTGGCGCACGCGCAGCGTGCGCCACAGCTTTTTGGGTTTTTAGTAATAACTACGGGTTGCAATATCAGACTTTGCTGCTAGTATGTGTGCATCAAATTTGTAAACCTAAACCAGTGAGCTAGCAACCGCCGTGACCGTGCAGCTTCCTCCCCTTCCCGAAATTCATCATCCCAAGATTCAGGCGCTTTTTCAGAAAAGCGATCGCGAACTGGTGACTCTATTTCAGCGTCATCCTGAAGAAGGACAATATTTTGCCGCAATATTTTGCCGCTATGGTCAGGTTTTGTATACCTTGATTGGCACAGCTACGCGATCGCCTGTGCAGTCCGATTATTTATTTGTGAAGACTTGGGAATATATCTACCATGAGATGCGAGTCCTAGACTTGCGCGTAAATCTGCCAAGATTGTCTTTGCAAAGTTGGTTAATTAACATTGCCGCCATGATGATCAATCGTGCCGAGGTTCCCCCCGTTGAAGATATTCAATATTCTCTAAAAGATACGCCGCCTGTATTTTGGTGCTATCTTAACCAAGCCCTAAATCAAATGTCAGGAAATCTCCGTCTAATTTTATTGTTATCCCAGACTTTTCAGTGGAGCCACACCCGTATTGCGGCATACTTACACGCTGAAGGCGAAAACATCTCAGCTAGTGATGTTAAACAGCTTCTAGTCAAGGCTTATCACGCCCTAGAAGAAGCCCTTCCCGCCGATATCCGAGACATTTACCTAGCTCAAACCGCCGTCACTGCCTGAGGTAAAGATATTATGCAAACATTGAGTCCCACTATTTCCCCAACCATCTCCAGAAACTCCAAGATCACTGAAGCGGAGTCTGACCTTTTGCCAGCGATCGCCAAGTCATCTGCTTTACAAACCGCATTGACTGGTTTGGACGCAAGCCTCAACGATGAGCTAGATCGTTACCGCCATTGGCAGGACAACGGTCAAACTATTTCCTATCTCAATCCGTTTAGACCTCGCGCTGTATCTACTCAATCGATCTGGACATCGCCTAGCCTATCGGAAGCTCTATATCCTGCGATCGCCTCTTCATCCGATCTGCAAAGTGAGCGCCGCACTATTCAAATGCCCGTGATGCCACCAATGGGAGCGACAGGGCTAACCGTAAGTATATCGGCGGCGGAGTTACACCGTTACAAAGGCTTAGAAGATCTCCAAAGTCTTGAGAATCTAGGCGATATCACAACTGACAAAAAATCGGAATATGGACTAGACATGAATGGCTACGGGGAAGCCACTCTGGTAAATGATCGCTCTAGTTCACCGAAAATGGCACAAGTGCCACAGCCTGATGATGACGATATTTTGCAAAGCTTTGCAAATGACTATGCTGAGCAATATCAAGAAGCGGCAAATCAAGAATTTTCACCAGTTCCTATCGTAACTAAGGAAAGAAGTGCCTTACGCAGCTTAATGAATCCTGTGGGAATTATCTCCTTACTGCTATTGCTATTTTCCAGTACTGCGATCGGCTATTTAATGGTTGACCCCTCTGGCGTGATGAAGCTATTCAAGCCTGAAGCAACTCCTAAAGCGGCTCAGGGAGAAGAACCTAAGACTAATCTTGCAGCAGACTTAGGTGGTGATATTAATTTGCAGCAGCGGGGAAAAAATGCGGATGAGTCTATTAGTTTTATCCCTTTTGCTAAAGATAAAAGTTCTTCCGCTTTAACGATTGAGGATTTAATCAAGGACAATCCAGACCCAACAAGCAAAGCAAATAACAAAATACTCGACCCTAAAAGTCTCTCGGCAATTCCTACTCAAAGACCATCTAACTTGTTTGCGCCTAGACCTTCCTTTGTTCCTTCCACACCTTTAAGAACAGTTCCTTCCGCCGCTTTGCCACCAATCTCAGTTGCCCCAATCGCTCCAGCGATCGCACCTATACCAAGAAGCTATAACTCATCTCCTGCTCCTGTCCAAAGAAGCTTCCAACAATCTGCTCCTGCACGTCTTGCTAGGCGACAAACTCCAGTGACAGTAACTAGACCCGCCCCTGCCCCCGTAGCAGCTCCAGCCACTTCGCCCCGCCGCCCTGCGGCTACCGCTCCAACAGTA
>Ga0136636_10001800_pt1 | contig 12633 bp, 13 predicted proteins | sample AntDrymUQ8522106_2_FD_104653 | JGI IMG/M metagenome (GOLD analysis project Ga0136636, IMG submission 104653) | Polar desert sand microbial communities from Dry Valleys, Antarctica - metaG UQ852 (21.06) | ecosystem: Environmental > Terrestrial > Soil > Desert | place: Antarctica: Dry Valley... | reverse complement strand
CGGCGTCCGTCGATTGCCCCGACAGTTCGGCGCATTCCGCCTTCCATTGGGCTTCCATCATGCGCGGCAGCCGGTAGATCACCACATTGAGGAAGCTGCCAATCAGCAGCCCTACAAGCCCGAAAAGGCTGGCATCCAGCCATTGCTCAACCAACATCAGACAACCTGTCCCAGTTTGAAAATCGGCAGGTACATGGCGACCACAATGCCGCCAATCACCGTGCCCAAGATGACGATGATGATGGGCTCCATGAGACTGGAAATGCCCGCCACCATGTCATCCACCTCGGACTCATAAAAATCAGCGGCCTTGCCCAGCATGTGGTCGATGGAGCCGGACTCTTCCCCAATGGCGCACATCTGCAGCACCATAGAGGGAAACAGGTTGGCATTGGTCATGGCGGTGGTTAAGGCCGTCCCGGTGGACACTTCTTGTTGAATTTTGATGGTGGCAGCCTCGTACACGTAATTGCCCGCAGCGCCACCAACCGAGTCCAACGCCTCCACCAACGGCACGCCCGCGGCGAACATGGTCGACAGGGTGCGCGTCCAGCGCGCAATGCACGACTTGTCAACCAACACGCCAAAAATTGGCATTTTCAGCATCAGACGGTCCATAAAGTGCTGCATCTTTTCGTTGCGGCGCCAAGCCTGCATGAAAAAGTAGAAGCCACCGAACAAGCCACCAAAAATCAACCACCAATAACTGACAAAAATTTCACTGATCGCAATCACCGCCAATGTGGGAGCGGGCAAGTCAGCGCCAAAATTTGAAAATACTTCCTTGAACGCCGGCACCACAAAAATCATGATGACCGCCGTGACGACGAAGGCCACGATCAATACCGAAATCGGGTACATCAAGGCGGACTTGATCTTTGACTTGATCGCCTCGGTTTTCTCCATGTAAACCGCCAAGCGGTCTAACAATTGGTCCAAGATACCCGCCGCCTCGCCAGCTTCCACCAAATTGCAATAGAGATTGTCGAAGTAAAGCGGGTACTTGCGAAAAGCCGAACTCAACGATGTTCCGGTTTCCACATCGGTTCGGATGTCGTTTAAAAGCTTGGTCACGCTGGGGTTGGGGTTGCCGCGCCCAACGATGTCAAACGCTTGTAGCAGTGGCACACCGGCTTTCATCATGGTCGCCAGTTGTCGCGTGAAAATGGCCATGTCCTTGGGCTTGATGGACTTGCCTGAGCGCATGCGACGCCGTTTGATCTTGGTGGTCAAAACCCCTTGGCGTCGCAGCGCAGCCTGAACCTGGTTTTCGCCAGAGGCTCTGGTTTCTCCACGAACTTGCTTTCCGTTGCGGTCTTTACCTTCCCATTCGAATACAAATTCTTTGGCGCCCGTTGACTTAGCTGTTGCCATATAGTCCCTTGGATGACTGGTTTATTCGTTGGTGACGGCGAGTACTTCTTCCAGCGAAGTTAAACCCAATTTCACCTTATGGAGTCCCGCTTGTCTAAGCGATCGCACACCTTCCCGCTCAGACTGTTTGGCAATCTCCAGCGCGCTTCCATCGCGCAAAATAATGCGTTGAATCTCCTCGCTGATTGGCATGACCTGGTAAAGCCCCACACGGCCTTTGTACCCGTTATTGCACATGGAGCAACCCACTGGGCGGTAAGACACCCAAGGCGTATTAAGTTCGTCGTCGCTGTAGCCCGCGTCAATCAATGCTTTTCTGGGAATGTCGATGGGTGTTTTGCAGTTAGGGCACAACCGGCGCGCCAAGCGCTGCGCACTGATCAAGATAACACTCGACGCAATATTGAAAGGGGCGATGCCCATGTTGCGCAGGCGCGTCAGGGTCGATGGGGCATCATTGGTGTGCAGGGTTGACAGCAGCAAGTGGCCCGTCTGGGCCGCCTTGATAGAAATGTCGGCCGTTTCTAGGTCACGAATCTCACCGACCATGATGATGTCAGGGTCTTGGCGCAGAAAGGATTTCAGTGCCACGGCAAAGGTCAGGCCAGCCTTTTCGTTGATATTGACTTGGTTGACGCCAGGCAGGTTGATCTCGGAGGGATCTTCGGCGGTGGCAATGTTGACGCCTGGTTTGTTGAGCAAGTTCAAGCAGGTGTACAGCGACACGGTCTTGCCCGAGCCGGTAGGACCTGTTGCCAAAATCATCCCGTAGGGTCGACTGATGGCTTGCAGCAGCCGTTCTTTTTCTTCGGGTTCGTAGCCCAAGGCATCAATGCCTATCTTGGCGCTGCCGGGATCAAGAATACGGATCACTATCTTCTCGCCAAACAGCGTGGGTAGCGTGCTGACCCGAAAGTCAATCACCCTGTCCGGGCCAATTTTCAGCTTCATCTTGCCGTCTTGTGGCACCCGCTTTTCGGAGATGTCCATGCGGGAAATCACCTTGATTCGTGACGCCAGCTTGTCCTTGATCGCGATGGGAGGCGATGCAATTTCACGTAACTCGCCGTCGATCCGAAAGCGCACGCGGTAATTGTGCTCATAGGGCTCAAAATGCAGGTCAGAGGCCCGCATGCTGAAGGCATCCAGCAGCATTTTGTGCAGAAATTTGACAACTGGCGCGTCTTCAACCTCAGCCACCGAGGCGTCCGAAGTGTCCATGACGGTCTCAGTTGAGGCCTCATCAAACTCGAAATCGCTCCCAATAATGCTGTCCATCGTCTCCGCCGCCGTCGTGGCGTGCGCAGTCACGAGTTTTAGCAACTTGTCGTACTCGGCGATCACCCAATCGACGCCCAGCTGGGTCGCAAATTTGATCTTTTCGGCGGCCTGCTGATCAGAGGGGTCGGCCGTTGCCACAATCAGTCGGTTGTTACGCCGACTAAGCACCACGACACGATAGTCAAGACAAATTTTCCCATCCAACAGGCCTTTGGGCAGCCGCTTCGGGTCGATGGCATCCAAGTCAACCAGCGGCGCTGCGAAAGCGCTTGACATGGTGTGCGCCAAATCAGAGGCGGATACTGCCCCGGAACCCGTTAATTCAGCGATGAAGCTGGTGCGACTGCCCTGGGCTTTGCGGTAGATATCCTCCGCCAGTTTTTGCCCAAGTTTTCCGGCCAAGACGAGCGCACGGCCTAACCCTGGAAGTGCGGTGGTGGTGGATTCACGAAGAGAGGTGTCGAAAGCGGCCATGCGTGTGACTGTACTACGTCAAATCAAAGATTTATCATCATTGCCGATCGGTCCGGCGGCGTCACCCGAAAGTCTGTGGCGCAAGACCGAACGCAAAGCCAAGGTAGGACGCGTTTGCCAGTCAAAATTTTTTGAATAGCTGGGATTCAAAAATGCTTTTTGCCGCTCGCCGGTCCGTTCAAGCCAGGCTTTTTGTCGGCTTTTTTATGCAGAGCGCCACAATCGCAAAAATGCAGAAGCCGGCCCCAGCCCAAAAAGTTGTCGAAGCACCCCAGACGTCCCAAAGCAGCCCCGCCAACACGCTCGAGATGAGCATCGCGATGCCACTCACAAGGTTGAAAAATCCATAGGCCGTCCCGCGCAGTTCAGCTGGCGCATGGTCGGCCACCATCGCCGCTAGCAAGCCTTGACTCATGCCCATGTGGACGCCCCACAGCGCAACGCCGACCAGAAGGGCACCCCAATTTGTTGACAAAGCCAGAATCACGTCGGCTGCCACGAGGACCAGGAGGCTCAGTGTCAGTAGTTTTTGATGGCTCACCCGATCCGCCAGCTTGCCGAAGGGGTAGGCGCAGGCCGCATACACCACATTCATGGCGACCATGACCAGCGGAACCAGCGCCAAGGGCACACCCAGGTCCTGCGCACGCAGCACCAGGAATGCTTCGCTGAAACGCGCCAACATGAAAATAGCACCGACACCAACGACCCACCAATACGCTGTGCCTAGCTTGCGCAGCGACGCTCGCTGAAGCGGGTTGGTCCTTTGCTGGCAGGACCGGTCTGCCGGCTCATTCAAGCCAAAAAACAGGACGGCGACCGCCGCGAAGCCCGGCACCACCGCGACCCAAAACACCGCCCGGAAATCGTTCTGCCACAGCAGCATGAGTCCGACCGCCAGCAATGGCCCGGTAAAAGCGCCGATGGTGTCCAAGGACTGGCGCAGGCCGAACGCTGCGCCGCGCAGTTCCGGCGGCGTGACGTCGGCAACGAGTGCATCGCGTGGCGCCCCCCGTATTCCCTTGCCAATGCGGTCCGCGAAGCGCGCCGCAATTACCCAGCCCGCCCCCGTTGCCATCGCAAAAACCGGCTTGGACAGTGCGCCGAGCCCGTAACCTAGGAGGGCCAGGCCTTTGCGGCGGCCAAGATAATCGCTCAAGACGCCGGAAAAGACTTTGGTGATGAGTGCTGTGGACTCGGCAATACCCTCGATGACGCCGACCACGAACACACTGACCCCGAGCGATGTCACCAGGAACAATGGGAGCAAGCTGTGAATCATTTCGGAGGAGATGTCCATGAGCATGCTGACCATGCCCAGAACCCAGACGCCGCGTGGCATGCGTCGCAATGTGCCGAATGATTTCTGCATAGATGGCGTGCCTTACCAGGCTAAGTCACACCCCGGTTCGACCTGGTTGGGTGGGCTTTCAGGCCTGGCGATCCAACAAATCGGACGCCAACTCGATCAGGCACGTGGCGTACGGCGTGCTTGGGAGACGCTGCGCTGCCGCCACAGCACGGGCCGCTTCCAGGCGTGCAGCCTGCCTTGCTACATCCAGCGCGCCCGAGCGTTTGACAATGGCCACAACTTCGGTGAGCAGGTTCGGATCGCCGGTTTCAATGGCCTGTTTGACCGTTGCGCGTTCGCTGTCGCTGCCGCGCTGCATCGCAGATATCAGGGGAAGCGTCGCCTTGCCTTCCCGCAAATCATCACCCAGGTTTTTCCCCATGACCTCGGCGTCACCGGTGTAATCAAGAATGTCATCAATCACCTGAAACGCCGTGCCCAGCGCTTGGCCGTAGTCGGCGCATGCCTCTTCCATGTCAGGCGAGCTGCCCGCCAAAATGGCGCCAACCCGGGCGCTGGCCTCGAATAGCTTGGCCGTTTTGGAGCGGATGACCTGCAAGTAACCGGCTTCATCCAGAGAGGCGTTGTGCATGTTCATCAACTGCATCACCTCACCTTCGGCAATGACGTTGGTGGCGTCGGCCAGCACTTGCATGATGCGCATGTTCTGCACGTCCACCATCATTTGAAAAGCGCGCGAATACAAAAAATCACCCACCAAGACGCTGGCTGGGTTGCCAAACGTCTCATTGGCGGTGGCGTTGCCCCTGCGCAACGCCGATTCGTCCACGACGTCGTCATGCAACAAAGTGGCCGTGTGAATGAACTCCACCACCGCAGCCAAGTTGAAGCGCTGTGCTCCCTTAAAACCCAGGGCGCCGCAGCAAAGTAGCAGAAGTACAGGGCGTAAGCGCTTGCCGCCGGCGGCAATGATGTACTGCGACACCTGACCCACCAGGGGAACCCCGGAGTTGAGTCGTTGTGCAATCACCTTGTCGACCTCGCGCATGTCTTGCGCAATAAGAGACATTGAAGGGGTGGGGCTCGATGTGTTGACTTGCAAGGCAGATGACCGGTTGTGTTGCGGAATTATAGAAACCAACCATCGGCAGTCCGGTTGTCATTGGCACCGAAGGGGTTCGTTGACGGCGTGATGCTATGATCACGGGCTCTGCAGAAATTCGTTTGCGGAGCTAAATTGAAGAGGTCAACATGTACGCGGTCATAAAAACCGGCGGCAAGCAATATCGAGTTGCAGCCGGCGAAAAAATTAAAGTAGAACAGATTGCTGCGGACGTAGGCCAAGAGATTGTGTTCAACGAAGTTCTGGCAGTCGGCAACGGCGCAGATCTGAAGGTGGGTACACCCTTGGTGTCCGGCGCAACAGTGAGCGTCACAGTCGTGGCTCACGGCAAGCACGACAAGGTCAGCATTTTTAAAATGCGCCGTCGTAAGCATTACCAAAAACGTCAAGGTCACCGTCAACAGTTCACTGAACTGCTGGTTGGTGTGATTGCGGCTTAAGAGGCACGGGTCATGGCACAGAAAAAAGGCGGCGGCTCTACGCGAAATGGGCGCGATTCCAAGCCCAAAATGCTCGGTGTGAAAGCCTTCGGCGGTGAATTGATCAGCGCTGGCGCGATCATCGTTCGCCAACGCGGCACCAAGTTTCACCCCGGCACCAACGTCGGTATCGGCAAGGACCACACCTTGTTCGCGCTGGTGGATGGTCATGTTTCGTTCGCTGTCAAAGGCGCGCTGAACAAGCACACGGTGAACATCACTTCGGCCTAAGCTGTTGTGAGCTCCCGATCAAGACCCTGCGCCATGCGCGGGGTTTTTCGTTTGTAAAGACTGATTCCGTTGTGAGCGCAGTGTGAGTTCGGGCCGGTGAGTCCAGACCTTTCACACGTCGTTCAAAGCTGGAAATGGAGTGAAGTTATGAAATTCGTAGACGAAGCCTATATTGACATCTCTGCAGGAGACGGCGGTGCAGGCTGCGTCTCGTTTCGACATGAGAAATACAAGGAATTCGGGGGGCCCAACGGCGGCGACGGTGGCCGCGGCGGCCACGTGTTTGCGGTCGCAGACTCCAACCTCAACACGTTGGTTGACTTTCGCTTCTCTCGGCGGCATGACGCCAAGCGCGGCCAGCACGGTATGGGCTCGGACATGTTTGGGGCCGCTGGCGACGACATCACCCTGAAAATGCCGGTCGGCACCATCATCACCGATGCTGAAACGGGTGAGGTGTTGTTTGAGCTGTTGACTGCTGGCGAGGTGATCACCATCGCCAAAGGGGGTGATGGTGGGTTCGGCAATATGCGCTTCAAAAGCGCCATCAACCGCGCGCCACGCCAAAAAACACCCGGTTGGCCAGGTGAAAAGCGAGAGCTCAAGTTAGAGCTCAAAGTGCTGGCCGATGTCGGTTTGCTGGGAATGCCCAATGCGGGCAAGTCCACCTTTATCTCAGCCATTTCCAACGCCCGCCCGCGCATTGCAGATTACCCTTTCACCACACTCCACCCCAACCTGGGTGTGGTGCGCGTGGGGCCGGAACAAAGCTTTGTGGTGGCTGATTTGCCCGGTTTGATTGAAGGTGCGTCTGAGGGCGCGGGTCTTGGGCATTTGTTTTTACGTCATTTGCAACGCACCCGTTTGCTGCTGCATGTGGTGGACCTGGCCCCGTTTGACGAGGGTGTGGACACCGTTGCGCAGGCCAAAGCCATCGTCAATGAGTTGAAAAAATACGACCCTGCACTTTATGCCAAGCCGCGCTGGTTGGTTCTCAATAAACTGGACATGATTCCCTTGGACCAGCGCGAAGCGGTGGTGAAGGATTTTGTGAAGCGCTTCAAGTTCAAGGGCCCGGTGTTTGAAATTTCGGCGCTCACCCGCGAGGGCTGTGAGTCGTTGATCAAAATCATTTACCAGCATGTGAGCGCGCAGCAAAAGGCCGAATCGGCACCCGTGGTGGTCGACCCACGGTTTGCCACTGATACTGAATAAAAATCGCTATTGATTATGTAGCTACTCCCGCAGATAGGGTGCGGGCCAGAGGCCTAAATGACTATAAATACTGTTTCACACGTGTTACGCGACGCGCAGCGCATCGTTGTCAAGGTCGGGTCCAGCTTGGTGACCAACGACGGGCGGGGCCTGGACGAAGCGGCGATTGGTGAATGGTGCCGTCAGATGGCCATCTTGGTGCAGGGGCGGCGTGAGGTGATCATGGTGTCCAGTGGCGCCATTGCTGAAGGCATGAAGCGCCTGGGCTGGGTCAAGCGTCCCCGTGAGGTTCACGAGTTGCAAGCGGCAGCCGCCGTAGGTCAGATGGGCCTGGCGCACATGTATGAGACCAAGCTGCGTGAAAACGGCCTGGGCAGTGCGCAAGTGCTGCTGACCCATGCCGACCTGGCAGACCGTGAGCGTTACCTGAACGCGCGATCGACCTTGCTGACGCTACTGAAGCTGGGCGTGGTGCCGGTCATCAATGAAAACGACACCGTGGTGAACGACGAGATCAAGTTTGGCGACAACGACACACTGGGCGCGCTGGTGGCGAACTTGGTGGAAGCGGATGCCTTGGTCATCCTCACCGATCAAAAAGGCTTGTTTACCGCCGACCCGCGCAAAGATCCGTCGGCCCAGTTTGTGCACGAGGCCAAGGCGGGCGACGCCGCACTCGAAGCGATGGCCGGCGGTGCGGGCTCAAGCCTGGGGCGCGGCGGCATGATCACCAAAATACTGGCCGCCAAACGGGCGGCTGGTTCAGGCGCCTCGACGGTGATTGCCTGGGGGCGCGAACCGGATGTGCTGGTGCGCCTGGTCGAGGGCACGCCCATTGGGACGCTGTTGGTGGCACAAACGCAAAAAATGCAGGCGCGCAAACAATGGATTGCGGACCACCTTCAGTTGCGGGGTTCGGTGGTGGTGGATGCCGGGGCGGTGACCAAGTTGCGCGACGAAGGCAAGAGCTTGTTGCCCATTGGCATGACGGCCGTGGAGGGCGACTTTTCCCGGGGTGATGTGATTGCCATTCGTGACACTGCCGGCCTTGAGATAGCCCGTGGTCTGGCCAATTACGCCAGTGCTGAAGCGCGACTGATTTGCCGCAAATCTTCTAGCGAATTTGAACGGCTATTGGGCTATGTGGCAGAACCCGAGATGGTGCATCGGGACAACCTGGTGTTGGTGCGGTAAAAAGTCTGCTGTCCAGACCACAGATTTTTGCTTATTTTTTCAGCGCTTTGACGATATCAACCACCGAGTTGGCGGTGGTGTTTGGGCTGTCGCACACGCCCTGATTGGCCAGCACGGCAGCGTGTTTTGACGGAAGTTTCGAGTTCAGTGCTTGCCATGACGGTGTTTTGACGATGGCCCAGGCGCTGCCGGATGACTGGCGCGCATAGGTTTTGACTTCACCTGTTGCACAACGCAAACCTTCGTAAATAGCCGTGGTCGAACCCGCGGTATTGCGAGCGACCACCACGTAGCGCACGATGCCATCCGGGGTCATGGTCAAGGTCTCGGGGTCCACGCCAAACTGCAGGGTCACGTAAGGGGGCATGGCCAAGGGAATGAGCTTGCCAACACTGAACGCTGGCGGCGGCGGTGCGTCGCTTTCTCTCCACTCGTCGGGCTCGACCTGGGCTGCGGCGCCCAGACTCAAAAAGGCCAGGGCCCAGCCGCTGAGCTTGTTAAATTTCATGTGATTTTTCTGGTGGATTCACGTTGTAGGCCGCGCGCGGGTCTGGCTCAAAAGTGGTTCCCGGCGGTAATTCAAAGCCGGCACCGGGCACACCGTCTGTCGGTGCCTCTTGGTCGTTTGACCGCATGCCTTGTCGCAAAAAGCGGTTTCGGTGATCGTTGCGTGGCAGGTAGCGGGCCAGTTCGGTGAGCGCCATTTCGTAAACACCGCGTTTGAACTCGACCACGGCATCCAGGGGCACCCAATAGTCGTTCCAGCGCCAAGCGTCAAACTCAGGGTGGCTGGTGGCGCGCAGGTTCAAGTCCCAGTCGTGTCCCACCAGTTGAAGCAAAAACCAGATTTGTTTCTGGCCCTTGTAGAAGCCGCGTGCATCGCGGCGAATGAATCTGTCTGGCACCTCGTAACGCAACCAGTCGCGGGTGCGGGCCACAATGCGAACGTGCTCCCGGTAGAGCCCCACTTCTTCATGCAGTTCCCGGATCATGGCTTGCTCTGGGGTCTCTCCCCTGTCAATGCCGCCTTGTGGAAACTGCCATGAGTGCGTGCGAATTCGCTTGCCCCAAAACACCTGATTTTTCTGGTTGAGCAGGACGATGCCGACGTTGGGCCTAAAGCCGTCCCGGTCAAGCATAATCAAACCCCAATTTTTAAACTGCGTCCATTATGCACAGCAAGCGCTGTGCTTCAGGGGGCGTAGCCCTCAGTTTTGCCCGGATTCCCGCCATGAAAGCCTCCCAATTCTTCATCTCGACCCTCAAGGAAGCGCCCGCTGACGCCGAGGTGGTCAGTCACAAGCTGATGATGCGTGCCGGCATGATCAAAAAGCTAGGCGCAGGCATCTACAGCTTAATGCCCATGGGCTTGCGCGTGGTGCGCAAAGTGGAGGCGATTGTTCGTGAAGAGATGAACCGCGCAGGTGCTGTGGAGCTGGCCATGCCCGTGGTGCAACCTGCCGAGTTGTGGGCTGAGACCGGCCGCTTCGAGAAGATGGGCCCCGAGTTATTGCGCATTAAAGACCGGCATGGCCGCGACTTTGTGGTCCAGCCAACCAGTGAAGAAGTGGTGACGGACATTGCACGTCAAGAAATCAAGAGCTACAAGCAGCTGCCCAAGAATTTCTACCAAATTCAGACCAAATTTCGCGACGAGCGTCGGCCCCGGTTTGGCTTGATGCGCGGGCGCGAGTTCATCATGAAAGACGCCTACAGCTTCGACCGGGACCCAGCGTCGGCCAAAGCCAGTTACCAAGTCATGGCACAGGCGTACCGCAAGATATTTGACCGCTTTGGCCTGACCTACCGTGCCGTGGCGGCGGACAGTGGCGCCATTGGCGGCGACTTGAGCGAAGAGTTTCAAGTGATTGCCGCCACCGGCGAGGACGCGATTGTTTATTGCCCAACGAGCGACTACGCCGCCAACCTGGAAAAAGCCGAGGCGCTGGCGCCCGCCGTTGCCCGGCCTGCGGCTGCACAAGTCATGACCCAAACCGCCACGCCCGGTAAGAGCACCTGTGCCGATGTGGCTGAACTGCTGGGCGTGCCGCTGCAACACACAGTGAAGTCTCTGGTCCTGGCCACCGACACGCTGAACAAGGAAGGCGAAGTCGTCAAAACCCAGGTTTGGTTGCTGCTCTTGCGCGGTGACCATGACATGAACGAGGTCAAGGTCGGCAAGCTGCCGGGGCTGGCTGAGTTCCGTTTCGCCACCCTTGGCGAAATTGAAGACCACTTCGGCTGCAAACCTGGCTATTTGGGCCCCCTAGGCTTGTTGAAACCCGTGCAACTGGTGGTGGACCGTGAGGTGGCGGTGATGGCCGACTGGATTTGCGGTGCCAATGAGCCCGACTTCCACATGACGGGTGTCAACTGGATGCGCGACCTGCCTGAACCCGCCATGGTGGCCGACTTGCGCAATGTGGTGGCCGGTGACACCTCACCCGACGGCCAAGGCGTGCTGGCCATTGAGCGCGGCATTGAAGTGGGTCATGTGTTTTATCTGGGCACCAAATACAGCCAGGCCATGAACGCCACCTTTTTGGACGTGAATGGCAAGCCAAGCTTCATGGAAATGGGCTGCTACGGCATTGGCATCACCCGCTTGCCGGCGGCGGCCATTGAGCAAAACCACGACGACAAGGGCATCATCTGGCCCGACGCGCTGGCGCCTTTTACCGTGGTGCTGTGCCCCATCAGCCCTGACCGCTTTCCTGACGTCAAGGCGGCAGCGGACAAGTTGTATGGTGATTTGGTAGCGGCGGGCGTGGACGTGATTTTGGATGACCGGGGTGAGCGTCCCGGCGCGATGTTTGCCGACTGGGAGTTGATTGGCGTGCCTCACCGCGTGACCCTGGGCGACCGTGGCCTCAAAGACGGTCAAGTCGAATACCAGCACCGACGCGACGCCGCTGCCACCTCGGTCCCCGTGGCTGAGATTGCGGCCTTGATCCAGTCTCGGCTCACGGCCTGACGCGAACCAGGTGAGCAGGGTGGTTTCTAGGCGCGTCGTCCTCTCTTCCATGGTCTCCGGGTTGGGCGGGCTTGCGCTGCCCGAGGTGGCTCGGGCGGGAAGTCAGTTGGAAGAGCCTCTGGTGGATTCGGTGCGAACGGCGCTGAGCTCAGCCATTGCCAACCAAGCGCCACCCATGCCGGAGTTTGCGGACACCGAGTCCCGTCTGGCCTATTTGCGTTGGCTGGGCAGCATGAGTGACCGCCTGAGAAAGAAAAAACCAGAGTGGAACGTGCGCCAGGAGTTCTTGCAGTCCATTTGGTACGAGAGCCGGCGGGCTGGGCTGGACACGGCCATGGTGCTGGGCTTGGTGCAAGTGGAGAGCAACTTTCGCAAGTTCGCCGTCTCCAGCGTGGGCGCTCGCGGTTATATGCAGATCATGCCGTTTTGGACGCGGGTGCTGGCGGATGGCGACGCTGGCAAACTGTTTCACATGCAGACCAATCTGCGCTTTGGCTGCGTCATCTTGCGGCATTACCTGGAACGTGAAAAAGGCGATGTCTTTTTGGCCTTGGGCCGATACAACGGCTCACGCGGGCGAGCGCCTTACCCCAACGCGGTGTTTGGCGCCATGCGCCAGTGGGAATTCAAGGCCAGCTGACGCCCCACGCCTTTGGTGCACTACGTCAGAGCCCAACGGATTTATTGCATGAAGCCAATGTGTCCCTTTTTGGTGCCCGCCTTGGGCAGGTCTGGCACGGCAATGGTGTCACGGCGGTCCAATCGGGCATTGCCAAAACCAGTCATCAGCGCCCGTCGCATGTCCCGTGGGGCCAATTCACACAGCTGGTCCAGCACATCGTCCTGCGGTTCGGGGGCAAAGTGGTCGCCCCAACCATGCTCGGCGCGAATGGCTTGTTACAGCTGGCGGGCAATCTGCCGCGCCGCATCAGGGGAGTGCGACTCCACCAAAAATGCATTCATGCGATTCAAAATG
>Ga0136636_10001799_pt1 | contig 12634 bp, 11 predicted proteins | sample AntDrymUQ8522106_2_FD_104653 | JGI IMG/M metagenome (GOLD analysis project Ga0136636, IMG submission 104653) | Polar desert sand microbial communities from Dry Valleys, Antarctica - metaG UQ852 (21.06) | ecosystem: Environmental > Terrestrial > Soil > Desert | place: Antarctica: Dry Valley... | reverse complement strand
TCCTGCTGTAACAGCAAATGCGCCAATGTGATCGAACTTTTTGCTATCCTTGGGCGCAACAAAATCGCTCAAGCAATAATATGCCTCTTTGCCTTCTTTATCTTGTTGCTCGCGAATATGGCAAAATTTCGTTAACACCTCTATGCGTGATTCATCGGAATAAACCTCAATATCGTCGTGATTAACGGTGTTGGCTGGGAAAATGCCAAAAACTGCATTGGCTTGCACCATCTTTTCAGCCTCCATGCGATCGAGCATTTGCTGCGCATCGCGATACACTTTGAGTGCCTCAACAGCTTTTAACTGCCCTTCAATGTCGGCAAAGCCTTTTAGCCACTCTATTTCGGATGCTTCATTTACAATATTTTCGATGCCTGAGAAATTACCAGTTAACCGCCAAGCATGAAAAAAGAATCGCCAATCGATGAATTTCCGAATCTCCGACAATGGATAATCGGTAATGGTATGCACGCCTGATATTTGAGGCAGTTGAAACTCAGCTTTCGACCAATCTACCTTATATTTTCGTTCGCGAGCTTTCGCCAAAGGCAACATTTTCAATGCCTTTTTATTACCATGAATTTTGCGCAATTGGGCATATTCGTTTCGAACCGATTGAAGAAATTCGCCATCATTTTTCTGCGACATCAAGGCACTTGCAACCTGAACACTTTTTGAAGCATCCTTAACATAAACCACTGCCCCACTGTAATTAGGCTCAATTTTCACTGCCGTATGAACTTTCGATGTGGTTGCGCCTCCAATCATCAAAGGCGTTTTCATTTTTCGATACTCCATCTCTTTAGCTACCGTCACCATTTCTTCGAGCGATGGTGTGATAAGGCCACTCAGACCAATAATATCGGCATTTTGCTTAACGGCCTCGTTCAATATTTTTTCCATGGGCACCATCACCCCCAAATCGATAACCTCATAATTATTACAAGCCAAAATAACTCCCACAATATTTTTACCAATATCATGCACATCGCCTTTAACCGTTGCCATAATTATTTTACCTGCGGTAGATGCATTTTGACCTCCAGCTTTTTTCTCACTTTCGACAAACGGTTGAAGATAAGCAACCGCTTTTTTCATCACACGAGCTGTTTTTACAACCTGAGGTAAAAACATTTTACCCGATCCAAACAAATCGCCAACGATATCCATCCCATCCATTAAAGGACCTTCGATAATATCGAGCGCATAAGGAAACACCAACTGAGCTTCGGCTAAATCATGCTCCAAATAATCGGTAATGCCACGAATGAGCGAATGATTTAAACGTTCGGTGAGCGATTTGCTTCGCCACTCTTCAACCTGATCGCCTTTACCTGACACCTTTTGATCTTTTACCTGATCGGCATATTCAACCAAACGTTCGGTTGCATCGGGGCGACGATTCAGCACCACATCTTCGACCAAAACCAACAATTCGGCAGGTATTTGACTGTAAATCTGGAGCATACCTGGGTTTACAATTCCCATATCCATTCCAGCCTGTATGGCGTAATATAAAAATACCGAATGAATTGCTTCACGCACCGCATCGTTTCCTCTGAATGAAAACGAGAGATTGCTCACACCGCCACTTACGCGGGCATAAGGCAAGTTGGCTTTTATCCAACGAGTGGCATCAATGTAATCAACAGCATAATTGTTGTGCTCTTCAATACCGGTAGCAATAGCCAAAACATTGGGATCGAAAATTATATCCTGAGGTGCAAATTTTACCTGCTCGGTTAATATTTTATAGGCACGGCTGCAAATCTCTTTACGACGCTCAAACGAATCGGCTTGTCCCTTTTCATCGAAAGCCATTACCACAACCGCTGCGCCGTACTCTTTAATTTTTGTAGCTTGACGAATAAAACTCTCGTCTCCCTCCTTTAAACTGATGGAATTAACAATACATTTACCTTGTACACATTTTAATCCTGCCTCTAACACCTCCCATTTGGAGCTATCGATCATAAAAGGCAATCGCGAAATATCAGGATCTGAGGCCATCATATTTAAGTATGTCACCATCTCCTTTTTTGCATCCAACATGGCATCATCCATGTTAATGTCAATAATTTGAGCCCCGCCTTCAACCTGATCGCGGGCAACCGAAAGTGCCTCTTCGTATTTCTCCTCACGAATTAAGCGGGCAAACTTTTTACTTCCCGACACATTGGTTCGTTCACCCACGTTTATAAAATTAAGCTCAGGCGTAAATGTTAAAGGCTCTAAACCGCTCAAACGAGTGGTTACGGTTATTGGTTTAGGTTTATGAATTTTCGATGATTCGATCATCTTGGCAAATGCACGAATGTGATCGGGCGTGGTTCCGCAACATCCACCTAAAATATTGACTAATCCACCCGACAAATATTCTTGAACCTGTTTGGCCATTTTTTCGGGCGACTCGTCGTACTCGCCAAACTGATTTGGCAAACCTGCATTGGGATAGGCGCTAATTAGAAATGACGATTTTTTCCCCATCTCCTCAACATACGGTCTTAAATCGGATGCTCCAAAGGAACAATTCAAACCGATGGATAATAAATCGATGTGTGATACCGAATTAATAAATGCTTCAAGCGTTTGACCCGATAACGTTCGACCGCTGGCATCGGCCACAGTTGCCGAAACCATAACTGGAAATTTGGCAATTCCACGAGACTTTAACTCCTCGTTAACAGCAAACAAAGCCGCTTTAGCATTGAGCGTATCAAATATGGTTTCGATTAAAATAATATCAACATCTCCATCCAACAATCCTTTCACCTGCTCGCGATAAGCCATCTCCAACTCATCGAAAGTTATAGCTCTATAAGCAGGCTGATTAACATCGGGAGAAAGCGAAGTTGTTTTATTGGTTGGCCCCATAGCTCCAGCTACAAACCGAGGTTTATCAGGAGTAGTATATCGATCGGCCACTTTTCTAGCTAATAATGCGGCCTGATAGTTAATATCATACACCAAATGCTGTGCTTCATAATCGGATTGCGAAACCGATGTGGCATTAAACGTATTGGTTTCAATAATATCGGAACCGGCCTCAAGATATTGTTTGTGTATGGTTTCGATAATATCGGGACGGGTTAATGTTAGCAAATCATTATTTCCTTTTACAGGATGGGAATGACTGGCCAATAAAGATCCCCTAAAATCTGATTCCTCTAATTTATATTGTTGAATAAGACTCCCCATAGCTCCATCGAGCAATAAAATACGCTCTTTTAGCGCCTGGTACAAAATAGCCTGTCGGTTCATTATAAGTTATTTAAGAATTTTACCGGCAGCGGGATAATGAATAAAAATTATAACTCCATCCTTACCAAAAAACAAAAATAAGCAATTATGACTAATGAGGAAAATAAATCTATGCCCTAAAGCCCCTTATACCGATAGTTTTTAAAAATAACAATTGTTCATTAAACCTTTTTCGTTTTATCGACTCAAAGAAATTACAACAAACAATTAAGGTAGGTGAAAAACCTACCAGAAAATAAATTAAACACCATAAATACAAAATTTTATGAAAACAGTAAAAATTTTAGTTGGAAGCATGATGGTTGCAGGATTACTATTTAACACCTCGTGCAAAAAAGATGAACCTCAAACCACATTAAGTGAACAAATTGCAGAAGAGGATGCTGCAATGGATGATCAAATTAATACGATTGATGAACAAGTTGATTTTATCAGTTCATCATATGATGGTGTGATAGCAAGTACAACTACATTAAAATCAGCAACTACTGATGATGTTGTTGTATATCCAACTTACACTGTTACTTTTCCAGAAGGAGGTCGTTGGCCAGTTGTTGTAACTGTTGATTATGGTACAAGCAATATTGATGTAGTTATTCAGTCTGGAGGAAAACCTGTAACAGTAGCAATGAGAGGAAAAATAATTATCGAAAAAACAGGATCTCATTTCAATCCTGAATCAGTAAGAACTGTAACGTTTGATGGTTTTTTTGTTAATGAGAACGCTATCGAAGGCTCACAAACCTATACCAATTTAGGTTATAATAGCAAACAAAACCTTGAATTTAGCTGGGTTGTGGACTTAACATTAACTACCCCTGATGCTTTTTGGGCTAAACGCATGGTAAACAAAGTTCGTGAAATGACTAAGGGAATTGATACTAAATCGATTTGGGATGATGAATTTTCTGTGACTGGGACTGTAACAGGATCAAACTCAAAAGGATGGGCATATTCACACACCATTCAAAGCGAAAATCCAATAATTCGCAAAAGAGTTTGTCGCTTCCCCGTTTATGGAAAAATTGATGTTGTAAACCCACTTACCACTTTTACATTAGATTATGGAACTGGCGAATGCGATGCTTATGCTACTGTTACCGATAAAGATGGAGTTATTACCGAGATTATTCTTGGAAGAAGATGGCAGAAAAGATAAGCTAATTACATCTTATTAAAACAATAAAGAGGACCCGAAAAGTCCTCATTATTGTTTTAATTCATTATCTGCGAAATTACTATCACACAAACAAATTATAAAACAAGGTTCCGAACATTAAATAAATGAACATCCCAATAATATCGTTCAATGTAGTTACAAATGGACCGGTAGCTACAGCGGGATCGATTTTAATTTTGGATAAAAACAGAGGTATAAAAGTTCCAAATAGGGAGGCGAAAACTACCACCGAAAACATTGCCGCAGCCACAGTACCTGTAAGGGCAAGCTCGGCACCTATAAAATAATTATATCCAAAAATAATGGATGATAGTACTGAGGCATTTAGTAATGCGATGGTTAACTCTTTAAGTAATTTGGTCCAATTAGTATCGATACCTAAAGACCCTGAGGCCAGCGATTGAACAATAATTGCTGATGACTGAATTCCCACATTACCTCCCATAGCACCAATTAATGGCATAAAAAAAGCCAACTCGGGATGCTGTTGCAATAACCCCACAAAGCCGCCAACCAAACGCGATCCAATAATTCCTCCTAACATACCAATTAATAACCACGGAATACGAGCCCGAGTATGAATCCACACGGTATCCGAAATTTCAACATCTTCGGTAATACCCGATGCCATTTGATAATCTTTTTCAGCTTCTTCGCGCATCACATCAACCACGTCATCAATGGTTATTCGGCCCACAAGCCTTCCAACTCCATCGATAACAGGTAGAGCTACCAACCCGTATTTATCCATTATGTTTGCAACCTCTTCACTGGCAGCATCTACACGTACCGATATGATATCATCGTTTAAAATATTTTTAATTTGAGTATCTATCGGCGATAACAACATCCGTTTTAAAGATAACGTTCCTACAAGTACTCCATCGGCATTAACAACGTACACATAATAAACCTCATCAACCTCTTCGGCTTGCTTTCGCATGCTTCGCAAACAGGTAGGCACACTCCAGTTTTCTTTAACTTTGATGAGCTCCTTAGCCATCATACCGCCGGCTGTGTCCTCATCGTAACTTAACAAATCGGCTATATCACCCGCATTGGAAATATCATCGAGATGCGACAATACCTCTTGCTGCTTAGCAACATCTAATTCTCCAAGGATATCGGCAGCATCATCGGTGTCCATCCGATCGATAAACCGCTTGGCAATAACTTCACTGGGAAGACTTGTCAGGAATCGCCGTCTGTCGTCTTCCTCTAACTCAGTTAGTACATCGGCGGCAGTATCATCATCCAACAAAAAATAAAGAACCTTAGCTTCATCTAAGTCCAGCTCTTCATAAACTTCCGCAATATCGGCTGGATGCAACTCTTCGAGCAGTAATTTAATTGCAGTTTCATCGTTTACTTCAATTAGCTCCCGAAGATTCTCGATATACTCACGCGTCAGTTCAAAATTGATCATGCTTTGTATTGAGGTTTTACAGATTAATATAAATACACTCTAGGCTGGATTAGATGAAACCAAGTTAGTTAATTCAACAAACTGGGCTACAGATAATTGCTCGGGGCGTAAACTCATAGTCGGATGATTAATAATAGCATCGCGATTAAAAAAAATTGGTTTTATCGAATTACGAATGGTTTTACGACGCTGATTAAACGTTGCTTTGATGATTTGCTTAAATAACACCTCATCGCAGTTCAATGTTTTCACATCGTTTCGAGTAACACGAATAACACCCGATTTAACTTTTGGCGGAGGTGTAAAAACATCTTCATGCACCGTAAACAGATACTCAACGTTATAATAAGCCTGAAGTAATACGCTTAAAATTCCATATACTTTACTTCCGGGAGGCGAAGCAAGGCGCTCGGCCACCTCTTTTTGAAGCATTCCAACAATTTCGGGGATATAATCGCGATACTCCAATACTTTAAAAAATATTTGACTGGAGATATTGTAGGGGAAATTCCCAATCACAGCGTAAGGTTGATCAAAAACCAAGTCGAGTTTTAACTGCAAAAAATCGCCTTCAATAATTTTAGCCTCTAACTCAGGAAAAGCTTGTTTAAGATAGACAATCGATTCAGTATCAATATCAATCAATTTTAAGTCTATGTCCGATTTGTTTACCAAAAACTTGGTCAACACCCCCATTCCTGGACCAACTTCTAATACCGGATATTTAAACGAAAGACCATCGACAATATCGCTGGCAATTTGCGTATCGTTTAAAAAATGTTGTCCCAGATGTTTTTTTGCGCGTACAGGCTTCATTAACAATTTGTTTAAGTCAAAACTAAAACTGACTGATTGGAGGCTAAAGATAAAATGGTTAAACTTGCGTAATTAAAACACAAAAGTAAAACTATTATTAGGAATGGTTTGACTAAATGTGAATGTAAAGTATAATTTTCTTGAAAAACATACGATTGAAACAGTTTATAATTAAAGCCGCTCAGTTTTTATTGTTCTTACTTATTGGCGCTGCCGTGTTTTATTGGTTATATCGAAATCAAGATGCCACTCAATTATGGGAAATTATAAAAAAAGCCGATTTCTTTTGGATATGGCTTTCGCTTGGTTTTGGGTTGATAAGTCATTTAATCAGAGCTATCCGTTGGCAAATGCTCATTGAAGCATCTGACAAAAAGCCTACTTTAATAAACACATTCATGTCGGTAATGAGCGGCTACTTAGCCAATTTAGCCTTGCCTCGCATGGGAGAAGTGACTCGATGTGGCATTTTAAGTAAATACTCGAACCTATCATTTGTTCGATTAGCCGGTACGGTAGTTGCGGAACGATTAACCGATTTGAGTTTCTTACTACTTTTGATTGCAACCTCATTTATCCTTGAATTTCATATGTTGCGAGACTTGATCGTGAAGCATGTCTCATTTTCGGGTTTTATTAACTTATTGCATTTGTGGTATGTTTGGATGCTAATTCTAGCCATGATTCCATTAATTTGGTGGATTCGAAAAAAACTAATAAAGTTATCACTATTTGCTAAATTAAAAACGTTGTGGGCTAAGTTCACCGAGGGATTCAGCTCCTTAAAGCGAGTTAAAAACAAACCACTTTACCTGTTTTATAGCTTTGCCATATGGGTGATGTACTTCTTAATGCAATATGTTTGTTTTTTCGCCTTCGATGTCACCTCGCACCTAACAGTTAGTGCAGGAATAATTATTTTAGCCACAGGAAGTATTGGCATGTTAGCACCAGTTCAAGGCGGTATTGGCCCTTGGCACGCCATGGTTATTGCCACCTTAGCAGTCTATGGAATTACAAACGAATCAGCCTATGCATTTGCACTTTTGGTTCATGGCGCACAAAATGCACTGGTGGTAATGGTTGGATTACTCAGTTTAATTGCCTTTCCGCTGGTTAATTCTAAAATTAAAAAATGAAATGGATAAAAAACCCAATTACTTTTCGATTCGTTTTTGTCGCAATAGGAATTGGCGCAACCATTTTTGTTGTACTCAAATATATACATGCTCCTGAACGATTTAACATTGCTGAATTTGTATCCCAAAAAACATTTTTATTAGTAGCGATCATACAATTATTTTTGATCGTAGCCAATTTAATGCTCGAAGGGCTACGATGGCATTGCATTTCATATCCTATCACAAAATATCCATTCCGTAAATCTTTCAAACAAGTATTAATCGCTATCCCAGCAGGCATAGTTACTCCAGGCCGAATTGGCGAATTGATATCTCGTTCTGTTCAAGCTCCCGAAGGACATAAAACAAGCACGCTAGGATTAGCCATGGCTAGTAGCGTTTTACACACCATCATAATTGGTGTTTTGGGGATGATATCTTTTGTTGCAACCATTCCATTTTCAAACGAATTAAGGTTTTTATCGTTTGAATCAAACAAATTATTAATAACAATAGGAGTTTTCATAGGTATTGCAATATTCATAACTTGGATTTTAAAAAAAGGGTTTGTCTACAAATCGAATGTTCAGCTACTTACAAAAGGACTCAAGCAAATACCTTTAAAATCAATAATTTACCTAATTGGGTTTACCATATTAAGATTCATTTGCTACAATTTACAACTAGCTATCTGGCTAGCACTTTTTACTCAAATTCCAACATCCGAAATACTCACACTTACTCCTATCTATTATTTAATCATAACCATAGTGCCTTCCTTTATACTTCTTGATTTGGGCATAAAAGGCACTGCTGCATTATTGGTATTTAGTTCAATTGGAGCTGCCACTCCAGCTATACTCATCGCTATATTTATGATGTGGATTTTCAACACTGCTGCACCAACGCTCCTTGGTTCTGTAATTATATTTCGTCAGCATCTCAAATCTAAAAACTCATAATTTAAGAACTAATTATCACCTACCGAGTAAAACATAACTTGTAGAAGTTAATCCCAAACAATTAAAAACTTGAAGCAATTCAATCTTTAAGTTGTTGACTTAACAAGAAAATCTCTTTACTACCAACTATTTGCAATGTACCTTTGATAATCAAAACTCATTGAAAATATGTTTATCACACTTATTGTATTAGGACTTTTGCTTATAGCACTATTTGCATTTTTACTAATTGCAAAAGCCAAATTAAAAAACACACTACTTGTTGTTGACCACAAAAACATTTTAACCCTCACTGATCAGAATTTTCAACATCAAACAAAAAACAAAATTGTGCTGGTTGACTTTTGGGCAGCTTGGTGTGCGCCTTGCCGTATGATGGCTCCCATTTTAAACGACCTGGCCAGCGAATTAACTGGGAATAGTTATGTGGGAAAAGTAAATATTGAACAGTATCAATCGCTTGCACAAATACACAAAGTACGAAGCATTCCAACCTTAATCGCATTTAAAAATGGCACAGAGGTAAACCGTTTTGTAGGGATAAAAACCAAAGATTTTCTATTAAAAGAGCTATCGAAATTGTAACTTCCTATTTATAATGCAATTGCAGCTTGCCTATAACACACTAACAAGCTGTTTGAATTTTATGGATTTCTAGATTATAGAAAGAGGAGATAGGAAGATAAAAAGATGAAAATAGAATGTTCATCATCTGGAATTATGGAATATCGACAGAGTCAGTGCAGGAATAAAATAAGTTATGCAAATCAATCTTCTGACTTTTATCTTGTGTCTCCTGTCTTGTGTCTTGCATCTTAATACTAATTTTTAAACAAATGAAAAAAGTTCTAATTCTAGGTGGCGGATTTGCTGGAATAAAAACGGCCATTGACCTTCAAAAAAAAGGTAATTTCGAGATCACGCTGGTTTCGAACCGCGACTATCTATACTTGTTTCCCATCTCCATTTGGGTGGCTGTACACATTAAAGAGTTTAACGATGTTATAATTCCTTTAGCAAATATTCAAAAAAAATACCCCTTCAAAGTAATTATCGATAAAGTAACCGAAATCCGAGCCTCTGACAATACTGTTATTTGCCAAAACAACACGCTTGACTACGACTATTTGGTTGTGGCTTTTGGAGCTGAGAAAATGACTCACAAAGGCATTGAGAACACTTTGTCGATATGTGCTAAACCCGAAATGGCAATCGATATCCGAAATAAAATTGATGAATTGGTTCTAAAAGGAAGCGGTAAAATTGCCATTGGTTTTGGAGGAAATCCAAAAGACAAATCAGCAGTTCGGGGAGGTCCAGCTTTTGAGTTGATATTTAATATTCACAATTATCTTAAAAAGAAAAACCTTCGAGAAAATTTCGAACTTACCTTTTTTGCGCCAATGGATGAGCCGGGTGCTAAAATGGGAAAAGCATCGCTGGCAATGATTGACAAAATGTTTAACCAATACCAAATCAATAAACGTTTTGGGAAAAAAATTAAAGCGTTTGTTCCCGATGGAATCCTATTCGAGGATGATTCGAAATTAGATACAGATTTCACCATGTTTATTGCGGCAGGAACTGGACCGGAGGTCTTAAAAAATTCTGACCTGCCATTATCTGAATCCGGATTTATTAAAATTGATAATTCAGGCGAAGTGATTGGTTATCACAATGTATTTGCCATAGGCGACATTGCCTCGCTCGAAGGACCAGAATGGATTGCCAAACAGGGACATATTGCTGAACTTATGGGAAAAAATGCAGCCTATAACATTGAGCAGATAAACAAAAATAGTCTCAAAAGAAAAGGCTACAAAGAACACTTAAACATTTTGTGCGTGATGGACATGGGAAATGGTGCGGCTTTTGTATTTCGGAATAGCAAGAAGGCACTTATGATTCCATTACCCATTGTTGGGCATTGGTTAAAAAAAGGATGGGGCGTTTATTCAAAACTAACCAAAGTGGGTAAGTTTCCAGTTTTACCAGGACTTTAATATGTTGTAAAGAATAAGGCTATTTAAAATATTCAATAGCCTTATTTAAAAGTTTAAACTGCTCACTTAATGTCTTAGATTCTTCGGCCATACGGTTCGAAACCATAACCGTTTCGTTACTTTCGTCTTGCAGCTCTTGCACTGAGCAATTTATGTTACCAATGCCATCAATTTGCTCATTACTTGCCGCAGTTACCTCTTGCATTAAAACCGAATTTCGTTGAATATCTGGAATCACATCAGAGAGTAATTCATTCGTTTTATTAGCATTATCAAACATCGTAGTTGACAATAATACGATTTCATCAGCAGCCACTCTGCTTAACATTCCCATCCAGCTTAAAAATAATTCGTTTTGCAATAGCAAAAATCACGAGACTAGTAAGGAGAATTATTACAAAAATTACATTTTTTAGACATAGTTCAATAAATAAATCAGAAGCTTTAAAAATACACATTATTTAATTACGGAAGGCTGATGACTAAAAACAGAACCAATAACCTAATCTATAGATCTAGATTTAATAATTAGTCTTTGCAAGAAAACTCCAAATACTGCGTTATTCTCATTTTGAAAACAGTCATTCACAAAAGTGAACTTCTTGATTTTCAAAATTTCGAAAGCCTTGTCTTTGAAGCTTTCTTATCAAAGATGTTGAGAAATGCAGTTTTCGTGCAGACACTAATTAGAAGGGAAATAATAAAAATCCTAATTTTATTTTAAACTACTGACATACTGTTGTCACTTACCTCAATTTTCTTTGTATAGTACAAATTAAAAAATGACTAAAAATGGAACTAAAGAAAATTGCAAAAACACTTGTCGCAGTGCATAGTTTTAAAACCTCATTGTCCAAAATTAATGATGCTGTAGGTGTAAAACCAATGCAAATAATGGAAGCGCTTCAAAAACAAAACCTCGAGCCCAATGCACCTCAGATATGGAATTATATTGGATGTGATGGGAAAATGGAATCGGAATTTACACTTGAAATATGTTTCCCTGTTGACAAAAAAGGATCTGATACAAAGGTAATTGTGTTTAAAGAACTACCCCCGTTTAATTGTTTATCCTATATTCACAATGGCTCGTGGAGTGAATTTGGTAAGGTGTATGTCAAAATATTTAGTGAGATGGGTAAAACCGGTGCAATTCCTACAGGAATTAACCGTGAAGTTTATCTCAATTGCGATTTTGAGGATCCATCGAAATGCATTACCGAGATTCAAATAGAAGTTAAATAGTTATAAGTGCTAAGGCTTTAGTTAATACTTGAGCCTTGTGCTTTTTATACCTTTAGGCTTGCTAAAAAATTACATCAACATTAAAAACTCCCGACAATGAACACAAATAAAAAAGCATCTATTAATGACGTTAATCTGCTAGCCTATTGCGGGTTATATTGCGGAGCATGTGCGAAATATTTAAAAGGTAAATGCCCTGGCTGCAAAGAAAACGTAAAAGCTAAATGGTGTAAAATAAGAACCTGCAACATCGAAAATTCCTATTTAAATTGTTCTGAATGCAACATAAATAGTATATCTGTGTGCAAAAAACTTAACAACCCTATTGCCAAAGTATTTCAACTGATTTTTAAAACCGATCGCATTGCAAGTTTGAATTATATTAAGGAAAATGGAGCTGCTATCTATTGCGAAAAAATGAGTAGTTTAGGACAAATGGCCATTAAAAAACGACAAATACTTTCGCAGTGAATAGAATTGATAGATTAAGTGCTATTCTGATTCAATTACAGAGTAAAAAAATAGTTAAGGCTGCCGAAATAGCCAATAGATTTGATATAAGTATAAGAACTGTTTATCGCGACATTAGAGCTCTTGAAAAAGCCGGCATTCCAATAGGT
>Ga0136636_10001795_pt1 | contig 12642 bp, 9 predicted proteins | sample AntDrymUQ8522106_2_FD_104653 | JGI IMG/M metagenome (GOLD analysis project Ga0136636, IMG submission 104653) | Polar desert sand microbial communities from Dry Valleys, Antarctica - metaG UQ852 (21.06) | ecosystem: Environmental > Terrestrial > Soil > Desert | place: Antarctica: Dry Valley... | reverse complement strand
TAAAAAAGTATTTGTTGATAAAATGTTAATTACTTACCTTTGCACCGCCAAAACAAGGTTTCGTGGCCGAGTGGTTAGGCAGCGGTCTGCAAAACCGTCTACAGCGGTTCGAATCCGCTCGAAACCTCTAAGAATGTGTAAGGTTTGAACTTAAATGTTTCAAACCTTTCTCATTTTAAGGCATTTACACTTCTTGTAGTTGCTATAATAAAGTTTTTTCAAGGAGTTTATGAGCTTTCCAGTCAGCCTTCTTATACACTATTGCCACCACCGTTTTATCATCACCTCCCATATTGATAGTCATTCCATAAGGACGCGACGGATCAATAGTAACTTGATTTGGTCCGGCTTTCCCAGTTAATTGTTCCCAAATAGTAACAGCCATATGAACTCCTGTTCCGCCCGTTGGATGTCCCCAGCCAATAAGACCGCCGGTGGTATTGATGGGAATTTTGCCGTCGCGGGCAGTATTTCCGGCAGCGACAAAATCGGCACCTTTGCCATGAGAGGCAAATCCAAGTGCTTCAACAGCCAGAATGCCGGCAATGGAAAAACAGTCATGAAGTTCAATGGTAGCCAGTTGCTCAATGGTAATAGCGGCTGATCCTAAAGCCTGTCTGATGGCTTCGCGCATGGTGGTGAGCACTGTCAGTTGAGGAGGATCTTCGGTAATATCGTCAACGGCATGCCCCCACCCTATTACTTCAACGGCATCTGCGTAAGCAATACCGGCGCGTTTAAGACCAGCTTCGCTCATAACCGCAATTCCGGAGGCGCCATCACTGACTTTTGAGCAATCGTACACATTCAGGTGATCAGTAAACGACCTGGGATTGGGTTCAGTTAAAGCCAAAGCTTCCAAATCAACTACGGTATTATGATGCTCCTGAGCTGTGGGGCAAAGCCGGGCATTTTCAATGGCATTCCGGAACCATCGGGCAAAGCCTTTGCGGGCAGCCTCACGACTAAATTCATTATAATAAGCCCCTGCCCTGTCGCTGAACTGACCCGGAAAAAAATAAGCATGACCTGTTTTGCGTTTGCTGAACCAGCCGGCACCGGCAAGAATATCGGCGCAATAAATTGCCTTTACTGTGTTCTGAACCTCCACTCCTATGCAAAGCACTGAATCGGCAGTTCCGGCCAGAACTGATTTTATGCCGGTCATTAACGCCAGGCCACCGCTGGCACAAGCTCCTTCGACACTTATCGAAGGTTTGTAACGCAGTCCTTTATCAACCATAGGCATAAAAGCACCAAGGTGTGCCTGTTTGTTGAAACGTGCCGACATAAAGTTTCCGACAGCGCTTTCGTCAATATTCTGAGCTCCTCCAATCTGTGAAAGTACCCCCTGCCCTGCTTCTTTCATATAATGCTCCAGACCCGGGCGCTCGGTGCGCGGATTAAACTCCCTGCGGCCAGTGCCAAGAGAAATGGTATTGTACCCGGCAGTCATATATATTTTACAAGATGGTTTTGTCATTTCAAATGCGTTCTATCCGATTATAAATAATTGTTGATTGGTCCGTAGGCATGGAAGAAACCGGTTAGTAAAACCGTATTCACATCCTGCTCGTTTCGTGCAACACCATCGCTAACCAGTTTTAACGCTGTTTTGCGAGAGTTGAGCGCATAGGCAACTGCCAACCCGGCTCCTTTGTCCGGAGACACCTGGAGGGCTTTAAAAGCCGGTAAAAGGAAGATATCTTTATCCACAACTTTCACCAATGCTTTCCATGGCAATACTTCGGCAGGAACAGCACCAAGCCAGCTATCAGCCGTTTCACTGAATGTAGCGATATCAATATACGAACCTGATAATTTATCAAAGATGCCAACCGTCTTGCCTTTACTATATTTCAGGAAACCGTCTTTCTGATTGCCGTCGCTGAATTGCCCTCCTTTTACTCCGTTCAGCACCAGTTCATCAAGAAGACTGCTGTGAAGTTTTTCACCGCTCATGTGCGGTTGCATCACCCGGAGAATAAACTGAACAACATCCAGGCCCACATAATCAATCAGTTGGAATATACCCATCGGTCGCGACAGGAAATCGCGTGTAACACGGTCAACACAATAAATGGCTTCGTATAAAGGCATCTCATCCGAAAGTCGCTCAGCTTCCTGTATACCAAACAGCGCATCACGCATAAAATGGCCGTTGCCGATAAATCCTGCTACATCATTCGAAGGAACTACCGTTTTGCGGAGATTGGAAGCATACTTTTGGGCAAATTCAACCATTTCAGTCGGGTTTTCAGCAATAGTTATAAGCTCAACCAGTTTTTGAACAGCCGGTGGATTGTAAAAGTGGAATCCAAGAATCCGCCCTTCCAGCAAGGCGTTTTTATTCAGACCACCAATAGGAACTGAGGAGGTGTTTGTAAAAAACCAAGGCTCAGATTTATTGTGTTCGTTGATCTGCCGGAATAGTTTTTCCTTTAATGCCTGGTTTTCGCTAACGGCTTCAAATATCAATGTGGAATCATATGCTGCTTCAACACGTGTCGTGGTCCTTACAATACTCATCACATCCAGAATATAGGCATCTATAATCTCGCTGTTTTCAATCAGACCGGCTTTGTCAGCATACAAACGACGAAGTGCAACCACCTTCTTTTCGGCCGCTTTCAACACCTGAGAGCGCAGGTATTTCAGAAGCCCGGTAAGCCCTTCATCGGAAGTATCGATTGCATTCAGAATAAATACTTTTCCTTTGTTTCCGGGCATCAACATCTGGTCGGCCATCTCGATGGCAGTAAGCAGCAGTATTCCGCTGCCCATTTTTCCTGCGGCACCAAGGACAGAGACTTTCTGGATTCGGGTTGTGTATTGCATGGAGGGTTTGGGGTTTAGGGATTGGGATTAAGGGAAATGAAACGGCGAAGGGAGATTGGCGAAGAAGTGAAAAGTGAAAAGTGAAAACTTTTTTCTGTTTTCGTTTAACTATTAACTAATCTACCACTGCGGTTTTCGTTTTTCGAGAAAAGCCTTCATTCCTTCGGCACCCTGTTTGCCAAATTGCTGACCGAAAGACTGTGCTTCCAGCAGGCTGCCCTGGGCCAGTGACACTTGGTAACCTGCACGGGTAACAAATTTCACCATCTTAACAGCATCCGGACTTTTGGAGGCAATAACGGTAGCGATTCGCAGTACTTCCTCCATCAGTTGCTCCGGTTCGGTAACTTTCTGTACAAGGCCGACGCGCAGAGCATCAGCAGCTGTGAGCATTTCGCCGGTGGTAAGCATAAAAAGCGCATCACCCATGCCGATGAGTCTTGGCAATCGCTGCGTAGCGGCATAACCGGGAATAAGTCCGAGATTGACTTCGGGCTGCCCAAATTTTGCATTGCTAGAGGCGATGCGGAAATCACAGGCGAGGGCAAGTTCAAGTCCACCCCCGAGTGCAAAGCCATTGATGGCAGCAATTACAGGAACTTTAACCGTTGTTATACCTCTGAATGTATTTTGCCCCCGCAATGAGAATGCTTCAGCCTCTTCAGGAGTTTTATTAATCATCTCAGAAATATCTGCACCGGCAACAAAAGCTTTCCCAGCTCCTGTTATTACAACAGCCGCTAATCCGGGATCAGATGCTTCGTTGGCAATAAGATGATCCATTTCATCGAAGAAAGCAGTGTTAAGAGCATTAAGGCTTTCGGGGCGGTTGATGGTTACCAGCAGCAGGCTGCCACGGCGCTCGGGTTGAAGAATTTTATATTCCATTGATTTTGGTTTGAATACAAATGAGGTTGCTCCTGCAATTGAAACAAATATAAAGCTATTTCGATATAAGAAACAATTCCTGTGAAAAAAGTTATCTCCCCTAAGACTCTCAATAAAGACCCTTAACGCGTGGCTTCCCGGCAATAAAATCTTTGAGGTAAAATGGCTCACAATAAGCCAGATCAGCAAAATTACCGTTATCAAAATCCTTTTCGGCCAGCATACAGATGGCTTTGGCAGAAAGGTTTATATTATCAATAAATGTAAACTCGGCTTTGGATTCAAACAGGGTTGTGCATTTTGAAGCTCCATCTCCAAAATAAATAATCTCTTTGCCGGCAAAGGATTTGAAAGAATCTTCAGTAATGATGCTTGCATTTACCTCATCAACAAGTTTCAGGTCCTTATCGAACATGGCAGTGTATACTTCCATACGGCGTGCGTCGAGCATGGGACAAAGCAGAATATTCTCCATGTTTTTCCCCTTCACCATATAAAGTTGTAAAGCCTGCCATGCCAGTGATTTCAACGTGTCGATGGCTATGAATGGTTTGTCGAGTGCATAGCATAATCCTTTGGCCGAGGAAACCCCGATCCGCAATCCGGTATATGATCCGGGGCCCATGCTCACGGCAACAGCATCGAGTTGCGTATAGGCTAATCCTGCTTCGGAAAAGACATCCGCTATATACCCTGTAAGTGATGCTGAGTGCTCCCGGTTACCTTCCGACTCACGGATAGCCAGCAATTCGCCATCCTTTACCAATGCAACCGAACAGATGGATGCTGCTGTTTCGATACCCAGAATTAAAGCCATGTCTGTACTTGATTTAAGGATGCAAAGTTACATGAAAAAAGTTCCGGGTGCCGGGTGCTATGTGCCGAAAATCGGCACATAGCACCCGGAAATATGTATTCGTTACTAATATATCTCGAAAGAGTGCTACTTTGCTTCGTCAGTATATAAGTCCTTAGGCTCAACCTTTTTAACCTTATCTCCGTTTTTTAGTTTTTTGGAAACAGCGCGGTATGGAGCAGTTATAACTTCCTGTCCATCTTTCAGACCTTCAATAACCTGGATATACATATTATCCTGGATTCCTGTTTTAACTTTCACCATTTTTGCTATTCCATTGTCAAACAGAAAAACGTACTCCTGTACAACTTCTACTTTCTTTTTTGCTTTCTGATCGTCCTGTGCCTGTTCACCTTCTTTTTCAACTTTAGGTGCAGCTGTTTTAGTAGTATCCGCCCTGGAAGTAATGGCCTGTATTGGTAACGTCAGAACATTTAATTTGCTCGCCGTCTGAATATCAACTGTTGCCGACATACCAGGGCGGAAAGGTGAATCATTTGGCTTATCAGCTGTGATAAGATCTTTGTATGAATCAAGGAGCAAACGGATTTTTACATCAAAATTGGTAACCTGATCGGCGCTTACACCAACAGTATTTGCAGATGTGCTGATCTCGGTAACAATTCCCTTGAACTTGCGGTTCAGGTAAGCATCCACCTCAACCAATGCGGTATCATTAAGTGAAACGCGAACAATATCATTTTCGTTTACGCTCACTTTAACTTCCATAGTCAGCAAGTTTGCAATCCTGAGTATTTCGGTACCTGAGCCAAACTGTGAAGCCCCCGCAACACGCTCGCCTTTTTCGATATTTAGCTTCGAAACAGTACCAGCAACAGGTGCATAGATTGATGTTTTCGACAGGTTTTCCTTAGATTCCTTAACACCGGCTTCTGCATTTTTAACATTGAAAGCTGCGGCTTTTACACTTTCTTCTGCTGCTTCCACTTCGGCAAGAGCCACTTCAAAATTTGCCTTTGATGTTTCGAATTCGGCATCCGAAATTGTTTTCTGATTATGAAGCTTTTCGTTACGGTCGTAAGAACTCTTTGCGTTGATAAACTGCGATTTTACCTGGGCCAGTCTCGCCCTTGAATTGGCCAGGTTAGCCTGGGACGTGTTCAGCGAAGCAATGGTGCGGTCATAATTCGACAAGTATATTTCGGGATTTATTTTTGCCAGCAGTTGACCGGCTTTGATAAGATCGCCCTCTTTTATATAAAGTTCAATTACTTCGCCCGATACATCCGGCGATAGCTTAACTTCAAATTCGGGAGCAATTTTTCCATTCGCCGAAACAACCTCTATAATGGTTCGCTTTGTGACTTTTTCGGTAGCAATTTTTGTTTCCTCGGCTTTACCGATCCACCCCTTTTTCTTGGCAACAATGCCAGCGATAAGAGCAACAACAACAAAAATAATAAGTATCCAGATAATTTTTTTCTTTGTAAACATTGGTAATATGGATTAATTAATGGTTCGTTTTTTGTTTGATTGTGAATAAAAATCTGAAACTACAATTTCCGTTTTAATGTAATCGGTTTGCCCATATAGAAATCAAGAACAGTGCTTTTGAAGATAAATTCATATTTGGCGCGAAGCTGATCAGACTCGGATTTTTCGAGATCTTTTTTCGCATTGTTATAATCAACAGAATTTGAGGACCCGTTAGTGAATTTTACATCAGCATACCTGAACGACTCACGTGCAGCATTTACTCCAATAGTAGAAGCCTCATAATTATTGAGTGCGGCCTTGGCATCAGCATAAGCCTGTTGAATGGTCTTATTTAACTCAAGCTTGCTGCTTTCGAGGTTATATTTCTGATTCTCGACATTAATTTTTGCTTTGCTGATGTTGGTTCGTGTTGACCACCCGTTAAAAATAGGAACATTCAGATTTAGCGAAATAGAACGGTTGAAATTATCCTTAACCTGGTCGGCAAAAGGTTTGGTTTTGAATGCAGTTGTTGTGCCATAATCCCATACAAATTGTTGTGGCAACCCATTGCCGGCAGGAATAAATGACGATGGGGGAGTATTGGCAATGTCAGGGGTGGTGATGGCATAACTATCAAGTACCTTTGCTGCTCCCGAATAACCGGAGCCTAATGAACCTTGTAATGCAAGTGAAGGAGACTGACCTCCCTTGGCAATGCTTAAACCTATTTCCGAACTTTTCACCCTTAACTCAGCGCCTTTAATGGAGGGTTGCGTTTCGAGTGCGAAAGCATAAATCTGGTCAGGTGAAATTGCAAGTGTCGGCTTGGAGCCCATATCCAGATCCGGATGTTCGATCGAAAAACCTTGGGCAGTGGGCAGATCAAGCATTTGGGCCAAAGTAAGATGAGCAATATCAAGGTTATTCTGCGCACTGATAAGCTGGGAATTTTCCATTGCCTTTTGTGCTTCGAGTGTGAAATAATCGCCCTGAGCAACAGCGCCTGCATCAACCAGGCTTTTTAATCTCTTAGATTGTAATTTAGTAGCGTCCAACTGATTCTGTGCCGATTTTGCCAGTTCATCGTAAAAAAGAATCTGTAAATATCCTGTAGCTATATTGAGCGACATATCATCCATAAATTTATCTGTCTCATAGCGTGTTGCTTCCAAACTGGCTTGTCTTTGCTTCACCTGGTTCAGTTTCTGGAATCCATCAAAAAGGGTTACATTCGCCCCGAAGTAAAAGTTATCGGTTTGTACCCTACTGGTTGCAAAAGCGTTGGTATAACGGTCAACAGTCTTGCCAAAATTGTAACCATGACTGGCTCCTCCGTTCACGGAAGGCAACATGCCCAGCTTATCCTGTAGTAACGAGGCCTTCTCGCTTTCACCCAGAAGAAGTTGCTGTTTTACCTGAATGTTATTGCTGAGTGCGTATTCGACACATTTTTCGAGTGTCCATACTTCCTGTGCTTTGATGGTTGTAATGAACACCATTAAAGCAACTATTAAAAAATATTTTCTCATTGAAAACAGGTTATAAATTCTAAACTTGGTTAGTGTAATTATTATTGAATTAATTTTACAAAGTTATTTTTAACATTGATACAAACACATGCCACACATAAAAATATTTGTGTTTTTCACATTCTTTCTGCTGTTAAACAACCAATACACCACTTTTGCTCAATTTCTACAAAAAGAAAAACAGAAAACGGCATTATACAGCGATACACTCGACGCTTTACACTATGGTATTCATTTAACGGATATCAATCTGACGAATAAAACCATCAAAGGTTACACTGAAGCGAAACTCGTTGCTAAAACCAATTCTCTTTCATCCATTAAACTTGAGCTTGCCAGTCTGACAGTGGATTCAGTTTTTATCGATAGTAACAAAACCAATGCATTTGTTCACACTTCAAACCGTTTGATAATCAGACTTTCAGATCCATTCTACCTGGGTAAATCAGTACTGGTATCCGTTTATTACCATGGGCATCCCTATGTTGATCCAAGCGGATGGGGTGGTTTTCATTTCTCAGGTGATTATGCCCTTAACCTGGGAGTTGGTTTCGATGCTATTCCCCATAACCTGGGAAAAGCATGGTTTCCTTGTATCGATGATTTTCACGACAGGGCATCGTATGATGTTTACCTGACGGTATCTGACAATAAAAAAGCCATCAGCGGTGGCAGGCTTGTTGAGGTTACGAAGAATGGAAATAATACCTCCACCTGGCATTGGAAAACAGAGTATACACTTCCTACCTATCTTATTTCGGCAACAACCGGCAAATATGAATCAAAAACAGACACTTTTAACGGGCAGCAAGCACAGGTTCCTATCACTTATTACTGCAGGCCATCGGATACCGCCAAAATAACAGGCACATTTGTTCACCTGAAACAAATCCTGCAGGAATTTGAAAATTATTTCGGACCCTACCCTTTTGAACGGGTTGGATATACAGCATCTCCCGGCGGACTGGGAGCTATGGAACATGCCTCGAATATTACTTATCCATTCTCGGGATGGACCGGAAGCACCGACAAAGAATGGTGGTATGTACATGAGCTTTCGCATATGTGGTTCGGCAACTTGGTTACCTGCACTTCGGCAGAAGATATGTGGCTTAACGAAGGATGGGCTGTGTGGTGCGAATCCCTTTACCGTGAAGGAATATACGGCAAGCAGGCTTACAAGGATAACATGCGTACCAAGCTTAAAGAGGTATTGCAATCAGCCCATGAAACAGATGGCGGTTACTTTGCCATTTATGGAATTCCGCAAACAATTACCTATGGAACCACAGTTTACCAGAAAGGCGGACAAGTCGCACACACGCTTCGGGGGTACATGGGCGACAGCTTGTTTTTCGGTAGTGTAAAAGCCTACCTGAAAAAATATGCCTACAATTATGCTTCGACTTTCGACCTCAGGGATTTCCTTTCGGCTTATTCCGGAACAGATCTGAAGCCATTTTTCGATGCCTGGGTTTTTGAGCCGGGATTTCCTCATTTCTCCATTGATTCGGTTGTCACAGTTAAGTCCGGAAAAGAATTTGATGTTACCGTTTTTGTGAGGCAGAAACTCAAAGGCAGAACTCATTATTCAAATACCAATCATCTTGAAATTGCATTTATGGATAACCACTGGCACAAGATTATTGATACCATAGTATTTTCGGGTAATATCGCACATAAAACTTTTCACCTTCCGTTTTTGCCTGTAACTGTAATGGCTGATCCAGACGAAAAGATTTCGGATGCAACAACGGATGTGTCCAAAATCCTTAAAGAAAAAGGAGAATATGATTACCCGGAAACCTTCGGCAAAGTTCTGGTTGAGAAGATTTCGGATTCAGCTTTGGTAAGAATAACTCATAATTGGGTAGCTCCTGATAGTTTATGCTCACCTCATCCGGGTCTGCGCATTTCTGATTCACGCTATTGGACCGTTGAAGGAATTTTTCCAAAGAGCTTTAAAGCCCTGGGGAAATTTTCCTACAGTAATGCCACAGGCCTCGACAACACATTGATTATAAATTCAAATGATTCGCTGGTGATGCTTTACCGACAGGGAGCCGGTCATTCCTGGAAAGGAACTCCTTTTATCCGCAACAGTTCATGGACGAATGGAACGATTACAGTCGATAATCTGCAGCCTGGTGAATATTCGCTTGCGGTTTGGGATAGGAAATACAGAGTGAAAAACTTCAAGAAGAATAAATAGTTTCAGGTTTCAGTGTTTCAGGTTTCAGGTCCCCGCCTTCACTACAAAGCTCCTCCGGCCCAAGGAACTGGCAAAAGGTTCGCTCAATAAAGAAAATTATCAATTTCAAATTTCGAAGAATCAGGGTAGAACAATATTTCTCCGACCTGGCCATCACTTTTAAAATAAATTCAAATCCGACTATTGCTGCCGGTGCAAAAGCCTATATGAGCAATAAGTCTGAGTTTTATGGCCTGCCTTCCCCTCTGCGCAGGCAACTGGTAAAAGATTTTCTTGCTAAAGCAGGTTATCCACCATATTCAGAACTGGAAGTAATGGTTCACTTTGCCTGGGAACAGCCTCAGCGCGAATGGCAATATACTGCCATGGAAATTGCTGTAAAGTTCGCACCTAAAGCCGGCCCTGAACTTATTGACCTGTCGGAATGGATGATAACTCACAAATCGTGGTGGGATTCGGTGGACTTTGTGGCTCCGAATATTGCAGGCATGTTGTTCAAAAGATTTCCCGAAATTAAAATGCAGTTTATCGAAAGTTGGATGCAATCGGGAAATTTATGGCTACAGCGTTCCTGCCTTATACACCAGTTACGCTATAATAAAACCACTGATGCTGTCTTGCTTTTTTATCTCTGCGAGCGATTGGCTGATCATCCTGATTTTTTTATCCGTAAGGCCATTGGCTGGTCGCTGCGGCAGTATTCAAAAATTTCGCCCGAAGCAGTTATTGAATTTGTAAATGATCATAATCTCAGTAACTTGAGCCGTAAGGGAGCGCTGAAAGTGGTGAGCAAGAAAAATCCCAGGACTTTTTGAAAAATAGCCACCGGGATTTATAAGTCCATTACAACTTAAACCGCCGCTTCCGTCACCAGTTTAAAACCAATTCCATGTACATTGATCAGCTCCACCGAAGGATCTTCTTTCAGGTATTTGCGGATTTTGGCAATATAAACATCCATGCTGCGGGCATTAAAATAACTGTCGTTCTGCCAGATGCGATTTAGCGCAAAACTGCGATCGACAACCTGATTTACATGCTCGCAAAGTATTTTTAACAGTTCTGCCTCTTTGCTGGTTAGTTTCTGATCTTCATCGTTTATATGAAGGTTCTGATGGTTATAATCAAAAACAAAATTACCCAAAGTAAAAGTTCCCTTATCGGTTTTACCGTCAGTTACTTTTGCCGAACGCCTTAGAATGGCTTCGATACGTGCAAGCAGCTCATCCATACTGAATGGCTTGGTAAGGTAATCGTCGCCGCCTGCCTGGAAACCTTTCAGCTTATCTTCTTCGAGCGATTTTGCTGTAAGGAACAGGATTGGGATCTGCGTATCAACCTTGCGGATATCCTTTGCAAGCGTAAATCCGTCTTTAATCGGCATCATTACATCAACCACACAAAAATCAAAGGGTTCCTTGTTGAAGACTTCAAGCGCTTCGAGTCCATTTATACAAAGTCTTGGTGCATATCCTTTTGCTTCCAGATAAGTGCGTAAAATAGTGCCAAGATTGCGGTCGTCTTCGGCAAGCAGAATCTTTATTTTTTCGTTTTCCATTATCGTAATTATTAATGTGTTAATTACCTGTTATTAATTGGTTTAAATATTTAATGCTGAATATAGCCGATTTCTTTTCGGGTTTATTCTGGTCGGGGATTACAAACGGCAGAAACATAGTAAAGGTACTACCTTTTCCGGGTTCGCTCTCAACGGATATTGATCCGCCATGTTTTTCGACAATAAATTTTACATAACTGAGCCCGAGCCCGAATCCTTTAACGTTGTGCACATCGCCGGTAGGAACGCGGTAAAGTTTTTCGAAAATCCTCTTCAGGTTAGCCTTGCTTATACCCATTCCCTTATCGTGCACACTGATATAAATTCCATTATCCGCATCGGCCGTCGAAACCATGATCTGTGGCTTCCTGGGTGAATATTTATTGGCATTGTCCAGAAGGTTAAAAATAACATTCGAAAGATGAACCTTATCAGCCTTTATCAAAGGATGTTCTGCTTTAAGAGACTGGGTTAATACACCATCCCGGATCTCTATCTGAATGGCTATTTTATGAATAGCATCCTCAATAAGCATATGCATATCAATGGCTTCGGGGCGGAGATGCAGACTGCCTTTCTCGAGAATGGCTGTCTGAAGTATTTTTTCGGCCATCTCGCCCAGACGGTGATTCTCATCACCTATAATATGAATATAGTCGGCATACATTTCGTTGCTTCGGGGAATATCTTTATCCGAAAGAGCCTGACAGGCAAGCGAAATAGTTGAGATCGGTGTTTTGAATTCATGCGTCATATTATTGATAAAGTCATTCTTCAGTTCGGATAACTTACGTTGCCTGATAATGGTAAAAACTGAATAAGTGAAAGCAGCGATTATTACCAGCACCAGCAGCATCGACACCAGCATCATAATCCACAGGCTTTGCAGGTTATACCTGGATTGGGATGGGAAATAAATGAAAAGTAAATCGCGGGTAGCTATGGCCCCACCTGTAAACAGCGGATACATCAGGCCTTTGAAGAGTAATTCCTCATGGTATTTCCCGGTTTTTTCGAGTACAAGTTTGCTGCGGTCAGGGCTGTAAACACCAAATTCGTAATCGATTTTTATACCCTTGTTTGCAAATTCCTGCTTCAGCAAAGTGTCTATCAAACCAACGGTAATCTTTTTTTCTATATCCTTATCTCCTGTTTCACCCAAAGTCTGATTCATTAGGTAATTCAGCATAAGCTGTTTGCGTTTGGCGGTTACTTCCGATAAATTTTCGCTGATGTTGATTGTCCTGGTTTCGCTTGTATTTTTTTCCGAATCATCAGGTTGGACTAAAGTTTTGCCGGGTACTGTTGTGATTCGTCCTTC
>Ga0136636_10001794_pt1 | contig 12647 bp, 10 predicted proteins | sample AntDrymUQ8522106_2_FD_104653 | JGI IMG/M metagenome (GOLD analysis project Ga0136636, IMG submission 104653) | Polar desert sand microbial communities from Dry Valleys, Antarctica - metaG UQ852 (21.06) | ecosystem: Environmental > Terrestrial > Soil > Desert | place: Antarctica: Dry Valley... | reverse complement strand
ATGGTATCGCCGCCGCCGGTGCTCATACCGGTCAGCACTACCCGGTCAGGATCAATGCGGTAGGTCGCCAGCATCACCGTGATGAATGTATCAAGCTTGGCGATGTCGGTGATGCCATTGGCGACCTGGGGCGAGATCACGATCATCGGATAGTCGTGAGCCCCGGCGTTGTCGTCGTAGCTCCCCGGCCCGCGCCACAGTTCGCGCATTGGACCATGGCGGACGATGCCATTGCCGCTCGACAGCATGCTCGCCACTGTGCCAGTTCCACCTTCGCCCAGGCCCTCGATGAAGATCCACAACGGCCACTGGGTCGTGGGACTGCTGCTGTAGCCGGGCGGGAGGTAGGCCAGGTACCCGTACGGCGACGAGCCGATCAGCGCGGTGTCTGTGCCGGCTTCGATCCTGGTGCCGTCGAGCGCAAACGCTGACGGTACACAGGTCAACAGTAGCAGGAGAGGCAAACAGTAGCAGCGCACGAGCATGGTGAGATCCTGAAATGACGATTGAGCGAGGCAGTAAAGTGCCTACGAAAGATACCTATGTTAATTTAGTGTGTGCCACGGTAAATGCAAAGGACTCGCAGGTCGCCCTGTACCATGCGTTTGACTTGTCATTCGTGCATCTTTTTAATCATATTAATAGTTTCTTTTATAACTATTTAAATAGTTATAAATGGGATCCGTCCCCGAGCGAGGGTTGCGCATCGATTCGTCCGAGCCTGAATGCCAGACCCAGGCGGAGGTCGCGCAGCCGGTGTCGGTCTGGTGAAAGATGCCTGCATAGGTGGACGATGGAGGGCGCCTGCGGCATGATTGCGGCCTGGGCGATGGCATCTCTTCATGCATAGACTGTCCTCAGCGTGCCACCGCCGCCCATGTCCTCGAAGGCGTACAACATTCACATGTGGAGTCAGAGTGCAGTTGGCGGCCAAGCCCAAGCCACGCGAGGGAGCGACGCCGGTGCGCCATCAAACCCACGATGTCGTCCAAAACATGAGTGATAGCCCAGTCGCTGTGGCGATCAACCCGCCACCATGACTCGCTGGGTGGGTGGGACAGTGCCGTTTGGATGAGTTGGAATTACTGCAAGCATCACTGCATGGCGGGCAATAATGCCCGCCATGTCGACTGCCCGTAGCCATTCTTTCGTGAAGTTCTTCCTGCTGGTCCTGTGGCTATCAAGCCTGGCCGCTAGGCCGCTGACTGCGCTCGACGGCACCCTGACGGATTACCCGCTGGATTACACCAATCCGGTCAGTTTCTCGTCGGATCAGGTATATGCCTATTCCATCTACACCCCGCCCGGCTATTCGCCCACGTCGGGGTCCTGGCCGTTACTGGTCCAGGTCCACGGCATTGGGCACGCGGGCAATGGCACCTCGCAATTGCGCATCGCCTACTCGCAACGTGGAGCGATGGGCCACATCTTGAACGGGAACGATCTGCCCTTCCGCGGGGCGATCGTCGCGGCGATGCAGCAGTCAACCACCACCGGGCCGGACAACGCCCGCCACAAACCTTGGGGCGTGGGCCCGGTGGAGCTCACCGACTTCCTGGTCTATCTCAAGCGGACCTTCCGGGTGGATCCGAACCGGGTGCTGCTGACGGGGTGGAGTGCCGGCGGACGGGCAGTGTGGGACGTGGCAAATTTCGTCAGCCGCAACGACCCGAACCTCCAGTACCAGGGCAACATGGGCAACCAGTTGGCCGCCTTGGCCCCGGTGTGCGGCATCTACGACTGGCCGAACGCGAACCAGCCGTATGGACCGAACCCGTATCGTTTGCAGAAACTGCCGATCTGGAACTTCCATAATTTGGACGATGGCACCGTATCAGTCGAGAACAGCCGCCTGTGGCTTAACGGCATCGCCGATGCGAAGCATCGCACCGACTTTCCCGCCGACACCACGTACGCATCGAACGTTACCGGCAATTATCCGGGCGGGCAGAACTATACCGCCAGCTATTCGACCTCTATCGGGTGGACCTGGATCGCTGGGCGCGGGCGTCCGCTGCCGACCGATACCGGCTATCCCTGGTGGACCTTGTCGCCGACCGGCGGCCATAACGCGTGGGATCCCGCCTACGCTTTGAATTCCCCCCTGTGGCCGTGGATCTTCGCCCAGGTGAACACCGCACCCTCCATCACGGCGCTTGCCAATCGCACCGTGGCGGTGGGCCAGTCCACTGGCGCGATGAACTTCACCGTCAGCGACGACAAGTCGACGGCGGCTTTCGTCGCCAATCCGAACTATGGCGATACCCAGTTGCGCACCACCGCTACCAGCAGCAATACCACCCTGGTATCGTCGGCCAATCTGGTGTTTGGAGGGAACGGCGTCATCCGCAATCTGACGGTCACGCCGGCCGGCGGATTGTCGGGCAGCAGCACCATTACTGTCACGGTGTCTGACGGGCTGCTGACCACTTCCACCAGCTTCGTGCTGACGGTGGGGGTCAGGGTGGCCGGCGATGTTACCGGGGATGGCGTGGTCAATGCCGCGGATATCGCTGCGGTGCGGGCGGCCTTCGGCACTCACTCTTGGAATCCGACCTGGAACCCCAGCGCGGACCTCAACAGCGACCTGGTGGTTGATGCAAAGGACCTGTCCATCGTCCTCCAGGCCCTCCCACGCTGAGCGGGTGTGGCCGCGTCGGCGGTCGACAGCCGCGTTCCGGCGTTAGGCTGCAGCCATGCCCGTCACCCCTGTGTCCCCGTCCCGTCAGCGTCTGCCCGAGTGGTTCAAGCGCAGCCTGCCTGCCAGTGGGGTGTCCGCCGAGAGCGATGCGGTGGTGCGTAAGCATGGGCTGGTGACGGTGTGCGAAGAGGCCGCCTGCCCGAATCGGCAGGAATGTTGGTCGAAAAAAGCGGTCACCTTCATGCTGATGGGCGATGAGTGCACCCGCACCTGCACCTTCTGCGACGTGAAGTACAGCAAGTCGCCCAAGCCGCTGGATGCGGCCGAGCCGGGCAAGGTGGCGGCGGCCACGGCAGAGCTTGGGCTGCGCATGGTGGTGGTCACCAGCGTCAACCGGGATGAGTTGGCGGACGGCGGTGCGGCGCATTTCGCTGCCACCATCGCGGCGATCAGACAGCAGTCGCCGGGGTCGTTGATCGAGGTCTTGACCCCTGATTTCCGCGGTAACGAGGCGGCCATCGATGCGGTGATCGCGGCGCGCCCGGACGTCTACAACCATAATCTTGAGACTGTCGCCCGGCTCTACCCCCAGGTCCGCCCCCAGGCCCGGTATCAGCGCAGCCTGGCCCTGCTGAAGCGGGTGAAGGAGCGCGGCGACGGCATCTGGACCAAGAGCGGCATCATGGTCGGCCTGGGCGAGACCGACGATGAGGTGCGCTGGCTGATGGACGATCTGCGCGCCCAGGGCGTGGGCATCATGACCATCGGACAATATCTGCGGCCCAGCCTGGAGCACCACGACATCATCCGCTTCGTCACGCCGGAACAGTTCGGTAGGTACGAGGAATGGGGCAAAGCCGCCGGTTTCGCCCATGTCGCTGCCGGACCCTACGTGCGGTCATCCTATTTCGCAGAAGAGGTGCTGGCGGGGGCGATGACGTTGGGAGAGGCGCGCTAGCGGTGCCACCGGCGCACTGCCCGCGTCACGGAAAAAGCTACGTTCAGCGATAGCGTCGGCGCCGACGTATCACGCGCCGTGGCTTCATGGTGCGAGCACGCACCCCTGAGCCGACGCTGGCGATGAGTGCCTCGGCGAAGGCCGCAACCTCGGCCGCATTCGCCGGGCGATGGTCTGGCTCTTTCTGCAGCAGGCGCTGGATGATGTCCTCCAGTCCGGGCGTCACCTTCGGGGCCAGCTTGCGCAGGTCCGGGACGGCGGCGTTGAGGTGCTGGGCGACGATCTGCCGGCTGTTGCCAGCGAAAATCGGCGTGCCGGTGACCAAGTGCCACATGGTGGCGCCCAGGGCGTAGAGGTCGGCCCGGCCATCGATGGCACCGCCACGGGCCTGCTCGGGGGCGACATATTGGGGACTGCCGTAGATGCGTTCCTGATGGGCCCGGCCATCGGCGGCCATCGGGGTGGCAATGCCCAGGTCGGCCAGCTTGTAGACGCCCTCCTCGTTCACCAGAATATTGTCCGGCTTCACGTCGCGATGGACCAGGCGCTGGCTTTCGGCATAGGCCAGGGCCCGGCCCATGTCGCGCAGCACCCGCACGCAGTCATCATTATCGAAGGCGCCGTCCTCGCGCAGCAGGTCAGCGCAGGATGCGGACATCAGCTCCATCACCAGGAGGTGGAATCCTTCGACCTGCACCACGTCATGGACCTGCACCAGATGTGGGTGATTCAGGCGGCCGGCCCGGCGGGCCTCTTCCAGGAAGGCCTGGACCCTGGTGGGATCACTGCGGCATTCCTCGCCCAATACCTTCACCGCGACCGGACGCGACAAGGCCACCTGCACCGCCTTATAGACCGTGCCATAACTGCCGCGGCCCATGGCCTCTTGCAGTTCGAAGCCGCCCAAGCGCTTGCCTTCGAGCGGGTCGGCCACCTCTTCAACGACCGTCTCGCAGACGATGCAAGTGGTGCCGACGCGCAGAGAATCGCCCGGGCGCAGGACGCCCTTGGCGATGCGGTTCTCATTCAGCCAGGTGCCATTGCGGCTGGCCAGATCCTCGACCGCAATGCCGCCTTCGATAGCGGATAATTTGCAGTGCGCGCGACTGATCTGACTGTCGACCACCAGGATCTGGCTGAATTCGCTGTCGCGCCCCACCACACAGGGCAGACGGTAGTCACCTTGCTCAAGCAGACGGGCGGGGCCATCGACTGGTCGGATGCGCAGGACGAATGCCATGTGCCTCAGACCCTACGCCCACCCTGGCCTGCGCCAAGACTGCGACTTCCGCCTTTCCAAACATGCGTAGCGTTCACCCCTGCAATGAGGATGGCATGACCTACGACGCATGGTTCCGCGACGCCGAGACCGGCACTGGCCGCTGGGAACTGGATGAGATCATCTACCGCAGCCCAGCTGGTGGCCTGTTGGAGGTCGCCCATGACCTGGAGGCCTTGAAAAACCGCTCGGCGGCCGGCTGGATGCAGTTGTGGGACAGCCGCTACAAGCGCACCCACTGGCCCTATGGCAGCGGCGTCTGGGGTAAAAAAGAGTTGGTCCTGCCCAACATCCCGGACGAGCACGTGGTCTCGCTTGACGAAGGCGGCACCAACATGTTCTGGGCCGACCGCTTCGGCCGCGAGCTGGGCGTGCCCGACCTGTGGGTCAAGCAGTGCGGTGTCAGCCACACCGGCTCGTTCAAGGATCTGGGCATGACCGTGCTGGTCAGCCAGGTCAATCACCTGATGAAGTCGGGCAAGCAGCCCGGCATCCTGGGCGTGGCCTGTGCCTCGACAGGCGACACCTCGGCGGCCCTGGCGGCCTATGCCGCTGCCGCCGGCATCCCGGCGGTGGTCCTGCTGCCGCGCGGCAAGATCAGCCCGGCCCAGCTGATCCAGCCAATCGCAAACAACAGCCTGACGCTGGCCCTGGATACGGATTTCGACGGGTGCATGCGGGTGGTGCAGCAACTGACGGAAGACCGCAAGCTGTACCTCGCCAATTCGATGAACTCGCTGCGCGTCGAAGGCCAGAAGACCGTCGCCATCGAGATCGTGCAGCAGTTCGACTGGTCGGTGCCGGATTGGATCTTCATCCCCGGCGGGAACCTGGGCAATGTCAGCGCGCTGTACAAGGGTCTGGAGGAGATCCAGGCCCTGGGGATCATTTCGCGCCTGCCGAAAATCGTCTGCTGCCAAGCCGAAGCGGCCAATCCCCTCTACCGGGCCTACAAGTCAGGCTGGAAGGAATTCCACCCCATGACCGCCGGCGAGACCCAGGCCAGCGCCATCCGCATTGGCGATCCGGTCAGCCGGCCCAAGGCGATGAAGGCCTTGATGCGCCACGGCGGCATGGTCGAACAGGCCAGCGAGCAGGAGATCGCCGATGCCATGGCGCGGGCCGACAAGACCGGGCTCTTCAACTGTCCGCACACCGGCGTGGCCCTGGCCAGCCTGATGAAGTTTGTCGCCCGCGGAGAGGTGAAGCCACATGACCGGGTGGTAGTGGTCAGCACCGCACACGGCCTGAAATTCGGGAATGTGAAAGCCGCCTATCACCTCAACGAACTACCCGGCATCGTGCCCACCATGGGCAATCCCCCCATCGAACTGCCGGCGGTCGTCGATCAGGTCTATGGCGCAGTGATGCGGCACGTCGACAAGACCATGCGATGAATTTGGACGGCGGCCGGCGGCGGGCGGTCGACGCTCTGGTCTGGGCGCTGCTGGTCCTGCTGGGCCCGGCGTTGGTGGGCTTTGATGACAGCTCCGGCATCGCTTGGGATGGCGTCGGCTTGCGCGCGGATCAGGCTATCATGCAGTTGTCCACCCTGACTGATCCGGGCCTGCATCTGGATGGTGACCTGCTGGGTGGCGCACCGCCGCGGGTGCTGCTGGCGCTGCGCCGGGCTGATGCGGTGACGGCGCGCAACGCTCTGGCCGTGGCGTTGGGCGCTTGGTGGGCCAGCGATCCCGCCGGCGGTCATGCTATCACGCGCAGCCGGCGCCTTCCTCAGGGGCCCCTGCGGGCCCGGTCCTACACCACTGGACTGCGTCAGCGTGCAGACCTGGAGGCTCCAGTGCGCAGCCTGCTCGATCCGTGGCTGGGTGGCGATGCCGGCCTGTCGTACCTGCCGGCCGAAGGCCAATGGTCCATGACGGCGGATGGGGACGGACAGGCCCAGGCCGGTCGCCTGCTCACGCTCATCGAGTATCTCCGGCCAGGTGCCCCGGCCCTGGTGCCGGCGGACGGGACGCCGGGTCCATCGGCCACCTTGGCGCACGCGGCTGGTGGCTCGGAATGGTCAGGGCTGGTGCTGTCCCTGGCCCAAGCCACACAGCGCAGCGTGGCCTGTTTCCCCGCCCTGGCGGCCAGCGAGCTTCGTCCGGTCAGTTTACCCGCCGGTCTACCCCTGACGGCCGTGCCAGGGGCACTGAACGCTGCCGGCATCCCGGCAGTATGGTTTGGCGACCTATTGGCCCTTGGCCATGGCGATGGCGCCGAGCACCCCGCCCAGCGCCGGGTGTTGTGCATATTGCCGGTACCGCACCTGGCCCGGGATCAGGCTGGTGGCGAGCTGTTGGTCGAACAACTGCGTCGCCAGGTCAGCCCCAGCGCCTGGTCCCTGCCCGGCTTTGGACTGCTGCTGTTGCCCGACCAGCGTTCTCTGCTGTGCGCCGGTGACGTGATCTTGATCCACCAGGTGCTTGAGGCCTTGGATCGCATCGATCGCTTTGGCGCAGATCGTTTCGCTGAGCTCTCGGCCGACCTGGGTGACCGCTAGTGGACCGCATCTCCCGCGGAGCCGCCAGCGCATCCCTGGGCTTCCATGGCCTGTTGGCGGCACTGGCCCTGTGGGGCAGTTGGCGCTTGGTGCACGAGACACCTCCACCTGAACCTCCACCCAAACCTATTCCAGCCTCGGCCCCGCGCCTGGTTCTGGCGCCCGCACCGGCCGCCGAAGAGCATGGCGATCTGCCGACCATTCGCGCCGCTCCACCCGCTGACCAGGCGCTCATCAAGCCCGGCATCATGCGGGCCAACTCGCCCCTCCCCGAGGGTCCGCCGGTCGTTGCCGCCCCCTTGGCTCAGGGCGACCCCCTCGCCGGCTACCGGCTGCCCACGCCCATGGCCACGCCCACCGCCGTCCGCATCGAGCAGGACCGCTACCAGGAGGCCGCCAATTGGCTCGACATCGGCCTCCGTCGCGAATTCAACTCAACCTGGCGCAATCTGCTGCCCCAGGTCAGCCAGCGTCGCCTGTGGCTGCGGCTGGTGGCCGATGCGAAAGGCACTGTGGTCGAGGCCACCTTATTGAACAGCAGCGGCAGTGCGGATCTGGATCGGGCCGTGACCTCCTGGTTCACCCTGCGGACGTCGCCGGCGAATCTGCCGCCGGGCGTGGCGGCCGGGATGCCGCACGTGTTTGCAGTGCGGGTGCCGGTACGCTAACATAGATCTGGGTTCCCTCCCGATTCGATCCATTCAACCTCGACCAACGTACCTATGCCACCTGTGTCCAGTTCTGCGAGCATCGGTGACATCTGGGGATGGTCCTTCCACCTTGGTCGGATGGGGCGGATGGAATTGCGCATCAGCTGGCTGCTGCCGGTCTGGTGCCTGTTTGATCTGCTGCAATTCGCGCGAGAAAACGCCTATATCCTGATGCCGTTGGCCCTGGTGGTGCCACCCTTGGCCATGTTGGCCCATGGCTTGGCGCACGCCTGGGCCGCGCGCTCGGTGGGCGGACGTTTGGACGTGCTGACCCTGGGCCTCCTCAATGAAGACGACCGCCTGTCGGTGCCGGCCAGACCCTGGGCGCTATGGTGGTCCAGCTTTGCCGGCCCGCTTGCAAGCGGCCTGTTGACCGGGGCCGGCGCGCTGCTCTTGCTCAGCGACCACCTGGTGGTGCAGCGGATCGGCTTGTACATCGCCTTCACCAATGGCCTCATCGCCCTGGTCAATCTCCTCGCCTGTGCGCCCTTCGATGGCCGTCGGTGGTGGCGCGGCCTGCTCTGGCGGCTGATGGGTATGCGACAGGGCATGACCGCAGCCGTCATGCTGGCCTATCTGTCGGCCGTGGCCTTGCTGGTGCTGGCGGTGGTCTTCAGCTCCTTCCTGCTGATTTTCATGGGGGTTTTCTGCCTGCTGGCCAGCATCAACGACCACCGCGAACTGCAATCCGGCCAGGACCCGGTGCTCGGGCTCAACCCGATCCACGCCCCCTCTGGGCTACGTCAGGCCCACTTACCGGGCTGGTGGGCGCGCTGGCGTAGCCGTCGCCAAGAGCGTGCCGAAGCTCGTCTGGCTGCGCTCGCTGATGCCGAACAGGTAGTCCTCGACCGGTTGCTGGCCAAGGTCAGCGCCGAGGGGTTGCCGTCCCTGACGGCGGGGGAACGCGAACAGCTGCAGGCGATCAGCCGACGGCAGCGCGAGGGCGCGTGACGAGCTCGGTATTGCCATTGCCGGGATCTTCCCAGACTTCTCGCCCGCACGCCCGGATAGCTCAGCGGTAGAGCAGCGCTTTCGTAAAGCGAAGGTCGGAGGTTCGATTCCTCTTCTGGGCACCATCACCATGCCGGCAGACGGCCCCCGGGACCCACCGGGGCCGCGGCACACGCCGAAACCTGTCCATGTCCGATCCCGTCCAGGTCCAACGCATGTTCGCGCGCATCGCGCCGCGTTACGACCTGCTCAACCGGGTACTGTCCGGTCGCCGTGATGTGGCCTGGCGGCAAAGCGCCATCGCCCTGTTGGGCAATCCGCCGGGCGAATGCCTGGATCTGGCCTGCGGCACCTTTGATCTGGGTCTGGAAGCCCTGCATCAGGGCAAAGCCATTCGGGTCCATGGCTGCGATTTCTGCCAACCCATGCTGCTGGCCGGCACGGGGAAACGTCAGGGCCAGGCAGTGACTGCTGCGGTCGGCGATGCCCGGCAGTTGCCTTATGCAGATGCGTCGTTCGATACCGCCATGGTGGCTTATGGCTGGCGAAACTTCCCTGATTCCCAACTGGCCTTGGCCGAGTTGTCGCGGGTGCTGCGTCCAGGCGGGGAACTGCTCATCCTCGAATTCTTCCGCCCCGAAGGCTGGTGGCCGCGCACTTTCTACGGCACCTTTGGCCGTTGGGTCATGCCGGTGCTGGGTGGTTGGCTGGCCGGCGATGCTGAGGCCTACCGGTACCTGAATCGCTCCATCCAGGGCTTCCTGTCCGTGTCCGAGGCCACCCAGGCCTTGGCCACTAACGGCTTCGGCTGTGTGCGTTGGCGGCCCTTTTTCGGAGGCGTCAGCCATGCCGTCTGCGCCCGCAAAGGCGGCTGAGGCGGCCACCAGGGCGAGCCTGGGCTTGCACCTGGGCGACGCTTGTCGACCGTCCCTCCTCGACGGAAGCCCCCTCCCATGTTGATCCTGATCGTCCGCATCTGGTTCGTGGTGCTGCTGAGCCTCGCCGCCAACCAGGGCGGGAAATATTTCTTTGGTCCGCTACACGAAGCCAAGCTGCCTTGGTGGTTCCCCATGGCCCTTGGCTTCGGCGTAGCAGTAACCCTTATCGCTGCCGAACAGGCTTTTCGGCGCCATTTCACCCGCAGCCTGGTGGCCCTGCTGGTGGGTCTGGGTGGCGGTGCGGCGCTGGCCTGCCTGCTGCTGGTGCTGATGCGCATGATTGTGCAGGACGACCAGATGTACCGTAATCTGGACTTGCCCTTGGCCCTGCTGGTCCTGTACCTGGTGATGATCACCGTCCTGCGCAATGTGGATCGCCTGCGGGTGGTGGTCCCCTTCGTCGAATTTCGCAGTGAGCAGGCCAATGGAGGCACCATCGTTCTGGATGGTGCGCTGCTGACCGATGGTCGCCTCACCGGCCTGCTGCGTTCAGGCTTGTTAGGTGACCGCCTGCTGGTGCATCGCCGGGTACTGCGGCATTTCGAAGAGGAATCACGCCAGCCTGAGCCGGTGCGTCAGGCCCGTGGCATCCGCGCCCTGCAGCAGCTCGACGAGGTCCGACGGTTGGGCCGACCAACCCTTGAAGTTGACGAGACCGAGGTGCCCAACGCCATTGATCTGGACGATCTGTTGATCCGCCTCACCCGTCTGGAAAATGGCCGCCTGTTGACCGCCAGCAGCGGACTGGCCCGCCGGGCCGGCGCGGAAGGCGTGCCGGTGGTGGATGTGGCCATGCTGGCCGGAGCCTTGGTCTCAATCTTGCGCACTGGCGACACCCTGTCGGTGCTCATCGAAAAGCCGGGCGAAGCCAAGGATCAGGGCATCGGCCACCTGGACGATGGCAGCTTGGTGGTGGTTACCGGAGCGGGCGATGACTTGGGCCAGACCGTCACCGCGACCGTGCTGCGTATCCATCAATCCGCCAATGGGCGCATGGTGTTTGCTCAAAAATAGCGTTTGGTGAACTGCCAACACCGTTACCAATCGAGACCACCCATGAAGATCACCTGTTGGATGAATCTCCTGACGCCACACTGGCAGCAAACGCTGACCAGACTGGCGGCCTTGGCGGGCGAAGCGATAGACGTCTATGCCGATACCCCTGGAAATGACGCCGATCGAGCTCAATTCGGCTGGACCAACGAGGTCCTGGCCGCCGCCAACGTCGTGGTGCACCTTAAGCCGGACATCAGCCTGCTGCGCGATCGGGACTGGCGCGGCAGCGTTCATTTGGTCTGCAATCCGTTCAACAACAAGACCAATAGGAAGATGCTGAACGTCTTCGATCGGCAAGGTGTCAGCTACGGGTTTCAACAATCGCTTCCGGGCTTGATCTCCGGCCCTATCGGGCGGCTGGCACGGAACCTGGCCTATCGCACAGTGTTCCTGCCCGCGCTGAAACGCGCGCGCTTCATCCTCTGCCATGGTGAATTCTGCCGAAATTACCTGACCAAGGTCGGGGTTCCGACGGCCCGGTTGCTTGACAGCGGCTATTTTGTCCAGCCTGATCCACACCTGCTGAGCCAGATCGCTTCACGACCGCCAGCGGCCGACGCCGCACGGTTCGTTTTTCTGGGCCAGTTCATCGAGCGAAAGCAGGTCATCCCCCTAACCCAGGCCCTGCGCACCAGTGGCCCGAACCAGCCTTGGACCCTGGATTTCATCGGCACCGGAGCGCAACGTGATGAACTCGCCGGCCTGATCTGGCGTGTTGGTGTGCGTGTGCTGCCCCCGATCGGGTATGCCGACGTCGTGCCAACCCTGTCACGCTATGATTGCCTGGTGCTGCCGTCGCGGGCAGATGAGTGGGCGGTGGTCATCAACGAGGCGATCCATGCCGGATGCGCAGTCATTTGCACCGACCAGTGTGGCGGCGCCGACCTGGTGCGTCATGGCGCCTGCGGCGTCGTGGTAGGCGATGCCGCCTCCTGCGCCCAGGCCATGACCGACCTGGCTGGGGATCTGCCGCGTCTGAATCGCTACCGGGATGCCGCCAGGCAGCTGTCACCGCGGATCGATTCGACCCACGGAGCCCACTATCTGTGGTCGGTCATTCAGCATGCCACCGGCCATGGTCCTCGCCCAGTGCCGCCCTGGATCACGCCGTAGTTCTGTTCACCACCCCGGTATCCCCTTAAGCTGAGCTTCGAGTTGTGCGGCCATGCTGGGATCATCCAGAACCACCGAGACCTCGCGGTTGTCCAGCATGGCGCTGCGAGTCCAATTATGGCTGCCCAGAACCACGAAGCGCCCGTCCACCACCACCACCTTGAGATGGGTGGTGCGCCCCAGTTCATCAGCGATGACGGCGATATCATGCGCCTGAAGCCATTTCATGGCGGCCAGATGCTTCTCATCCGGTAAGCCGGTCACGCGATCCTTGCCAAGATCCAGGGCGACGCGGACCTCTACGCCTCTGGCGCGGGCGGCCGCTAAAGCATTCAGCAGATCGTGTACTGGCCCGCCGGGATCGCCTGGGAAAATGACGTAGACGGCCGCCCAGACCCGGTGCCGCGCCTGGGCCACCAGTCGTTCCACCGTACGGGCATAGACCCCAGCATGGTCGGGACCAGTGATGAGCAGGGTCGCTGGCGCTTGGCGGCT
>Ga0136636_10001792_pt1 | contig 12650 bp, 14 predicted proteins | sample AntDrymUQ8522106_2_FD_104653 | JGI IMG/M metagenome (GOLD analysis project Ga0136636, IMG submission 104653) | Polar desert sand microbial communities from Dry Valleys, Antarctica - metaG UQ852 (21.06) | ecosystem: Environmental > Terrestrial > Soil > Desert | place: Antarctica: Dry Valley... | reverse complement strand
TCAGTTATAAAACCGTTTTTTAAAAAATTATTTGTCATTGTATGCGGCAATGGAGGTGTAGGTGACTGGCAAAAAGGGGCTGCCAAAGCAAAGACTCTTTCTTTTTTGTAGGCATACCACCAGGAAGGACAAGATTTTTTTTATAAAGTATCAATGCTTCGCATTCCAAAAAGGTTCCATGCATCTCTTAGTTTTCCTCTCAGAGAGGGCTGCATGGCCCGCAAATTCATAGCAAATCCACTATCAATATATTCCATGTGATGAAAATAGCCCGCAGGCATAAAAAGCGTTTCGCCGTGATTGAGAATGACCGCAAAACCTGTTGCCTCTTTAAGTGCTGGAAAGTCTTTCATATCCAGTTTTGATTGTCCTGGATCGGCATAATGGCTAAAATCAGCCATACTCAATACCTCCCATGGTTTGCGGTAAAGCTTATGTCTTTCAGAAAAAGGGAAAAGTACCACCCTTTTTCTGCCACAAAACTGCGTATGCAGTATATGGCTCATATCAATATCGAAATGCAAGTGGGTGATACTTCCTGCACCGCCTACAAACAACATAGGATACTTTTTCACAAACCCTTTCATTAGTTCATCAGGCCAGGCAAAGTCCTGCATTAATGCCGGTGCATGATCAAATAAATTAAAAAGAAATATTCTCCATGCGGCTGACCCACTGCGAACCATATTCACATATTCTTAAAAATTTACATAATCATCTGCCGTATTAATGGGGGTTTGAGGATTGCTTTTTATATTATTGTAAATCCCTGCTTTTTCTTGCCCCACCCACTTATTAAAATAGTCCCAGTTCCATTTATGATATGCCGGCCATGCTTTTGCAAGATCACGGATGATAAGTGGCTTACTAACATGATAGTATTTCGACCGGAATGCTTCGGGAGAAATTTCAGAAACCATATCAATAGAAGATAAGTGCATAAAAGCTACAAAAGACTAAACAAATATAAGGTGCCTTGCAACAAGGAGTATGGGCTTTTGGCTAGCCAATAGCGTATGATTAAAGCAAGGGCCTTATCTTTACACATGGCTACTATGTTACGTATTCATCCAGATAATCCACAGGAGCGGTTATTGGAGCAGGCGGTAAAAATCCTGGAAAATGGCGGAGTAATCATTTATCCTACTGATACCATTTATGCCATTGGCTGTAGTATTTTTCAGCATAAGGCAGTAGAACGTATTGCCCGGCTTAAAAATATTGATCCGCTGAAGGTTCAGTTAAGTTTTATCTGTCCCAACCTGAGTGATTTAAGCACGTATGCCCGGCAGGTGGACACCCCCACTTTTCGTTTGCTGAAACAATATCTGCCAGGCCCTTTCACCTTTATATTGTTAGCAAGTAAGCAGGTTCCTAAAATTTTACAAACTAAAAAATCTACTATCGGCCTGCGTATTCCTGATAATGAAATTGCCATGCAGCTTGTAAAAAAGTTGGGACACCCAATCGTAAGTGCCTCTTTGCCTGGCGAAATGGTAGAGGATTATACCGATCCCGACCTGATGTACGAAAACTTTGAAAAATTGGTAGATTTGGTTATTGATGGTGGTATGGGCGGCATGATACCAAGTACTATTGTGGATTTTACACAAGATATACCAGTAGTTTTACGCGAAGGGAAGGGAAGCTGGAACGAATAAAATAGCAAAGAAATAGTGCATTACCAACTACAGGCATTTTAAGATCCCTTATCTAAATTTGATGCGGAAAACCTGAAAAATGGATCGAATTATCCAAAGTAGTAGCAGAATTATAAAAGTTTACTAACGATATAATATTTCAATTACAGAAATAAGGAACTTCTGCACCTGCTGTTACAGGTAATAGATATCTTATGGCATATTGTGATTCCCCACAATGGCACCCATTTACAAACGCTGAAAGAATGAGAAATAACAGCAATGGTGAATTTAAAAAAGCGACAATAAAGAACCCGGATGAATGTTGAAACTTTTACGGTGGTGTTCACATATACCGTACTGTATGATGGCCTCCCGGTGCCGCAAGGTTCCATAGCCCTTATTTTGTTCCCACCCATAATGAGGAAACTCAACATGTATTTCCTTCATATAAGCATCTCTGCTGGTTTTGGCTAAAATACTGGCAGCAGCAATTGAGGCATATTTGCCATCTCCTTTTATGATGCAGTGATGGGATAGATTGGGATATGGTTTAAAACGGTTTCCATCTATCAGTAACCGATCGGGTATTATGGAAATTTGCCCTATGGCACCATGCATGGCACAATAGGTAGCTTGTAAAATATTGATTTTATCAATTTCATTTGCATCCACTGATTGGATGGCATAAGCAAGGGCTTCTTTTAAAATTATATCCCGGAGCAAGAGCCGGTCTTTTTCACACAGTTGTTTACTATCGTTGAGCAAAGGGTGGTAAAAATCGGGCTTCAAAATAACCGCAGCGGCAAATACCGGACCGGCATAACAACCCCGCCCGGCCTCATCAACGCCGGCTTCCATACCCTCTTTATTAAAATATGGCCAAAGTTTGACTGGCTGATCTTTTTTTACCATACAGGAACTAAACAAAGCCTTTTAGCTATACAAGCGGTTTTATCTTTGTGCTTCAAACATAACAAGAATTGACCTAGTATGGAATTGGTAGCGAAATTACCCCCTTTGGAGGGTTTAAATACTGAAAGGAATAAAAGAATGGTTGCCTATTGGTTGCTTGCAGGAGTGATCATGGTAATTATTCAGATTGCTATAGGGGGTATAACCCGCCTTACGGGCAGCGGATTAAGTATTACCGAATGGGATGTAGTTACCGGTTTTCTTCCGCCGTTTAATGAAGCAGGCTGGATGACCGAATTTGACAAATACAAAACCACTCCTCAATTCGAATTATTGAATAATGATTTCAGTCTTGCTGATTTTAAATTTATATTTTTCTGGGAATGGTTCCACCGGTTATGGGCCAGAATCCTTGGGCTGGTGTTTGCAGCGGGTTTTATCTATTTCCTGGCTACCCGTAAGTTTGAAAAGCCTATGATTAAGCCTCTGGTTGTTTTGTTTTTACTAGGTGGTGTGCAAGGTGCTATTGGCTGGATAATGGTGGCTAGCGGGCTGGTAGGCGATGCCGTATATGTAAAACCCACAAGACTTGCTTTACACTTTATTTTTGCTATGGGATTACTCAGCTATACCTTTTGGTTTTACCTGAAACTGCGGATAGCCCCTACAGAACGCTTAAAAAGTCCTAAAATAAAAGCCGTGCTGCTGGCATTTATGGGATTATTGATTATTCAATTGTTGTATGGTGCGTTGATGGCCGGGCATAAGGCAGCATCTGCCGCTCCTACCTGGCCTTCCATCAACGGTTCGCTACTGTCGCCTGCGGGGTTATACAAATCCGATCATGGCATTCTGAATTTTATTGATAATAAGATAATGGTACACTATGTACATCGCGGTCTTGCTTATGTGTTTTTGGTGTTCAGTCTGTTTTTAAGTTTTCGTATAAGAAAAGCAGCCCCTGCCGGAAGCCTGCTGCAAAAATGCTGGTATCTGCCTATTGTATTTATTGGGGTTCAGGTATGGCTTGGCATCCTTACAGTACTTAACAGCAAACAAATAATTCCCAACGGATGGGGGCCTTTTGAATGGATGGCGCAACTCCATCAGTTTACAGGAATGGCTTTGCTTTTGTTGTTGGTTTTCTTATACTTTTTAAGCAATGGCAAACGCCAAACCGCATTGAAAGCGGTGTAATTTTTTTTTATTAGGGCAGGGTAAGGCTGTAACTTTACACATAATGATAAAGTCGTGGTTGCCTTACCTGCGCGGTGTTTGGTTTTCGCTCCCTGTTCAACTGTTGCTTCTGCATTTTCGCAAGTACCAGGTAATCCTATTATTTTGGGTATTGCTTTTTGCCGTTGTAGATGGCTCCTTTCTTTTTAAATTGGGGGCTCAAATCCTGTACTTATACCCTGAATATCTTGGTAAAACCGGCTTTTTGCCCTGTGTTATTGTGGGAGTGGCCATTGGTATTTTTATTATGAGCTGGAATATTACCACCTTTATATTGCATAGCCGGCAGATTGAGTTTTTAGCAACCACTACCCAACCCTTTTTAAAATATTGCTTTAATAATGCTTTACTACCGCTTATTTTTTTGTTTTTCTATCTGGTAAAAGCCGTAAGGTTTTCAGCTTATCAGGAGCTATTATCGGCAGGCGAAATTCTTTGGCAGACAGGTGGTTTTCTTGCAGGATTTGTGATTAGCCTGTTCATTTCGTTTTCGTGGTTTTTTGGTGCAGACCGAACCATATACCGCTACACTTCTCCTGGGGCTATAGAACACCTTGAGGAAATGAAAAACAGGGTAAGTTCCTTAAAAAAACTTTTGCGCGGTGGCCGCATGCGTGTAGATTGGTATTTGACCCCTGCTTTTAAAGTACGACAACCCCGGGATACAAGGCATTATGCACCCGCATTTATCCAACGGATTTTTAAGCAGCACCACCTGAGTGCCATGCTGTCCATTATGGTAGCTTTTATATCACTCCTTATTTCTGGGTACTTTATGGACAATCGCATTTTTCAGGTACCCGCTGCGGCGAGTATCACCGTAATTTTTGCCATATTAATAGCGGTGGTGGGTGCGGTGGCTTATTTTTTAGGTCAATGGGCCATACCATTTACCATTCTGGCGTTCCTTGGATTTAACTGGTTGTATGTACATAATATTCTCGATCCCCGAAATAAAGCTTATGGTCTGAATTATGAAAAGGAAATAGAAAATCCAGAATACAGTAAAGCCTCTCTTTTGGCTATCAGTCAGCCGGACAGCATCCGGGCCGATTCGCTTGCTTTTATAAAAACCCTCAATAATTGGAAGGCAAAACAGGATACTGAAAAACCAACGATGATCCTTACCTGCGTAACCGGTGGGGGATCCCGATCGGCCACATTTACTACTCAGGTTATGTGGCATTTGGACAGCATTACCCAAGGACGGTATTTTAAGCAAACGCTATTAATTGCCGGAGCATCGGGGGGTATTATGGGTGCAAGCTGGTACCGTGAATTGAAATACCGGGAATCGCAGGGTTTATTGAGCAGGGCGGCTATAAAATCATCGCTGAATCAAATCAGTATTGATTTGCTTAATTCTGTTTTCAGCAGTTTTGCAATGCGTGATTTGGTGGCGCCACCCCGAAGATTTCGTTATGAAGGCATTGCCTACATCAAAGATAGAGGGTATGCATTTGAGGAGGCATTCAATAAAAATACGTTTGGCTGGCTGGATAAGCCACTGGATGCTTATAAGGAAGCTGAAAAGGCAGCCATCATACCTACTTTGCTTTTAAATGCCGTTGTAACCACCGATGGAAGAAGCCTTTTGATGACTACCCAACCAGTAAGATTTATGATGCGTCCTGTTACTGAACCCGGCATGGGTCCGGTTACTGATGCAGATGCCGTTTGTTACCGCTCGCTTTTTGCCAACCGGCAGCCCGGCAAACTACGCTTTTTAACCGGAGTGCGTATGAGTGCCACTTTCCCCTATGTACTCCCCAATGTATGGCTGCCCACCCGCCCGGTAATAGATGTTATGGATGCTGGTTTCAGAGACAATACCGGTATTGAAACCTCCCTGAAAATGCTCGAAGTTTTCAAAGACTGGATCCGGGAAAATTGTGGCAAAGTATTAATCATTGAAATACGGGACAAGCCACCGGGTGGATGGGACCCCGGGAAGAATTCCAAAAACATAATGGAACTGATTACCAAACCAGCAACACTTACTCAGAATAACCTTTTTCGCTTTCAGGAATATCAGCAATATCGGCAACTTGAAGTAGTAAAAAACAAACTAGGTCCCCTGCTCGAAAGAGTAGTTTTTGAATATAAGCCAAAGGATAAGGAACATCCGGCTTCATTAAGCTTTCATTTGACCCAACGCGAAAAAAGAGACTTGATTAGTTCGCTGTCACACCCACAAAACAACGCCAGCTTTAAGCGGCTAGAACATATACTTGCCAACGAAACTAAAGCTTACCAACCGAGTAGGTAGGCAAATATAAGCGGTGCCACTATGGTAGCATCGCTTTCAATGATAAACTTTGGCGTATGGATATCAAGCTTGCCCCATGTAATTTTTTCATTCGGTACTGCCCCGCTGTAAGATCCGTAGGAAGTAGTGCTATCGCTTATCTGACAGAAATAACTCCAGAAGGGTACATCGTGCCATTCCAGATCCTGGTACATCATGGGTACTACGCAGATGGGAAAATCGCCAGCAATGCCGCCACCAATCTGGAAAAAGCCTACGCCTTTACCCGCACTATTGTTGCGGTACCATTCGGCAAGCATCACCATATACTCAATCCCACTTTTTACGGTAGAAGCTTTCAGTTCTCCTTTTATTACGTAACTGGCAAAAATATTTCCTGTTGTGCTGTCCTCCCAACCCGGAACAACAATTGGAATATTTTTTTTGGCAGCCGCCATAATCCAGCTATCTTTTGGATCAATTTCGAAATATTGATCCAACTCTCCGCTAAGGACCGTTTTATATAAAAATTCGTGAGGAAAATAACGCTCCCCGGCAGCTTCTGCCATCTGCCATTGTTTTACCAGGTGCTTTTGTAATCTGCGAAACGCTTCTTCCTCAGGAATACAAGTATCAGTAACCCGGTTATAATGGTTTTCCAATAAATCCCATTCTTCCTGAGGAGTAAGATCGCGCCAGTTTGGAATGCGCTTGTAATGGCTATGCGCCACAAGATTCATCACATCTTCCTCCAGATTGGCTCCGGTACAGCTTATGATCTGGATTTTATCCTGACGGATCATTTCGGCAAGACTTACACCGAGTTCGGCTGTACTCATAGCACCCGCAAGAGTCACCATCATTTTACCCCCTTCCAGCAAGTGGGTTTCATAGCCTTCGGCAGCATCCACCAAAGCGGCTGCGTTAAAATGACGATAATGATGCTTTATAAACTGGCTTACGGGACCTTTATTCATGACAGATATTTTTTAGAAGGGGCAAAAATAATACAGTTGAAGCGAAGGTGTTTGATTAAATTGATGTGCATCAGTTTATAGCAGACCATAAAATATCTAATAGTAAATTGCTGAGGAAATAATGGCAATTCGCCAGATTGAGGTGAAACTACAAAATTTCAGGAAAAAAAAGGACCGGGCAAAAGACCAGTCCGTGTATGTAGAGAAAACTAGAAATTTTTTAAAAAGACTTAAACGTATCAATTTTTCCATTATCATCTATCTCCCAAACAGTTTCTCCCTTTGCTCCAGCCGTTTTAGCATAATAACCGGCCTTGTTGGGAGAGGAATAATAAATAAGGCTGATTACCTGACTTTCATCAAATTTTTCGAGTAAATAATGCCTGAGCTTAGCTGGTAATTGTACAATTTGTATTTTGGTAGTGGTAGCGAGATAGCTTCCATCTGCTTTGAAGAACATAGACTTTGTTTCATCAAAAAAATTGAAGTCTGCCCGTATTAATCCATCTTTCGTATTGTTCCAACGCAGGTTGGTAACATCACTGTATGTGGCATCTAGAATTTGATTTGCCTCATAGTTAAAAACTTGTGCGGATTCTTTTTTTCGACTGCTTTTTTCTGCTTTTTTTTTGTCCTTGTCTGTGTGGTTGGCGAAAGTCAGAAGACTGATGGCTGCAAGACTTAAGCTGAAAAATAACTTTTTCATTTGCTGGTGTTTGTGTGTGTGAATGAATGTGAATGACCATACAAACCTCATACAAACATCTGACAAAATCAAGTGGATTAGGATAAATGGCTGTGAGGAAACAGAGGTTTTGGACAACCGGAAACACTCTTTACAAATATTACGGGAATTATTTCAAAATAAGCTGATTGTCAATGCCTGCTTTTTATTTGATAAATCTTATCATTTGGGATAAAAGGTAATTGTATTTAATGCTACATTGATAAATGGTTTTAGCACGACCATATTTATTTGCTTTGGGGTATGCAATGGATAAGCTATTGACTTTCCCATTTCAATAATTGCATTTCTTCGAAAGGTGCTTTTAAGATAGCAACACTATCTACAAGATTATTAGGCATTGTAATAGACAAAACATATTGCTTTAGTTTCCAGCCAACTCCGGTTTTAGCCAGCACTCCTGATCCTCTGCACAATTCCATTTGCGTTTTCAGAACTTCGTCAAACCATGCTACCGGAGCTGATGAATCAATATAAAGGTTCCTTTTTACGCTTTTAAATTTCCATGTAGTGCCGGCGTCAAAATAAGGTTTGGCATATTTTTTAAACGCATCCATATCCCAATATTCTGTAGCATCTGTACCTGCAAACACCGCATCTTTAGTAAAATAACTAAAATACAAATCGAAATCCGCATTGGCGGCGGCTACATTAAATGAATCGAGCAAGGCATTGATTGCTTTTCTTTCAACTGCCTGATCAAGTTTCTCTGCGACAGGGGTAGAACACCCAATAAAAGTGAGCCAAAGAGATAAGAGAAGGAATACTTTTTGCATGAAAAATAATTTTAATAAAATAAATATATGATTTTACTTTTTAAAAAATCAGAAATCTGCTACCCCAACATATTCTCAGGTTCCTATACCTTTCTATCCTTTATAAATCATTATTATTTTTCATTATTAATGGCAGGAGATATGGTATTCTTTGAATTTCTTACATACAAATAATGCCGGTAAAAGGCATTTATCAGAATCAGTCCATAGCCAACCCTATTCAAAAGATATAGTTTTTCATACCAGAAATAAGAACCGAATACCCCACACAAAATCAACAGCAAAGCCAATAAATAAATACGGGTTTGGGTAAATACGGCTCTTACCTCTTCCATGGAGGAAATACCTAAAATGGGTAACAGCTTTTTAAGGTCATAAAATAGCAGATAAAAGTTCATGATTAAAAAAACCGAAACAAGCCAGGGAGTTCCCTGCCAGGAGAGCGAGATTACGATTACCAGAATTGAAATCAAAACGGAGAAAAGCATTAAAGACCCCAAGGTAGCAAACCTTCGGATGAGTAGCAAAAACCCGATAATCAGCTCAATAACAGCAATAAAAATAGCAAAGGGCTTAAGTTGATAGGCCTCGAGGGATTCAAATATATACCCCGGCCCCATCATGCCGCTTTCTCCATAAAATTTGCTCACGCCAGAAGAAAGAAATAAAAGACCTAAAAAAATACGGCAACTTTCATAAATCCATTGAATACGCATTCTATAAAATTACAATTGAAGTTCGAAATTCAAAATCTGAAAGGTTTTAAGGTAAAATATAGGGAAGGATGGTACATAGATACCTTTTTGCCTGCATTTTTGCAACATGATTGAGAAGTACACAAAAATTATCGTGCAGATTTTTATGATACTGCTTTCGGTTTGTTTTTACGGCAAAGCGCAGGAGGTTGTGGCTTTAAAAACAAGTGGAAAACTTCCGCAAATGGCATGGAGTAATGGCATTGACAGATTGGGGAGTGCAAAAATGGGGTATATTGACACGGGCATTTTATTGCAGGTGGCCGATACTACCGGTAATGTATATAAAATAAAGCTTGCGCAAAACCGCCATGCTTACCTTGACAAATCAGGTGGTACAATTGTTGCCAATAGCCCCCTGCCTGCAATCGTAACCATGGAATCCTGGCGTGTAAAAGGGGGCGAACAGGCTGATAGTTTAACCATCTCATTGGGTAGAAAAGTAGCTTACCAAAGCTGGATGGAAACAAATCCGGCAAGAATAGTGGTTCAACTATATGGCGTTCAAGCCAACACTAACTGGATCACTCAATTACAGTCGGCCAGGGAAATTACGAGAGCTGATTACAGGCAAGTAGAGGATGACGTAGTAGAACTGACAATTTACCTGAAACACAAACAGCATTATGGCTACCAAATTAACTACCGGGGCAATCAAATGCTACTCACCGTTCGGGTTCCACCTCGTAAGCAAATACTAAAAGGAAAGGTGATTGTTGTAGATGCCGGGCACGGTGGTACCAATAGTGGTGCCCGAGGCATTAATTCGGGTATAATGGAGAAGGATTACACCTTGTTATTTGCCAAGGCTTTGGAAAAAGTACTCACCCAAAAGGAAGCAATCGTATTAATGGTTCGGTCTAATGATACTACTATTGACAATAAAGACCGGGTGCTATGGGCTATGTCGCAAAATCCGGATCTTTTTATTTCGCTGCACCTGAACTCTTCGGGCAGGGAAACAGCACGGGGAACCAGTACCTATTATAAGCACCTTGCCTATCAACCACTTGCAAAAAATATTTTACAGGAAATGCTTCAGATAGATGGGCTCGCTGAATTTGGGCTAATAGGAAGTTTTAACTTTCAGCCAGTTCAACCTACTCAATTTCCTTCTTGTTTGGTAGAAATAGCTTTTTTAAGCAACCGGGAAGATGAAAAACGGATTATGGATCCTGATTTTCATAAGCAGGTAGCTCAAAAAATAGCAGCAGGAGTTGCTAATTGGTATAAATACAACCGCCGTCAGCCTTTGGAAGAAGATTAAAATAAAATTTAATGTAAAAAAAGAAAGGTTATAGAAGCCCTGTCAGTCGGCCGGGTTTCAATTCCACCGGAGATTCGTCTTTTTTGAAAAGTCGTGCGGTTAGCAGCCCTTTTAATTCGAGGTAATCATCTGTAAGCTTCAACCAGCTTCCTTCACGTAGTCCAAGAACCGGCTGTGCGTTAAAATGATGAAATTCTGCAATCCGGGTTTCCCGGCTTTCGCCCATGTGTTCCTGTTTAGGAACGGGATCCAGATAGTGGGGATTGATATTGAATGGTAACCACCCAAAAGCCTTTAAAACCGGGGGCTGTACAATAGGCATATCGTTGGTGGTACCTATACTTATACCAGAAAGATTGCACCCGGCACTTGTACCCATGTACGGCGCACCGGCACGTACTTTGGCATCTATCAGAGGGAGCAGCCCTGTTTCATAAAGCTTTTTAAGCAATAAAAAGGTATTGCCACCACCTACAAAAAACCCATCCGCCCAATCATTGGCATCTTCTGCCTTATCAAATTCATGCGCTCCCTTCATTATAAAACGAAGCCCTTCAAATACACTACAAGCTTTTTCGGTGTAATCTTCATGCGATATACCCGATGGTCGTGCATAGGGTACAAAAAGGATGCGTTTATAACCCCTGAAAAAGGTAGTTATTTCAGGGGTAAGGTATTGCAGGTAACCCTGCCCATAAACGGTAGAAGTAGATACAATCAGTAGTTTCATGACATGGTTAAAATTATATAACGAAGCAAGCCCTCCTTAAGTATGGCAATTTGTCAAAGTTTATAGTCAGGCTTCCTCGTTTCGTTTTAATTTTGCAGTATGTCATTAATTTCCTCTTTTGATCTGAACAAGCCAGTAGCCATTGGGTCTGACCACGCCGGCTTTGTGTGTAAACAACAAATAATTGCCCACCTCGAGAAACTTGGATTGAAAGTAAAAGACTTTGGTACACACTCTACAGATTCAGTGGACTACCCCGACTTTGCTCATCCCACTGCTGCTTGTGTTGAAAATGGTGAGGCTGGTTTTGGCATCCTTATTTGTGGAAGTGCCAACGGGGTGGCCATCACTGCCAATAAACATGCCGGTATTCGCGCCGGAATATGCTGGAACCTTGAAGTGGTGGAACTTATACGCCTGCACAATGATGCCAATATCCTTTGCCTACCCGCCCGTTTTGTAGAAGAGGAGCAAGCATTGGATATGACTGACCTATTTATCAAAACCTCATTTGAAGGGGGCAGACATGCTAAAAGGGTCAATAAAATGGCCTGTAGGTAATACTTGAAAGGCGGTATTTGCTGCACAGGTTTATTGGTTAAAAAAATATATCAGCTCAACAGAGCGGCTGTTCCATATATAAAAACTAAAAGTAAAATAAAAAGTAGAAAAAGTAACCTGACAGGGTGAAGACGCAACATATACAATTACAAAATTGGTGGGCGAAGTTAGTGTTGCAAGTTGTCTTTTCGCCTTTTTTTTATGACAAAAATTCAACCAATTATTATCGGCTCCGAAGAGAGTCTGTTTTTATACCGCTAACAGATAATTTTATGTCCATAAAAGATTAAAGCGATTTAAGGATCAGGTCTTTCCAGTACACTTTTATTCCTCCTCCATCATGAATTTGCAACGCAATACTTCCCTTTGCGGCCGCAATTTTGTCATCTGTCAACTTAATCATTTCATGACCATTCAGCCAGGTGGTAACGGTTCCACCCACTACCCTTATTTTCATATTATTCCAGGCGCCGTATTTCAAAAATTTATCTTTCTCCTCCATGGGTTTTATAAGCCATCCGCGCCCATACGACTCGTAAATACCGCCTGTATGTAATTGAGGCGGTGCTACCTCTACCTGCCAACCGGTAATTTTCGTACCCTCAATATTACTCCGAAAAAATACACCGCTATTGCCATCAGCTTCCTGCTTAAAGGAAAGCGTCAATTCAAAGTCGGTATAAGATTGGTCGGTAGCAAGGTAGACATATTGTTGTCCCGGCCCACTTTCACCCACCAGCATTCCATTTTCAACATACCCTTTTTCGGTACCGTAAATGGCACAGCCAGAAATGTCTTTA
>Ga0136636_10001789_pt1 | contig 12659 bp, 9 predicted proteins | sample AntDrymUQ8522106_2_FD_104653 | JGI IMG/M metagenome (GOLD analysis project Ga0136636, IMG submission 104653) | Polar desert sand microbial communities from Dry Valleys, Antarctica - metaG UQ852 (21.06) | ecosystem: Environmental > Terrestrial > Soil > Desert | place: Antarctica: Dry Valley... | reverse complement strand
GCCGGCATTGCGCCCTGGCAGGTGCCGCGGCTGTTCCAGGCCTTCGAGCGGCTGGACATGGAAGGCGCGGTCGAGGGCACCGGCATCGGCCTGGCGCTCAGCCGCAGCCTGGTGACACTGATGCACGGCGCGATCGGCGTGGACAGCACGCCCGGCCAGGGCAGCGTGTTCTGGGTGCAGCTGCCGGCCAGCGCAGCAGCGCTGGGCGCTGCTGCGGAGCCGGCACCCACCGCGCCGGCCGTTGCTGCGGCCGTGCGCCGCAGCGTGCTCTACATCGAGGACAACGAGGTCAACCAGGTGCTGATGGAAGGCATGCTGGCGCACCGGCCGGCCATCACCCTGCGGCTGGCCGGGCTGCCCCACGACGGCGTGGCCATGGCGGTGCAACAGCCGCCCGACCTGGTGCTGCTGGACATCCAGCTGCCCGAGATCGACGGCTTCGAAGTGCTGCGGCTGCTGCGCCTGCACCCGGCCCTGCAGCACACGCCGGTGATCGCCGTCAGCGCCAATGCCATGCCCGACGACCTGGCCCGGGCCCGCGCAGCCGGCTTTGCCGATTACCTGACCAAGCCGCTGGACATGGCCCGGTTGCTGGCCGTGGTCGACCGCGTGCTGGCCTGAACCGGGCAGCCGGCAGCGGCGCCCGGCCGCAGGCTGCTGCGCTCAGGTCGGTTGGTAGGCCAGGCGCACGTAGATCGGCGCGAAGGCCTCGGCCTGGGTGATCTCCAGCAGATGCTCGCGCGCCAGCTCGAGCATCGCGATGAAGGTCACCACCAGCACCGGCGTGCCGCGGGTGGTGTCGAACAGCTCGTGAAACTCCGCAAAGCGACGGCCGTTGAGGGCGCGCAGCACGATGGCCATGTGCTCGCGCACGCTCAGCTGCGCGCGGCTGATGCGGTGGTGCTGGTTGAGCCGGGCGCGCTGCACGATGTCCATCCACGCCGCCTGCAGGTCGGCCACATGCACCTGCGGCAGCTGCGGCGCCAGTGACTGCTCGATGTGCACCTGCGCGCGCAGGAAGTCGCGTCCGATCACCGGCAGCTGGTCCAGCCGGGCGGCGGCCAGCTTCATCTGCTCGTACTCCAGCAGTCGGCGCACCAGCTCGGCGCGCGGGTCGGGGCCCTCGGCGCCGTCGGCGCTCTTCTTCGGCGGCAGCAGCATGCGGCTCTTGATCTCGATGAGCATCGCCGCCATCAGCAGGTACTCGCTGGCCAGCTCCAGGTTGTGGTTGCGGATCTGGTCCACATAGGCCAGGTACTGGCGCGTCACGTCGGCCAGCGGGATGTCGAGGATGTTGAAGTTCTGCTTGCGGATGAGATACAGCAGCAGGTCCAGCGGGCCTTCGAAGGCTTCGAGAAACACTTCCAGTGCATCCGGCGGGATGTACAGATCGGTGGGCATGCGAAACAGCGGCTCGCCGTACAGGCGGGCCAGCGCCACCCGGTCGACGGGCAGCCGCTCGGCATCGGCGACCGGCGCTGCACCCTCGTCGCCGGGCAGTGGCGCCAGCGCCACCACCGGCGCGGGCGCCGGCGGCAGGGCAGTGGGCATGTCACGGGCGCGGCCCGTAGCCGGGTCGGTCACGGTGCGGTGGGTGTGCGGCTCAGAGCCTGAAATGCTCTCAGGCCTTCTCAGGCCGCGGGAAGTAGACGTAAGGCGTCTGCGGCACCCGCGCGGCCTGGAAGTCGGCCTGCTCGCTGCGGTCGAGCTGCTGGTCCCACAGCAGGGCGCGGCCGGCGCGTTGCTCGGCTTCCAGCGTCGGCTTCCGGGCCTTGAGCTCACCGATGAAGTTGGTGATGTCGGAGGTGTAGGGCTTCCAGAAAAAGGGCATGGCGGCAGGCCTCGTGTCGGCAACAGGCAGGGTCAAGGTGTAGACGCGAGTTTACGGCGCCGGGTGCGTCATGCTGGTCGGCCCCACCACAGCCGTGGCAGCATCGGCAGCATGGCGACCGAAACCGAGCTGAAGTTCCGCATCCCGCCCGCGCGGCTGGCTGCGCTGCGGCGCGCCGTGGCCACCGCCGGCGCCGAGCTGCAGCCGCTGGCTGCGGCCTATTTCGACACCCCCGGCGAGCACCTGGCGCAGGCGCGCATGGCGCTGCGCCTGCGCCGCGAGGGCGCTGCCTGGGTGCAGACCCTGAAGGCCGAAGGCGCCGGCACGTTGCAGCGGCTGGAGCACAACGTACAGCTGCCCGAGCCCCTGCCCGGCAGCGTGCGCCCGGCGCTGGACATCGCCCGCCACGACGGCACAGCCGCCGGCACGGCGCTGCGCCGCCTGCTGGCCGACGCCGGCCAGCCGCCGCTGCAGGAGCGCTATGCCACCACGGTGCAGCGCATCCGGCGCCTGCTGCGCAGCGGCGGCGCGGTCATCGAGCTGGCGCTCGACATTGGCGAGGTGCGCGCCGGCGCACGCAGCCTGCCGCTGTGCGAGATCGAGTTCGAACTGCTGTCCGGCCCGCCGCAGGCATTGCTGGCACTGGCCGGGCGATGGGCAGCCCGCCATGGCCTGCTGCTGGATGTGCGCAGCAAAAGCGAGCTGGGCCACACCCTGGCGGCCGGCCTGCCTGGCAGCCCGCCGGCCATGGCCCGGCCGCTGCGCCTGGCCCGCAGTGCCAGCCTGGACGCGGCCCGCACCGCGATGCTGGCCAATGCCCTGCGCCAGGTGCTGGCCAATGCCGGCCAGATGGCGGCCGGGCCGTCGGACGCCGGGCACCTGCACCAGCTGCGGGTGGGCCTGCGCCGCTTGCGCAGCGTGCTGGGCGCGGGCTGGCCGGCTGCCGACGGAGGCGTGGCGGCTGCCGCGCAGGAGGCACTGGCCACGCTGTTCCAGCAACTGGGTGCGGCCCGCGACGCCGATGCGATGGGCAGCTGGCTGTGGCCGGCGCTGCAGGCTGCCGGCGCGCCGGCGCTGCGGCTGCCGCTGGTGGCGGCCACCGCAGCGGACCCGGCGGCGCCGCTGCGGTCGCCCGCCACCCAGCAGCTGTGGCTGGGCCTGATCGGCCTGGGTCTGCCGGCCGGGGCGGTGGCGCTGCGGGCGCAGGCGGCGCCGGCCAAGCCGCAGGCCGCTGGCGCGGTGCTGGCCGGCCCGCTGCAAAAATTGTGGCGCCAGGTGCGGCGTGACGCCCGACGGTTTCAAAGCCTGGACGACGCGGCGCGGCACCGGCTGCGCCGGCGCATCAAGCGCCTGCGCTACCTGACCGAACTGTCTGCCGGCCTGTGGCCGGCCAAGGCGGTGGCCCGGCTGCTCAAGCGCCTGAAGCCGGCCCAGGAGCGGCTCGGCGAGTTCAACGACACGGTGGTGGCGCTGGCACACTGCCGCGCCCTGGCCGACAGCGATCCGCAGGCCTGGTTCGCGGTCGGCTGGCTGAGCGCACGGCATGCGGCGCTGCTGCCGGTCTGCGCGGCGGCGCTGCAGCACCTGGCCGGGGCGCGGCGGCCCTGGCCGGGGCGCTGAACGGCCTGTGTTCGGGGCCGGTTCAGGCCGGCTGCGCCACCCCGCCCTGCAGCGCGCGCACGGCGGCCAGCAGGGCGGGCTCTTGCAGCAAAGTGTCGACCCGGGCCAGCGCCGGCAGCGCCAGGTAGCTGCCGAGGTGGCAGAAGTCGGTGTCTGGCGCGTTGGCCGGATCGGCCGGATCGGCGCGCTGCCAGTGGGCCAGATCGTCCAGGTCGCCCTGGGCCAGGCGCTCGCCCAGACGGCCGCTCAGGTAGCACAGCGCCAGTCTGGGCGCGCGGCGCGGGTCCACCAGGTGGGCGGGCGTCACCAGCAGGCTGTCGACGTCGCGGACCTCCTGCACGATGCTGGCTGGCAAGCCCCAGGCCTGCATCAGCAAGGCGCCCACTTCGCCGGCGCCCAGGCCCAGCGCCTGCTGCTCGGCCTGCAGCCGGGCCAGCAGGCTGGGGTGCGGCCCCCAGGCCGGGCTGTCGGGCTGCAGCAGCACGGTGGTGGCCAGCGGGCCCAGGAAGCACAGCACCGCCTGGGTGACCAGGGCGCCGGGCTCGGCCAGGTCCAGCCGCGCTGCCAGCCGGCCGCACAGCTCGCTGGACAGCGTGCTGGCGCGCAGCAGCCGGTCCAGCCGCTGCCGCTGTGCGGCGCCCGGGTTGCCGAAGCTGTTGTGCAGCAGGTGCTGCAGGCACAGCGCACGCACCGTGTTCAGGCCCAGCAGGCTGACCGCCTGCACCACGCTGCCCACCGGCTTGCGCAGGCCGTAGCGGGGTGAATTGACGGTGGCCAGAATGCGCGCCGCGATCTGCGCCTCGGCCATGATCAGCTCGGCCAGCGCGCTGGGGCGGGCGGCTTCCAGGAACTCGGCCGAGACCAGCTTGTGCAGTGCCAGCGGCGGCGGCGGCAGCTGCTGCAGGCGCTGCACCAGTGCGGTGACCTGCGCTGGCGGCAAGGTTTCGTGCGCCACCGGGCGGAAGCTGCGCAGGGCCGGCGGCAGCGGTGTCGGTAGGGGCAGGTCCGCCAGGGCAGGCGTGGTGCTGGCTGGCGCGTGCAGCCCGGCCGCGGCGGTGGTTGGTGGTGCTGCGGGTGCCGCAGGTGCTGCAGGTGCTGCTGGTGGCGGCGGTGGGTGGTCGGCGCTTCGCCCGCGCCGCAGCAACAGCAGGGCGCCGCCTGCGCCGGCCAGCAGCGCCAGGAGCGCGATCAACAGGGTGGACACAGGGCTGGGGCTCGCATGGATGGGTCGGCCCGCAGATTCTGCGCAAGCCAGCACCGGCCAATGCCGCGAAGAGCCGGGCAAAACACCCGCGCGCGGCGCACGCGGTCAAAGTCAGCGCGGTGGCGCGTGCGCCCGCCGCAGCGCCTCGGCCAGGCTGGGAGCGATCGCATCCGCACCCAGTTCCGCTGCAAAGCCCGAGCGCTGCATCAGCCCCAGCGGCTGCGGGTTCACCTCGGCCAGGCGCAGCGCCACGCCCTGGCGTTGCAGCGTGCGGTGCAGTTGCTGCAGCGCGTCGATGCCGGTGGTGTCCACCGAGATCAGCCGGTGCATCTGCAGCACCACGCAGCGGGTGCCGGGCGGCAACTGCGCCGGCAGCCGCTCGATCTTGCCCACCGCGCCGAAGAACAGCGCGCCGAACAGCTCGAACACCGCCACCCCCGGCGCCAGGCCGTCTGCAATCGGCTGTGGCTTGACGGTGAACAGCTGGCCCATGCGGTAGATGAAGAAGCCGCAGGCCATCAGCAGGCCCACCTCCACCGCCACCGTCAGGTCGAACCCCACGGTGAGCACGAAAGTGCCCAGCAGCGTGGCGCGGTAGGGCAGCATGAAGTGGCGCAGGCGGGCGAACTCGCGCCACTCGCCCATGTTCCAGGCCACGAACAGCAGGATGCCGGCCAGCGCGGCCAGCGGCACATGCAGGGCCAGCGGCGCGGCCACCAGCACGATGGCCAGCAAGGTGAGCGCATGCACCACGCCGGCGACCGGTGTGGCCGCGCCGGCGCGCAGGTTGGTGACGGTGCGGGCGATGGTGCCGGTGGCCGGGATGCCGCCGAAGAACGGCGTCACCAGGTTGGCCAGGCCCTGGGCCATCAGCTCCTGGTTGGGGTCGTGCCGGGGGTGCTGGGGCGCCAGGTTGTCTGCCACCCGGGCGCACAGCAGGCTCTCGATGGCGCACAGCAGCGCGATGGTCACGCTGGGGATCACCAGCAGCTTGACGGTGGCCCAGCTGAAGTCGGGCAGCGCGAAGCTGGGCAGGGTCTGCGGAATGCCGCCGAAGCGCGAGCCGATGGTGGCCACCGGCAGCTGCAGCAGCAGCACCGCCAGCGTGGCGCCCACCAGCGCCACGACGGTGCCGGGCAGGTGGGCGGCCCAGCGCCGCAGGTGCGGCACCGCGCCCACCGGCGCGATCGGCATGGTGTAGCTCTTCGGCCACAGCACCACCGTGGCCAGGCAGGCCAGGCCCAGCGCCAGTGCCGACCAGTCGGTCTGGCCCAGGTGCTGCCACAGCACCCCGATCTGGCTGAAGAAGTCGCCCGGCATCTTGTCGATCGGCAGGCCCAGCAGGTCTTTCAGCTGGCTCAGGCCGATCAGCACCGCGATGCCGTTGGTGAAGCCGATGACGATGGACACCGGGATGTAGCGCACCAGCGCGCCCAGCTTGAGCCAGCCCATCAGGAACAGCAGCACGCCGGCCATGCTGGTGGCGATCAGCAGGTTGGCCAGGCCGTAGCGCTCGACGATGCCGTAGACGATGACGATGAAGGCGCCCGCCGGCCCGCCGATCTGCACCTGCGAGCCACCCAGCGCCGAGATCAGGAAGCCGGCGATGATGGCGGTGACCAGACCCGCCTCGGGCTTGACTCCGCTGGCGATGGCAAAGGCCATGGCCAGCGGCAGCGCCACGATGCCCACGGTGATGCCGGCTCCCAGATCGGCCAGAAAGCGGGCGCGGTCGTAGCCTGCCAGAGCCTGCAGCAGGCGCGGGCGGAACGGGTGCAGGCGGGTTGAAATGCGGGTGGAAAAGCGCGTAGGCAGCATGCCGCCTCCAGGCCCGGATGCTAAGCCGCGCGGCGTGCGCCCTGGCGCGGGTCGGTCGACAGCGGGTTCCACACCGGTGTGCAGGCAAAGGGCGCACCGGCCACCGCCGGTTGCACCCGCACCCGCACCGCATGCACCCGCGGCTCGCCGAACACCTGCAGCCGCCACAGGTTGTCGATCAGCTGGCCGCCTGCGTTGTCGAACGGCTGGTCGAAGGTGTAGCGGTGGGCATCGCCATGCACCAGCAGCACCGGGTGCGGGGCCGCCTCGGCCAGCGGCAGCAGCGTGCCGGCAATGGCCGTGAAGCCCGGCTGCAGGCTGCCGCGGCGCGGCCGCCGGGGGCGGTCATGGGCCAGCGCCTCTGCCTGCGTGGCCAGCACCAGGGCGCGGGCGCCGCTGCGCCGTGCCAGCGCAAAGCTGTCGGCGATCCAGGCGCTGTTGGCGGCCTCGCGCCGCAGCGCCTCGGCGCGCACCGCCGGGCTGTCGGCATCGAAGCCGTTGGTCGGCCCCACGGTGTGGAAGGTGGCGAACAGCACGCCCTGTTGCTGCCAGCGCTGGTTCTCGCGGTAAGCGGCATGGGCCGGCATCACATCGGCCTGGCGCTGCAGCGCGATCGGCTGCCGGCCCAGTGATTGCGGCGTGGCGAAGAAGCGCTGGCGCAGCGCCTGCAGCCGCTCCAGCGGGTCGTCGCCACGGCGGTGGCAGTCCAGCCAGTCGTTGTCGCCCGGGGTGTAGACCAGCGCGCCGGCAAAGCGCTGGAAGTGCTGCCACTGCCGCTGGTATTCACCATCGCTGCAGGCGGCGGTGCCGTCCTTGAAGTCGCCGACGTGGATGGCCACGCGCAGCCTCAGGCGGTTGATGCGGTCGATCAGGCTGCGGTAGACCGGGCCGGCCATCAGGTCGGGGCCGTAGGGTGCGTCGCCCAGGGCGATGAAGTCGAAGGTGTCGGCCTGGGTGGCCGCATCCGCAGCCCGCGCACCCAGCCCGGCTGCGGCCAGCGCGGCCAGCAGGGCACGCCGGCGGGGCGCGGCAATCACCGCACGCGCATGCCGGGCACCGCACCGGCACCCGGTTCCAGCACGAAGATGCCCGGTGCGGCCTTGTCGTCGGCATGGCTGGCGGCCAGCACCATGCCTTCGCTGACGCCGAACTTCATCTTGCGCGGCGCCAGGTTGGCCACCATGACGGTGAGCTTGCCGGTCAGCTGCTCGGGCGCATAGGCGCTGCGGATGCCGGAGAACACCTGCCGGGTGCGGCCTTCGCCGACGTCCAGCGTGAGCTTCAGCAGCTTGGTGCTGCCGTCGACCAGTTCGGCGTGGACGATCTTCGCCACCCGCAGGTCGACGGCGTTGAAGGCGTCGATGCCGATCTCGGCGGCGATGGGCTCGCCGCCCGGGTGCTGCACTGGCGGGGCCGGCGCTGCGGGTGGGGTCATCAGCGCCTCCAGCCTGGCGGCGTCCACCCGCTGCATCAGGTGCTGGTAGTCGGCGATGCGGTGGTGGCCCAGCGCGCGCGCCGCATCGGCGAACTGCAGCGGGCCCACCTGCAAGAAGGCTTCCACCTTGGTGGCCAGCGCCGGCAGGATGGGCTTCAGGTAGATGGTCAGCAGGCGGAAGGCTTCGATGCAGACGGTACACACGTCGTGCAGCGCGGCATCCTGGCCGTCCTGCCTGGCCAGATCCCAGGGCTTGTGCTGGTCGATGTAGGCATTCACCCGGTCGGCCAGGGCCATCACCTCGCGCACCGCCTTGGCGAACTCTCGGCTCTCGTACAGGCCGGTCACCGTGGTCTGATGGGCACGCAGGCCGTCCAGCAGCACGCGGCCTTCGACGCCCACGTCGGCCGACAACATGCCGCCGAAGCGCTTGCTGAGGAAGCCGGCGGCGCGGCTGGCGATGTTGATGTACTTGCCCACCAGATCGCTGTTGACCCGGGCGATGAAGTCGTCGGGGCTGAACTCGATGTCTTCGACCCGGCCGCTGAGCTTGGCGGCCAGGTAGTAGCGCAGCCACTCCGGGTTCAGGCCCAGTTCAAGGTAGCGCAGCGGGCTGATGCCGGTGCCGCGGCTCTTGCTCATCTTGTCGTTGTGCACGGTCAAGAAGCCATGCACATGGATGTGGTCGGGCAGCTTGCGGCCGCTGAACTGCAGCGTAGCCGGCCAGAACAGGGTGTGGAAGGTGACGATGTCCTTGCCGATGAAGTGCACCTGCTGCAGATCGGGCTGGGCCAGGTAGGCATCCATGTCCTGGCCGCGCTTGTGCAACAGCGCCTGCAGCGACGCCAGGTAGCCGATCGGCGCGTCCAGCCAGACATAGAAGTACTTGCCGGGCGCGTCAGGGATGGCGATGCCGAAGTAGGGCGCGTCGCGGCTGATGTCCCAGTCGCCCAACACCGGTTTGCCGGTTTCGTCGCGCACGAACCATTCACGCACCTTGTTGGCCACCTCCGGCTGCAGCTTGCCGTCCTGCGTCCATTGCTCCAGAAAGGCCACGCAGCGCGGGTCGCTCAACTTGAAGAAGAAGTGCTCGCTGGTCTTCAGCACCGGCGTGGCGCCGCTGAGCGCCGAATACGGGTGGATGAGATCGGTGGGCGCGTACACCGCGCCGCAGTGTTCGCAGTTGTCGCCGTACTGGTCGGGCGCGCCGCACTTCGGGCAGCTGCCCTTGATGAAACGGTCGGGCAGGAACATGCCCTTCTCGGGGTCGAAGAACTGCTCGATGGTGCGGGTCTCGATCAGCCCGGCGTCGCGCAGCTTCAGGTAGATGGACTGCGCCAGCGCATGGTTCTCGGGCGCGTCGGTGCTGTGCCAGTGGTCGAAGGCGATGTGGAAGCCGTGCAGGTACTGCGCCCGGCCGGCGGCGATGTCGGCGACGAACTGCTGCGGCGTCTGGCCGGCCTTCTCGGCGGCGATCATGATCGGCGCGCCATGGGCATCGTCGGCGCAGACGAAGTTCACCTCGGCGCCGAGCATGCGCTGCGCCCGCACCCAGGTGTCGGCCTGGATGTACTCCATCATGTGGCCGATGTGGAAGGCCGCGTTGGCGTAGGGCAGGGCGGTGGTGACGAAGAGCTTGCGGGGCATGGGGCCGTCCGGGTCGGTGAGCCCGGGATTCTAGGGCGGCGGGGGTTGCCGCTCCGGGGTGCGGCGGGTGTGCGGCGGGCGTGTGGCGGGTGTGTGGCGGGTGTGTGGCGGGCCGCTACGCTAGACTCGTCAGCTCTCTGCGCACACCCAGAAACCACCATGACCACCCCCACCGAAGCCGCTCTGCTCGACGCCCTGAAGACGGTTGTCGACCCGCACACCGGCAAGGACTTCGTCAGCACCCGCCAGCTGAAGAACCTGAATATCGACGGCGACGCGGTGGCCTTCGACGTGGAGCTGGGTTACCCGGCCAAGAGCCAGTTCGACATGCTGCGCCGGCAGCTCGTGGCTGCGGCGCGCAGCCTGCCGGGCGTGGGCGAGGTCAGCGTCCAGCTCAGCAGCAAGATCGTGGCGCACGCGGTGCAGCGCGGCGTGCAACTGCTGCCGGGCGTCAAGAACATCATCGCCGTGGCCTCGGGCAAGGGCGGTGTGGGCAAGAGCACCACCGCAGTGAACCTGGCGCTGGCGCTGGCCGCCGAGGGCGCCACCGTGGGTGTGCTGGACGCCGACATCTACGGCCCCAGCCAGCCGATGATGCTGGGCGTCAGCGGCCGCCCCGACAGCCTGGACGGCAAGACCATGGAGCCGATGCACGGCCACGGCCTGCAGGTGGCGTCGATCGGCTTTCTGGTCGACGCCGACCAGGCGATGATCTGGCGCGGCCCGATGGCCACCCAGGCGCTCGATCAACTGCTGCGCCAGACCAACTGGCGCGACGTCGATTACCTGATCGTCGACATGCCGCCGGGCACCGGCGACATCCAGCTGACGCTGAGCCAGCGCGTGCCGATCACCGGCGCCATCATCGTGACCACGCCGCAGGACATCGCCCTGCTCGATGCGCGCAAGGGTCTGACGATGTTCGAGAAGGTGGGCGTGCCGATCCTGGGCCTGGTGGAGAACATGGCGGTGCATGTGTGCAGCCAGTGCGGCCATGTGGAACACATCTTCGGCGCCGACGGTGGCAAGAAGATGGCCGCGCAGTACGAGCTGGATTACCTGGGCGCACTGCCGCTGGACATCCGCATCCGTGAGCAGGCCGACAGTGGCCGCCCCACCGTGGTGGCCGAGCCCGACGGCGAGATCGCCGCCATCTACAAGGCCATGGCGCGCCAGGTGGCGGTGAAGATCGCCGAGAAGGCCAGGGACTTCAGCGGCAAGTTCCCGACGATCAAGGTCAGCAAGGACACTTGATTCGGGGGGGTCGGCCGCAAACGGCTGGTTCCTGGCTGGTGGAGGCTTGTGGCGTGGCTGTCTTGCGGTTAGCGTGGCGAATTGTTCACACCTTTCAACAGATACGAGGAGCCTGCAATGCTGTTTCTTTCTTGCCGCCACACGGCCGCCGCTGCAGCCAGCGCGGTCACACTGTGCCTGGCTGCTGCGCCAGGCACGGCCACGGCTTTCACCGGCCTGGTCGTCTTCGGTGACAGCTTGTCGGACAACGGCAACCTGTTTGCGGCGACCACTTCGCTGTTTGGCCTCGGCAACGGCTTTCCCGGTACACCCTATTTCAACGGCCGATTCTCGAACGGCATCGTCGCCGCTGAGTACCTGGCCACCGGACTGGGGCTGAACAACCCGGCCCAATTCATGAACTTTGCGGTGGGTGGTGCCCAGACGGGTGCCAATGGCTCCGGCGGCGCCGGGACCGGCATGCGCAGCCAGGTTGACCTGTTCATCACGGGCCTGGGCGCGGCAAGCGCCAACAGCGGCGCGCTCTACATGCTGTGGGGCGGCGCAAACGACCTGCTGCAGGCGGATCCGGCAACATTGCTCGACCCGGTGGCGCGGACGGCCCTGGTCACCACCAGCGTGACCAACCTGGTTGGCGAGGTGCAGAGCCTGTATCTCAAGGGCGCGCGTAACTTCCTGCTGCCGCTGCTGCCGGACATCGGCAAGACGCCCTATGCGCTGGGCCTCTTCGGCGGGTCCTTCTCCGCGCCGGCATCGCAGATCGCAGCCGGCTACAACGCGGCCCTGCTGGGCGGGTACAGCCAGCTCGCCGCGATGCTGCCGGACGAAAAGTTCTATTCGTTCGACACCTTCGCAGCCACCAACGCCGTGATCCCCGGCTTCGCCAACAGCACCGGCCAGTGCCTGACCGACGGCCAGTTCCCCGCCTGCACCGGCTACATGTTCTTCGACGACCGGCACCCGACCACGGCGACCCATGCCTTGCTGGGCCAGCAGATGCTGGCCGCCGTGCCCGAGCCCGCCACCATGCTGATGATGGGCGTGGGCGTGCTGGCGCTGCTGGGCGCCAGCCGCCGCCGCCGGGTTTAGGCCGCCGCCTCCCAGGGCGGCAGGTCGGCATCGGCTGGCCGCGCTGCCGGTGCGGCAGGTGCGGCAGTTGCAGATGCCGGCAGCGCTGGCTTCCCGGCCACCGGCAGCGCTGGCTGCCCGGCCACCGGCGCCGCAGCGGACGCCCCCAGCACCTGCTCACCGCCCAGCGCGTCGATCAGTTCACCGATCATCGGCGCCAGCTCACCGGTGGCGATCGCCGCATTCGCGTCGAAGCCTTCGTCGCCATCGGCCAGCCGGCCTTCGAACACGCCGTCCAGGAAGGCGATCTTCTTCAGCTGCAGGCTGTCGGTCAGCGTGAACGATACGCGGTCGTTCCAGCTCAGTGCCAGCCGGGTAGGGCGCTTGCCGGAGGCGATGTGTTCGCGGATCTCCGGCAGATCGAGTGCGTGGCGGGCGTAGCGCACCACCGGCTTCTCGCCGTCTGCGGCCTTCAGCTCGCAATCGCGGTCGATGGTGAAGGGCGTGGGCGGCTCGCCGCTGACCAGCCAGTCGGCCATCGCCGCCTCGGGTGACTGCACCGTGTTGATCAGCTCGGCCGACAGGCCGGGCAGCACCTGGGTGAGGGCGGTCAGCGTCTCGTCGGCCCGGCTGGCGCTGCCGGCGTCGATCACCAGCAGGCTCGCCCCCGGGTTGATCCACACCTTGACGCCGGCACGCTTGGTGAAGGCCATCGGCAGCAGGTCCAGCAGCGCCTGGTCCTTCAGCTCGCGGGTTTCCTTCTTGCCCGGCTTGCGGCCGGT
>Ga0136636_10001788_pt1 | contig 12661 bp, 10 predicted proteins | sample AntDrymUQ8522106_2_FD_104653 | JGI IMG/M metagenome (GOLD analysis project Ga0136636, IMG submission 104653) | Polar desert sand microbial communities from Dry Valleys, Antarctica - metaG UQ852 (21.06) | ecosystem: Environmental > Terrestrial > Soil > Desert | place: Antarctica: Dry Valley... | reverse complement strand
TCGCGTTCGCCGCCGGCGATGCCCAGGATCGCCAGCAGGCTCTGGAACACGTTGTAGATGCTCAGGTAGATGGCCAGCGTGGCGCTGATGTAATTGGTCTCGCCGCCGTCGATCACCCGCTTGATGTCGAACAGGATGAAGCCCGAAAAGATCACGATGGCCAGCACCGACAGCGTCATCATCAAGGCGGTGCTCTGCATGAAGATGTTCATGATGCCCGCAGCCAGCAGGATCAACGCGCCGACGAACAGGAACTTGCCCATGCCCGACAGGTCACGCTTGACCACCGAGGCCAGGCTGGCCATGCCGATGAACACCACCGCCGTGCCGGCGAAGGCGGTCATCACCAGCGAGGTGCCGTTCTTGAAGCCCAGCACCATCCCCAGCATGCGCGCCAGCATCAGGCCCATGAAGAAGGTGAATGCCAGCAGCACCGGTACGCCGGCGGCAGAATTCTTGGTCTTCTCGATCGCAAACATGAACCCGAAGGCACCGGCCAGGAAGATGATCGCCGCCATGCCGTTGCCCAGCGCAGCGGTGATGCCGGTGGAAACACCGACCCAGGCGCCCAGCACCGTGGGCACCATCGACAGCGCCAGCAGCCAATAGGTGTTGCGCAGGACGCGGTTGCGATCAGAGGCCAGCGTGCCCGCCGAGCCGAAGCCGGGCAGGGTCTGCAGGCGTTGTTCGTTCATGGTCGATCTCCAGGGGTTGTCAAGGATGCGGATGTGATCCGCAAGGTGCAGTGTAAGTTCCACAGTTCTGTCTGCGCCGATCGGGTGCCAATCACCCCAGCGGGTTGGGGCAAACTGCCGGACCTTTGATTTTCGGAGCTTTCGATGCAGACAAAATCCGTGCTGACCCTGTCCGACGTCCGCGCCATCGCCCACGCCGCCGAGTTCGAGGCCCAGTCCAACCAATGGGCGGTGACGATCGCCATCGTCGACGACGGCGGCCACCTGCTGTGGCTGCAGCGGCTGGACGGCGCCGCACCGATCTCCGCGCACATCGCCCCGGCCAAGGCGCGCACCGCCGCGCTGGGCCGACGCGACAGCAAGGTCTACGAGGATGTGATCAACCAGGGCCGCAGCAGTTTTCTAAGCGCGCCCACGCTGGAGGGCATGCTCGAGGGCGGCGTGCCGGTGCTGGTGGATGGCCAGTGTGTCGGTGCCGTCGGTGTCAGCGGCGTCAAGAGCAGCGAAGACGCCCAGGTGGCCCGCGCCGGCATCGCTGCGCTGGGCTGACGGTTCGCCAGGTCCGGGGAAACCCGGGCCGGATACAATCCCATGTTTTTTCTTCTCACCACCGCAGCCCAGCGAAACTCCTGCGAAGTTTCCGTCCGGACTTCCTGCTCAGGGCCCCGCCACCGGGCCCGACGCGAGCACAGCTGGGCGTGCGCGACTTCCGGAGCCTGATCTCTTGCTGCCTCTTCTGCCCCCCGCACTCCTCGCCCTTGCAGACGGCACGGTCTTCCAAGGCATCTCCATCGGCGCCGCCGGGCACACCGTGGGCGAAGTGGTGTTCAACACCGCCCTCACCGGTTACCAGGAAATCCTCACCGACCCGAGCTACTGCCGGCAGATCGTCACCCTGACGTACCCGCACATCGGCAGCTATGGCATCAACGAGGAAGACGTCGAAGCCACGAAGGTCCATGCCGCCGGCCTGATCATCAAGGACCTGCCGGTGCGCATGTCCAACTTCCGCGCCAGCCTCACGCTGGATGCGTACCTGAAGCGCGAGGGCACCGTGGCCATCGCCGGCATCGACACCCGCCGCCTCACCCGGGTGCTGCGCACCCGCGGTGCGCAGAACGGCTGCATCACCAGCTTTGCAGCCGGCGCCAGCATCGGCCAGGCCGACATCGCCGCCGCCATCGCCCGCGCCCAGGGTGCGCCCAGCATGGTGGGGCAAGACCTGGCCCGGGTGGTGTCGGTGGCCCAGCCCTATGCCTGGACCGAGACCGAATGGGCGCTGGGCACAGGCTACGGTGCACTGGCCAAGCAACGCTTTCAGGTGGTGGCCTATGACTTCGGGGTGAAGCGCAACATCCTGCGCATGCTGGCCAGCCGCGGCTGCCGCGTCACCGTGGTGCCGGCGGCCACGTCGGCCGCCGAGGTGCTGGCGCTGCGCCCCGACGGCATCTTCCTGAGCAACGGCCCCGGTGATCCGGAGCCCTGCGACTACGCCATTGCAGCGGCCAGCACGCTGATCGACTCCGGCATCCCCACCTTCGGCATCTGCCTGGGCCACCAGATCATGGCGCTGGCCTCCGGCGCGAAGACCTTCAAGATGAAATTCGGCCACCACGGCGCCAACCACCCGGTGAAAGACCTGGACTCGGGGCGGGTATCGATCACCAGCCAGAACCATGGCTTCGCGGTCGACGAGACCAGCCTGCCGGCCACGCTGCGTGCCACCCACGTGAGCCTGTTCGACGGCACGCTGCAGGGCCTGGCCCGCACCGACCGGCCGGCATTCTGCTTCCAGGGCCACCCGGAAGCATCACCCGGGCCGCATGACATCGCCTACCTGTTTGACCGCTTCACGACGCTGATGGCGGAGAAGCAGCGGGAAAGAACCCATGCCTAAGCGCACAGATCTGAAGAGCATCCTCATCATCGGCGCCGGCCCGATCATCATCGGTCAGGCCTGCGAGTTCGACTACTCCGGCGCCCAGGCCTGCAAGGCGCTGCGCCAGGAGGGCTACCGCGTCATCCTGGTCAACAGCAACCCGGCGACGATCATGACCGACCCCGACACGGCGGACGTGACCTACATCGAACCCATCACCTGGGCGGTGGTGGAGAAGATCATCGCCAGGGAGCGCCTGGCCCGCCCCGACGACAAGATGGCGTTGCTGCCCACCATGGGTGGCCAGACGGCGCTGAACTGCGCGCTCGACCTGCACCGCCACGGCGTGCTGGCTAAGTGGGACGTGGAGATGATCGGCGCCAACGAGCGTGCCATCGAGAAGGCCGAAGACCGGCTGAAGTTCAAGAATGCGATGACCAGCATCGGCCTGGGCTCGGCGCGCAGCGGCATCGCCCATTCGCTGGACGAAGCCTGGGCGGTGCAGAAGCGCATCCATGCAGAGATCGACCCGACCGGTGCAAACTCGGGCTTCCCGATGGTGATCCGACCCAGCTTCACCCTGGGCGGCAGCGGCGGCGGCATCGCCTACAACCCGGAAGAGTTCGAGACGATCTGCAGGCGCGGGCTGGACCTGTCGCCCACCAATGAACTGCTGATCGAGGAATCGCTGATCGGCTGGAAAGAGTTCGAGATGGAAGTCGTGCGCGACCGCGCCGACAACTGCATCATCGTCTGCGCCATCGAGAACCTCGACCCGATGGGCATCCACACCGGCGACAGCATCACCGTGGCCCCGGCGCAGACGCTCACCGACAAGGAGTACCAGTTGCTGCGCAATGCCAGCATCGCCATCCTGCGCGAGATCGGCGTGGAGACCGGCGGCAGCAATGTGCAGTTCGCGATCAACCCGCAAGACGGCCGCATGGTCGTCATCGAGATGAACCCGCGGGTCTCGCGCTCGTCGGCGCTGGCGTCCAAGGCCACGGGCTTTCCGATCGCCAAGATCGCCGCCAAGCTGGCGGTGGGCTATACGCTGGACGAGCTGCGCAACGACATCACCGGCGGCACCACACCGGCCAGCTTCGAGCCGAGCATCGACTATGTGGTCACCAAGATCCCGCGCTTCGCCTTCGAGAAGTTTCCCGCCGCCGACCCGCACCTGACCACCCAGATGAAGAGCGTGGGCGAGGTGATGGCCATGGGCCGCACCTTCCAGGAGAGCTTCCAGAAGGCGCTGCGCGGCCTGGAGACCGACATCGACGGGCTGACCGAGCGGTCCACAGACCGCGACGAGATCATCGAGGAAATCGGCGAGGCCGGCCCCGAGCGCATCCTGTACGTGGCCGACGCCTTCCGCATCGGGATGACGCTCGACGAGATCTTCGAGGAAACCGCCATCGACCCCTGGTTCCTGGCCCAGATCGAGGACCTGGTGGCCACCGAGCGGCTGCTGCAGGCGCGCACGCTGGAAACCCTGAGCGCTGCGGAGCTGCGCTGGGTCAAGCAGAAGGGCTTTTCCGACAAGCGCCTGGGCAAGCTGCTGGCCAGCAACCAGCATGCAGTGCGCAGCGCCCGCCATGCACTGGGTGTGCGCCCGGTCTACAAGCGGGTGGACACCTGTGCCGCCGAGTTCGCCACCCAGACCGCCTACCTCTACAGCTGCTACGAGACCGTTGACGGCGAGTGCGAGGCCGAGCCGACCACCCGCAAGAAGATCATGGTGCTGGGCGGCGGGCCCAACCGCATCGGCCAGGGCATCGAGTTCGACTACTGCTGCGTGCATGCCGCACTCGCCCTGCGCGACGACGGTTACGAGACCATCATGGTCAACTGCAACCCGGAGACGGTGTCCACCGACTACGACACCAGCGACCGGCTCTACTTCGAGCCGGTGACGCTGGAAGACGTGCTGGAGATCGTGGCCAAGGAGCGGCCGGTGGGCGTGATCGTGCAGTACGGCGGCCAGACACCGTTGAAGCTGGCGCTCGACCTGGAAGCCAACGGCGTGCCGATCATCGGCACCAGCCCCGACAGCATCGACATCGCCGAAGACCGCGAGCGCTTCCAGCAGCTGCTGCACACGCTGGGCCTGAAGCAGCCGCCCAACCGCACCGCCCGCACCGAAGAGTCAGCGCTGGTGCTGGCGCAGGAGATCGGCTACCCGTTGGTGGTGCGCCCCAGCTATGTGCTGGGCGGCCGGGCGATGGAGATCGTGCACGGCGACCGCGACCTGCAGCGCTACATGCGCGAGGCGGTGCGCGTCTCCGACAAGAGCCCGGTGCTGCTCGACCGCTTCCTCGACGACGCGATCGAAGTCGATGTCGACTGCATCAGCGACGGCAGCGCGGTGATGATCGGCGGCATCATGGAGCACATCGAACAGGCGGGTGTGCACTCTGGGGACTCGGCTTGTTCGCTGCCGCCTTACACCCTGCCGAAGAAGCTGCAGGACACGCTGCGCCGCCAGACCACCCAGATGGCCCTGGCGCTGAAGGTGGTGGGTCTGATGAACGTGCAGTTCGCCATCCAGGGCAGCGTGGCCGGTGACGGCGACGATGCGGTGGTTTTTGTGCTGGAAGTGAACCCGCGCGCGTCGCGCACGGTGCCCTTCGTCAGCAAGGCCACCGGCCAGCAACTGGCCAAGATCGCCGCACGCTGCATGGCCGGCCAGAAGCTGGCCGACCAGGCCAGCCGCGACGGCCAGCCCCCGCGCGAGGTGATCCCGCCGTACTTCAGCGTCAAGGAGGCGGTGTTCCCGTTCAACAAGTTCCCCGGGGTCGACCCGATCCTCGGCCCCGAGATGCGCTCCACCGGCGAAGTGATGGGCGTGGGCCGCAGCTTCGGTGAGGCGATGCTCAAGAGCCAGCTCGGTGCCGGCTCGCGCCTGCCCGCCAAGGGCACGGTGGTGATCACGGTCAAGAACGGCGACAAGGACCGCGCGGTGGCTGTGGCACGTGACCTGGTGGCGCTAGGCTTCTTGGTAGTGGCCACGCGGGGCACGGCTGCTGCCATCGCTGCGGCCGGCATCGCGGTGAAGGTGGTCAACAAGGTCAAGGACGGCCGCCCGAACATCGTCGACATGGTCAAGGCCGGCGAGATCCAGCTGGTGTTCTCCACGGTGGACGAGACGCGCACGGCGATTGCCGATTCGCGCCACATCCGCACTGCGGCGCTGGCCAACCGCGTCACCTACTACACCACCATGGCCGGCTGCGAGGCCGCCACCGAGGCGCTGAAGCACCAGCAGGGCATGCAGGTCTTCAGCCTGCAGGAACTGCACGCCGAGTTGCACTAAACTCGCACTCGTTCGCTTTTTCGTTTCTTCGTTCCGCCGCATTCGCGCCCGGCCCACCGCCGGCGCCCAGTGCGGCGGATTTGTTTCGTCCGCTGTTTCCGTCTGCAGGAGGCCCGCATGGCCACCATCCCCATCACCAAGCGCGGTGCCGAGAAGCTCAAGCAGGAGCTGCACCGGCTCAAGACCGTGGAGCGCCACGCCGTGATCCAGGCGATTGCCGAGGCGCGTGCCCAGGGTGATCTGTCGGAGAACGCCGAGTACGAGGCCGCCAAGGACAAGCAGGGCTTCATCGAGGGCCGCATCCTGGAGATCGAAGGCAAGATGGCAGCGGCCCAGATCATCGACCCGTCGGCGCTGGACGCGGGTGGCCGGGTGGTGTTCGGTGCCACCGTCGATCTGGAGGAAGAGTCCTCCGGCCAGGAGGTCACCTACCAGATCGTGGGCGACGACGAGGCCGACCTGAAGCAAGGCCTGATCTCGATCAGCTCGCCCATCGCCCGCGCGATGATCGGCAAGGAAGCCGGCGAAGTGGCCGAGGTGCATGCGCCGGGCGGCGTCAAGCGCTACGACATCGTGGACGTGCGCTACATCTGAGCGCCGTGCTGGAGCAACTGCGGCGCCTGCTGCCCGGCCTCTGGGCCGGCGTGCTGCTGTGCATCGCCGCCATCGCCGCCCCGGCGGCATTCGCCCTGCTGGACCGGCCGGCGGCCGGCCGGGTGGTGGGCTGGTTCTTCCAGCGCGAAGCCTGGCTCAGCCTGGTGCTGGCGATGCTGCTGCTGGCCATCGAGCGCAAGCGTGCCCGCGCCTTGGCGCTGGCGGGGCAGGGCTCGGTGCTGTCCACCGACATGCTGTTGCTGCTGGGCACGGTGTTCTGCACCGTGGCCGGCTACTTCGCGCTGCAGCCGCTGATGGACGGTGCCCGCAGCGGCCAGGGGTCGCTGAGTTTCGGTCAGCTGCATTTCATCAGCGTGGGCTTCTTCCTGGCCAAGCTGCTGTGCATCCTGGCGCTGGCCTGGCGTGCCGCCGGGCCGGGCCGGGCTGTCAGTCGGCCGCCTTCTTCTTGACGCTGGTCACGCGGGCCTTCACCCGCTTGATCTCGCCGCCGGCGGTGACACGCTGGTTGCCGAAGACGGTGATCTTCTTGATCTGCGCACGCTGGTTGCCACTCTTGCTGAACTTCAGGATCTTGACCACCCGCGGGCCGGCGCCGCGGTCGTCGCGCACCTGGACCTTGGGCTTCTCGGGGATCGGCCGCCACAGCACCAGCAGCTTGCCGATGTGCTGCACCGGCGCTGCACCCAGCCGCTCGGCCAGGTTGGCCAGTGCGGCCTCCCGGTCGGGGCGGGAGTCCGAGAACATCCGCACCTTGATCAGGCCATGTACCTTCAGCGCCAGGTCGGCTTCACGCACAACGGCGTCGCTCAGACCCTGGTCGCCGATCAGCACGACCGGGTCGAGGTGGTGGGCGTCACCGCGTTTTTCTTTGCGTTGGGCGGGCGTCAGATGAATGGCAGGCATCCACCTATTATCTCCCGGCCATGAAAATCAACTCCAAGAGCAAGAAGATCAACAAGGCGTGGATCAACGACCACGTCAATGATCCGTACGTCAAGCTGGCCCAGCGCGAGGGCTACCGCGCCCGGGCCGCCTACAAGCTCAAGGAGATCGACGAGGCGCTGGGGCTGATCAAGCCCGGGCAAGTGGTGGTCGATCTCGGCTCGGCCCCAGGCGCCTGGAGCCAGTACCTGCGGCGGCGCTTCGCGCCGAAGTCGGCCGGCAGCGGGGGCGCGGCCGTGGGTGAATTGCTGGGCACCATCATCGCGCTGGACATCCTGCCAATGGAGCCGATCGAGGGCGTGCTGTTCATCCAGGGCGATTTCCGCGAGGCGGCTGTCGCCGAACAACTGCACCTGGCGGTGGCCGGGCGGCCGGTGGATGTGGTGGTGTCGGACATCGCGCCCAACCTGTCGGGCATCGAAGCGGCCGACGCAGCGCGCATGGAGCATCTGATCGAACTGGGGCTGGAGTTTGCGCGCGACCATCTGAAGCCGGGCGGCGCGATGGTGGCGAAGATGTTCCACGGCAGTGGCTACGACCAACTGGTGCGCCTGTTCAGGCAGCAGTTCCGGGTCGTCAAGCCGATCAAGCCGAAGGCCTCGCGCGACAAGTCCTCGGAAACCTTTCTGGTCGGCATCGGTTTGAAGCCGGATTGACGCAGCGCAGGGCTTTGGCAGAAGGCGTCGAACTCACCGTGAATTCACCCTCTTCATGGCAGGTCCGCCGCCCCGGAGCCAGGGGCTTGACTGGACTAGAATCATCCCCACTTGCTGTCGGACGTGGAGAGCGGCGCAGGTGCTGCGGCGAACTCTCTCTCTGTCTCGATTTGCATGAAGATTGGCTGAAGGAGCCGCAGTGAACAATCAATGGTTCTCGAAGGTCGCTGTCTGGCTGGTGATCGCACTCGTGCTGTTCACTGTGTTCAAGCAGTTCGACCGCGGGGTGTCTGCGGGCCAGGTGATCGGGTATTCCGAGTTCCTGGACGAAGTGGCGGCGCGCCGCATCAAATCCGTGGTGTTGCAAGAGGGCCAGGGCGGCACCGAGATCATCGCGCTGACCACCGATGACAAACGCATCCGGGCCACCGCCACCTTCCTCGACCGCGGCCTGGTCGGCGACCTGCGCAACAACAACATCAAGTTCGACGTCAAGCCGCGTGAAGAGCCTTCGCTGCTGATGAGCCTGCTCGTCAGCTGGGGCCCGATGTTGCTGCTGATCGGCGTGTGGGTCTACTTCATGCGCCAGATGCAGGGTGGTGGCAAGGGTGGTGCCTTCAGCTTCGGCAAGAGCAAGGCCCGCATGCTGGACGAGGCCAACAACACCACCACCTTCGCCGACGTGGCCGGCTGCGACGAAGCCAAGGAAGAAGTGAAGGAACTGGTCGACTTCCTGAAAGACCCGCAGAAGTTCCAGAAGCTGGGTGGTCGCATCCCGCGTGGCGTGCTGCTGGTCGGCCCTCCGGGCACCGGCAAGACCCTGCTGGCCAAGGCCATCGCCGGTGAGGCCAAGGTGCCGTTTTTCTCGATCTCGGGGTCCGACTTCGTCGAAATGTTCGTCGGCGTGGGTGCGGCCCGGGTGCGCGACATGTTCGAGCAGGCCAAGAAGAGCGCGCCCTGCATCATCTTCATCGACGAGATCGACGCGGTGGGCCGCCACCGTGGCGCCGGCCTGGGCGGCGGCAACGACGAGCGCGAGCAGACGCTGAACCAGATGTTGGTCGAGATGGACGGCTTCGAGACCAACCTCGGCGTGATCGTGATGGCGGCCACCAATCGGCCCGACATTCTCGACCCGGCGCTGCTGCGCCCCGGCCGCTTCGACCGCCAGGTCTACGTCACGCTGCCCGACGTGCGCGGCCGAGAGCAGATCTTGAACGTGCACATGCGCAAGGTGCCGATCGGCCAGGACATCCGCGCCGACATCCTGGCGCGCGGTACCCCAGGCTTCTCGGGTGCCGATCTGGCCAACCTGGTCAATGAGGCGGCACTGTTCGCCGCACGCCGCAGCGGGCGTGTGGTCGAGATGCTCGACTTCGAAAAGGCCAAGGACAAGATCATGATGGGCCCCGAGCGCAAGAGCATGGTGATGCCCGAGGAAGAGCGCAGGAACACCGCCTACCACGAGGCAGGCCATGCGCTGGTGGCGCGCCTGATGCCCAAGACCGACCCGGTGCACAAGGTCACGGTGATCCCGCGTGGGCGCGCACTGGGCGTGACGATGCAGCTGCCCGAAGGCGACCGCTACAGCCTGGACAAGGAGCGCATGCTGTCCACCATCAGCGTGTTGTTCGGTGGTCGCATTGCGGAAGAGGTGTTCATGCACCAGATGACCACCGGCGCCAGCAACGACTTCGAGCGCGCCACCGCCATCGCCCGCGACATGGTCACCCGCTATGGCATGACCGACGAGCTGGGCCCGATGGTCTATGCCGAGAATGAGGGCGAAGTCTTCCTGGGCCGGTCGATCACCAAGACCACCAGCATGTCGGAAGAGACGATGCGCAAGGTCGATGCGGTGATCCGCCGCATCATCGACGAGCAGTACACCGTCGCCCGCAAGCACATCGAGGGCAACCAGGACAAGATGCATGCGATGGCCAAGGCGCTGCTCGAGTGGGAAACCATCGACGCCGAGCAGATCGACGACATCATGCATGGCAAGCCGCCGCGGCCGCCGAAAGACTGGACGCCCAACCCGCGCACCGGCGGCTCTGGCCCGTCCAGCGGTGGCGGCCAGGTCAACACCGACGGCACGCCGGCCACCGTGGTCTGACAGTCCAAGTTAGCCGAAACCCGACACGGGGCCTGCGGGCCCCGTTGTTGTTCCGGCCAGCAGCACCCGACCTGCATCGCCATGTTCTGGCAGACCACCCGTTACCGCCTCAGCCTGCTGCAGCCGCTGGTGATGGGCATCGTCAACGCCACGCCCGATTCATTCTCCGATGGCGGCCAGCATGCCGATGCGGCGTCGGCGCAGTCGCATTGCGACCTCTTGCTGGAGCAAGGCGCGCAAATCCTCGACATCGGCGGCGAGTCGACCCGGCCCGGCGCCCGCCAGCCCGACCTGGCCGAGGAACTGGCGCGGGTGATCCCGGTGCTGCGCCATGCGGTCACGCTGGGTGTGCCGGTGTCCGTTGACACCAGCCGGCCCGAGGTGATGCGGGAGGCGCTCGCGCTGGGCGTGGACATCGTCAACGATGTGCGGGCGCTGGCCCGGCCGGGTGCGCTGGCTGCAGTGGCGGCGCATCCGGCCTGTGGCGTCTGCCTGATGCACATGAATGGCGAGCCAGGTGTGATGCAGTCGGCCCCGCGCTACGACGCAGGCGTGGTCGCTGAGGTCCTGCAGTGGTTGCGCCTGCGCCTGGCCGATGTGGTGGCGTCCGGCGTGGCCGCCGAGCGCATCACGCTGGACCCGGGCATCGGCTTCGGCAAGACGCCCGCACACAATTGGGCTCTGCTGCAACGGCAGCATGAACTGCTGGCGCTGGGTCGGCCGCTGCTGGTCGGCTGGAGCCGAAAATCGACACTGGGCAGCCTGACCGGCCGGGCGGTCGGTGAACGCCTGCCGGCCAGTTTGGCGGCGGCGCTGGCAGCCGTGCAACGCGGGGCGCATGTGCTGCGCGTGCACGACGTGGCTGCCACGGTGGACGCCTTGAAAGTCTGGGCCGCCGCCGGCCTGCCCGCAACACCACATCAACAGGGAGGAGACAGACCATGAGCAGACGTTACTTCGGCACCGACGGCATCCGCGGCACAGTGGGCCAGGCGCCCATCACGCCCGATTTCATGCTGCGCCTTGGCCATGCGGTTGGCCGGGTGTTGCGGCGTGGCATGACACGGCCGACGGTGCTGATCGGCAAGGACACGCGCATCTCGGGTTACATGATCGAGAGCGCGCTGGAGGCCGGCCTGGCATCAGCCGGGGTCGACACCCTGCTGACCGGCCCGCTGCCCACGCCCGGCGTGGCCTACCTGACACGCGCGCTGCGGCTGGACCTGGGCATTGTGATCAGCGCCTCGCACAACGCCTACCCTGACAACGGCATCAAGTTCTTCTCGGCCAAGGGCGAGAAGCTGCCTGACGACTGGGAGCTGGCGGTCGAGGCCGCACTTGGCGAGCCGCCGCAGTGGGTGGACGCGGCCACGCTGGGCAAGGCGCGCCGGCTGGAGGACGCACGCGGCCGTTACATCGAGTTCTGCAAGTCCACCGTCGACAAGGACATGAGCCTGCGCGGGCTGAAGATCGTGATCGATGCTGCGCATGGCGCGGCCTACCACGTGGCGCCCGATGTGTTCCATGAACTGGGCGCTGCGGTGGTGACGATCGGCTGCGCCCCGGACGGCTTGAACATCAACGCCGGTTTCGGTGCCACGGCACCTCAGGCGTTGGTGAAGGCCGTGGCCGAGCACCGGGCCGACTACGGCATCGCCCTGGACGGCGATGCCGACCGTCTGCAGTTGGTCGATGCCCGCGGGCGCCTGTATAACGGTGACGAGCTTCTCTACGTGATGGCCATGGACCGTCTCGCCCAGCAGCGTCCGGTGCCGGGCGTGGTCGGAACCCTGATGACGAACATCGCCATCGAACAGGCGCTGGCGCGGCGCGGCGTGCGCATGGTCCGCGCCCAGGTGGGCGACCGCTACGTGCTTGAAGAACTCAGCGCGCGCGGCTGGGCCCTGGGTGGCGAGAGCTCCGGGCACCTGCTGGCGCTGGACCGGCACACCACGGGCGACGGCATCGTCAGCGCGCTGCTGGTGCTGCAGGCCGTGCGGCGCAGCGGCGGCACGCTGGCCGCGCTGCTCGACGGCGTGACCCTGTACCCGCAGACCATGATCAACGTCCGTCTGCGCGACGGCAGTGATTGGAAGACCAACCCGAAACTTGCCGACGCACGCTACCAGGCCGAACGTGAACTCGGCAATGCCGGCCGGGTGTTGATCCGCGCCTCGGGCACCGAGCCGGTGCTGCGGGTAATGGTCGAAGCCAGCGATGCGGCATTGGGCCGCCGCTGCGCCGAAGCGATGGCCGCTGCCGCTGCAGCCGGCTGAACGCGCGTTCCGAGTGCTGAAGCTGCGCGTCAGGCCCCCCGAGGGGGAATGAGGAAACTTGGGAGCGGCCCGGCGTTTCCTCATGAAAGCGCCCCCCAGACCTGCCGCTGCGCGTCAGGCCCCCCGAAGGCGAATGAGGAAACTTGGGAGCGGCCCGGCGTTTCCT
>Ga0136636_10001787_pt1 | contig 12662 bp, 9 predicted proteins | sample AntDrymUQ8522106_2_FD_104653 | JGI IMG/M metagenome (GOLD analysis project Ga0136636, IMG submission 104653) | Polar desert sand microbial communities from Dry Valleys, Antarctica - metaG UQ852 (21.06) | ecosystem: Environmental > Terrestrial > Soil > Desert | place: Antarctica: Dry Valley... | reverse complement strand
TCGGGGGATCGCCCGTAGTATTTCGCCAAGCCGCTGACGCAGGCCAGATAGGTTTCCTTGGTGCGCTCGGCAAAGCCCCGCAACACCATCGCGTCGTTCATCCGCTGCCTAAGTGTGCTCATCTCGTTCTCCTCTTTCAACTTGGGAACATTCCCAGGAAAAAGGATCGCTGTGCTTGAGCACGATTACCACCGCGTTAGCGGTTTAGTTCAACTCTCGTTAGCAACGAGTCAAAAGAATTGAAATGCGCCTAAGTTAGCGTATAAAATATTTATATCAGCAAATTGTTCAGTTTAAATTTTTGTATCCTCAATCTGCCACAATCCTGAATGTATTTATAATAAAATTGTCTTTTCTTCGACAACTTAACACTCTTTTTGAAAAAATTACCGAGATGATCACGAAACCTTACAAATTCGTTTTATCAGCCCTACTCTTTCTACCTATCGCTGCAATTAGTCAACCTGGCTATCAGGTCTGCGGAAGCTTAGATAATGGCTATGGTCCATTTGACTATCGATCAACGGAGATCGCAAAAAGAGAAATTGTCGAAAAATTTCACTTCACTCCAAAGGTGGAAATGCTTAAAGGTGGAAGCACAGCTTCCACACCAGGAGGCGACCTAGCATACACGCTGAAAGCATTTCCAAACCATCCACGGGCCTTGATGGCAACCGTTAGATTCTCGGAGAAAACCAAGCAAGACCCTCCGCCGGAAATGATTTATCCGGTTAGCTGCTGGTTTGATCGGGCGGAGAGATTTCGACCAGACGATGCAACAGTGCAGCTATTATATGGCCTTCACCTTGTTCGAATAGGGAAATCAAAAGAGGGGATTCCGAAACTCGAATCCGCTTTTGCACTTGCAGGTGATAATCCAAATATTTTGTATAACCTAGGTTTGGCATACTTTGAACTAAAGCAGTTTGACAAATCACTTGAATATGCCAAACAAGCCTATTCGCTTGGCTTTCCACTACCTGGCCTTAAAAATAAGCTACAGAAAGCAGGAAAATGGAAAGAATAACCCAATAACTAAGCCTTATTTGGAGGCATTTTTAAAATATTAACTAAAGAATTATTGCAAATTAATTCTTGGGTTGGCCACAGAATATCTTGAACATTCGCCGGCAAGTCAACGTCGATAAGTAGATCACAAATCGACGCGAATCGCACTTAACAACTATTGCTATTGCTGATCAGGATTTCTTGCAGTTCGGCTGACAGTTCTGGATCGATATAACACCCCAAGACCAACAAGCAGCATCAACCAGGTTGAGGGCTCAGGCACTGGAGTCACGTCGAATGGTTTATAGAGCCAGATAGCAGCATCTCTAGTACTTGAATTATATTCATCCAAAGCAATAAATGCATTGAAACCGTCTATATAATGCCACTTACCTAGGACTCCAGTCTGAAAACTCCCATTCGGCTGAAAATCTGTCATGCTTAGGTGTTCTGTGACCATCCACGTGGTTAAGAGCTTGCCTGCTTCATCGTAGGTGGCCTTCGTCTCCCAAATCGTACCCTTATTTCGCCCATCCCACATCAAAATTTTGCCATTTTTGCTATCAAAATCAATACCAAAATCGACATTCATGACGAATGCGCCACCATCTTTATTGACCAAGCTAATAGCGATATCGCGATTAGCGTCGGGATTTGCAGCATTAGACTTTGTAAGATCCCATACTCCAAAACCTAATTGAAATCCGGGTACACTCGCTGTTCTTATAAATAAGTTATTTAAACTGTCTATTGTCGATGTGCCCTGAAAGCTCGGCGCATTCCACGCGACAGCAACCTTCTCAAAGCTTCCGAGTTCGCCATTCCGAACATTGCCGAGTTCATATCTAAACAAAGAAGGCCAACCACCACTACCAGCACCAGTCACGTAAATGACGTCATGCCCATTCTCTTGGCGATATGCAGTTGTTCCCTGCAAATACGATGAACCGGTGTCTCCGACCCATCTACCGTATTGATTGCTCCACATCATTCCACCAGGTGATGAAGGGAGATATCCAGAACCATCCCCTCCTCCAACCTTATTTGGATTCGCTTTTTGCGGATCCCACATCCACGGACCAGCGGGAACGGGGGTGCCATTAGTCCCTTTAACTACAAAGCCACTACCAGAATTAAAGGCTGCCCCGCCAAAAGTTACAAACATGTCATTTATTGGGACGTATATATTATTATCATATGTATGCGCGGACTGAGGAGCTGCGTTATCTACAGTGAAGTAAGTAGCCGTAGAATCATATCTTTCCATTCGACTGGGCAGAGACCCGCGCGTCCAAGCCCCATCTGAGCCCTGCAAAACATACATTTCATTACCAGAGTAGTTTGCGTGCCCACCCCCAAATAGCAGCAGGTTGCCACGAGCAGAATCCCAAGCAAATGAACTCCAAGCATGAACTATCGCTGCTGGATCGGAGCTTGGAACGCCTCCGTCTAGAGTCGAGGCCCAAGCGTCTGAAAACTTGTTGGTATTTACCTGTACCCAACCCCCCTGGGGAGTTGAATCCAATAGCCCCTGAAGATAGCTCAAATCAACTGCTGCAACGGCTGAATTGCAGCTTAAGCAAATCAGAGCCAGAGAGAGAGAGAGAGACGCTGTTTTTCTCGCCCCGCTTCCTACTCGCGATGATTTTTCTATGGGTTTCTTGTGGTTGGCTAAATGAGAAATTTTCATCATGCGCTCCGAGTCTCTTGAATTTAGATGTATTTAGTGTTTAAAGCAAACATCACGCCACACACAAAAATATTCTGTAAGCTATTGTATTTACAATAATTCCACTTGAATGTGAAATATTTGCCGAGAATCGATACTATTCATGTGTAAAATTTTCCGACATAGCCTCTGTAGCGTATCACACAGTTGTCAGATAGAATAGTTCGTTCGATGATGCAATAGCCATTGCTCAAGCATCATCGTTATCCAAATCATCTCACCATAGTAACCAGGGTGTTCCTGCAGATGTTTGATGAAGAGCTGCTCGACAAATTCGCCACGAAGAATTCCACGATCAACCAGTCCCATGACTGAGTTTCTGGCTAGTTTTCTTAATCCATCGTTACGCGTCAACCACACTCCAAAGGGAAGGCCAAATCCTTGCTTTTTCTTGACTATGATTTCATCGGGCAAAAACCCGCGAAGCGCTTCCTTGAAGAACCAACGAAGCTTTAAACCATTAAGTTTGTAATCAACAGGAAGGTGTAGCGAGAAATCCAGAAGATCACTGTCGAGCATTGGGAAGCCCACCTGCACACCAGCCAGACGGGTTGTGCCCGTCACTTTGGGCAAATCAATTTCTGCGAGCGTGTAGCGCCAGTCGAAAGCAAGTTCTCGATTGGTATTACTAGCGGTTTGCGCACAGGCCCAAACTTGGCGTTGATGCTCCAATGGTAACGAAATATCCACCTGCGCCAAGAAATTCTGCGTCAGCGTCTGTGTCAGACCAAGGCGTGTTATCAGGTTGTACATTTGTAGCCGGTCAGGCATTGGCACGCTTGCCTGCTCGACGTAACTGGAAGCTTTTCGTATCAGCGGCAGCGCGCCTGCAAATTTCGTTCCTAGTAGCGGCTCCATGATTCTTGAACGTATTGCACCCGGAACATTTTGATACCATTCGAATACGCGCTGCTTGGCATAACGCGAATTACCACCGAAGAGTTCATCGCCACCGTCGCCAGCCAGAATGCGAGTTACGCCATCTTCCTTAGCCATTTTGGCGCAATAGTAGGCGGGCAACGCTGAGGAATTTCCGAAAGGCTGATCATAGCTGGCGGCAACCAAGGGAATGCTACGCACCAGATCATCAGGGGTAACGTAATACTCGTGGTGCTCCGTGTTAAAACGGGCTGCCGCAATACGGGCAAAGGCCATTTCGTCATAGCCTTCAGCCTCAAAACCGATTGAGTAAGTCGCTGCCGGTTTGCCGCGGGCCTGCCCAATCATGCCGGCAACGGTCGAGCTATCTGTTCCGCCACTCAGGAAACATGCCGCTTTGCCATCATCCAGTTGCCGACTGGTGGCTTGTTGCAGAAGGGCCCGGAATTCATCACGAAGCTTATCGAAGGGTTGATGCAAAACCTCTTCGAAACTTGGCGTCCAGTAGGGTGCTACGGTCAACTGGTTATTTTGGTATATAACGTAGTGCCCAGGCGGAACCCGATAGATGCCTTTAAATATTGTTCGTGGCGATGGAATGACATGAAAGTAGAGGTAATCAAAAATCGCTTGCGGATCAATCTCTGTACCTGCATCAGCTAATTCGTCGGCACGCTCGGCGAACAGTAGTTGGTCACCAACCTGGCGATAACAGAGGCTGCGGATAGCAAAGCGGTCAATTGCAAGAAAGGTGGTTCCATCAGGCTCACGAAGAGCTATAGCAAAATCACCTGACACCAGTTTGGGTGTATTGACTCCATGTAATTTGAAGGCATTGCGCCAAGCGGCTTCAGCACCCTCTGAAAACGAAGCTTGTTCTTGCGTTGAAGCATTAAACAAAGGCTTGCCGAGAACCAAGTAATCAGTATTTCTAATCATGAATAGAGTCGATATAAATTAGTAGTAAAAATTCAAAAGTAAAAACATTGTAATTCCCGTTCGCCTTCGATTGCATTGTTCCTAAACAAATACTTTCAGCCAAGGCACCCATGCTTGATCAAGAAAACATTGTTAGCCATATTTTTTGTAGCCTGAAGCTGCGACCGCTTGAGTTTTCCAGGAATTTGCTTGTATTAATGACCAACAGGTCAGAAGAAGCGAAAAAATACTAACAAATCGGAGATATAGGCTGACACCAAATTCATAGTTCTGGCGATCTGTACTAAGAAAGAATTGCCAAGCGGAGAACACTTTCCCATATTTCAGAATAAATTGTTCTGAACCAAACCAAAAAAATGCAATTGCAATAGCTACAGCAATCCCGGAAAGTAAGGTAGCCGATAAATAGTGGGATTTGTTAGCGACAAGATTGGATAGCGTACTACCTGCCAAACAAAAGAAAAAAACTCCTAACGCAAGTTGGGTGCTTGAAATGAAGGCTCCCTCATTACTCATTAGCTCAGTCAAATTATCAGTAGCCGCCTGAACGACGACAATTTCATGCAAAGGCCATGCAAGCAATAACGACCAAAATATCCAAGCCAGGAATATCTCGAGCCGAACCTTCCGTTGAACGATAGAAACCAAAATGATAGCGCCAATAACTTGAAGTGAAATTGCGCAGTGCAATGCTAGATACCGAGCAATAAGCTCCCATTCCCAAAACCACCCCAGAATGGGCGAGCCGACAATGTCATGTATGCTTTCCATTGGCACCACTAATCTGAGAAGCACCCAGGTTACGCATCCATGAGCAAATAACCATAACGGCAGATAGATACTTCGACCATACTTTAAATTGCTACGCCGTAAAAACCAAAAATGCCCGTTAACTAACCACAGGATGATCAAGCTTAGTCCTATTACAGAAATAACGCCAAATAGGCCCGGTTCAATCAGTTCTCTAACGTTATAGGGAACAAATGGCAAATGCGTAAAAATCCCAATCACAATAACCAACCCAACAAAAGTTACAAGGTGTGGCATCGATTTTTGAGGAGAAGAAGATTCTTTCGGTTGGTGATTGGCAACTGCAGATAAGCCTGACACTGACTGGCCTGGCGAACTCGCTTTGTTTGTCCCGGAATACCCTGAAAGCACCCATCGCGTCATAACCAATCCTAACAAACCACCTCCCGCCTGTACTAATACATCCGTCAGGTCTGCATATTTTTGTGGCAAATAGAGCTGCCCGAACTCGACAAGTAGCGCTAGAGCGAAGATGGCGGCCCCGCCGATTACGTAGATATTTCGATTGAAGTCGGTTTTCCGTAGACCGATAAGCCCCAAAAAAATACCGCTCGGTAAGAAAAATCCAATTTTCCTTAGTATCTCGTTAGTGGCATGAAACTCACTTCCAAAATAGTAATTTTCCAGCAGAGGTCTAAAAATAGTAGATTGAGCGCTACTTAATGTCACCGAAGAAGAATTGAAATCATAAGGAAACCAGAAAATAACCAGAATAAAAATGGCCCAGAGCATCCAGAGCGAAATCCAAAGCCCTACTTTGGGCTCATTGACACGAGTCACAATTTTAAAAAAACGCCGAGCACATAGCGCTCCGAGCGCGGTACCAACCCCAGCAAGAAGAACATCGGTTATATCGGTGACGCGCGAATAGACAAAGAACTGTGCCAATTCAATAAGAGCCGCAGCAATTAAGCCCATTCTCGTAATTCGAACTATTGAATGCTTTGTGTCAAGCGCCCAAAGAAGGCCAACAGGCGTCCAAATCAATAGATCGGTCAAAGTTTCATAGAGTTTTTCTGAGAAACTTCCTTTTAAACCACCAAATGGAATAAGCACAACATTTCCTGCTACCCATTTATGATAAAGCTCAACCGGGCTAATGGTCAGCTCCAAGGGAAGTATGTTAAACGCTAGCAATACAAGAAGATAAACATTAAGCGCGCGCATCAAGCGTGTCTTGCTGCTTTCATTTTTCCAAAGAGCATCCAACCAAGACTGAAATCTCACTCCAAAAATATTTTGACAAACAACTCCAATCAGGCTCCCTAGGCAATTGGCCCAGATATCATTTTGAGAAGTTGTTCGATCAGGGAAAAATAGCTGAGTGAACTCAATACAAAATGAAAGACCAATCATTGCTACAAAAACTGCAATTGAAATGGCAAGTAATCTAACGCCTGATTTGTTGAGGGTTGCTAATTGGTTATAAAAAAAAGAAAGCGGGATAAAAAGAAGAATATTGGCAACCCAATCGGCACGCGAACCCATGCCAATATTCAAGAACGGAATATTTAAAAATACACTGACTGCGTCATTCAACGGCCTTGATACAAAATGCAGCGGCACCAAACTTCCATAGACCAAAAAAATTGAATATAGCGCTGATAATACGTATAAAGGCACAATTTTAGAAGGGCATCTGGCTGTCGTAAGTATGGGTGCAGACAAATTCTGCTCACCTCCACTTTTCATGGATTCCTCGTGTTTTTGAGTAATAGGATAGGCCATGATTCACCGGCTGAATATTCTAAATGATGATTTAGTCTCAAACTCAAAGCAGCAGCATTTATTTAGTTTCCCATGAAGCAAAGGTACTGCTAGGAGAACAAAGATGTAGTCTTGGTCTAGATTTCTTTGACAAAGAGATATGAACAAATGGTCTCACGCCAACAATGGCCAACTGGGCGGCTCCGCAGCAAAGGAAAGTAGCGGTGAATAGCGATTGAATTCCCAGCCGCCGATGCACCTTGATGGAGTTTGGATTGAACGCTGATATACGTGAAAAACTCCATTTCACCCCCTCAGCAGCAAGGTGTTGGTTTGCTGCATCCCATAAGCGTCCAAAGGTACGGCCGATCCGAAATGATGGCTCGACGTACACGTCAAAATCCCATACGCTTTGATCTGGCTGAAGGAGCTCGTAGCAGCAACGCACCTCATCTTCTTCGTATCTGTCACGAGCGAGCCAGATAAAACCAGCAAAACGCTCGGCATATTTCGCGACTAGACATTGGTATCCGGCCTCGAAACGCCGGGCGATTACTTCAGGTGGCCTTGGAAATACAGCAACAACCGGGTCGCATGGGGCTATAAAGTCAATGGCGCTCTGACTATTAGGTTGCCCGACCAAATTGCCGACAGTCGGCACAGGCTGTGCAACCAAGTAATAGCGCACCAGACGAACTCTACCTTGACTTACTCTTGAGAGAATCTGTGCCACTATATAAAACAAGCCATTGACCGACCCGAGTTGGTCCATGGCTTGCTTGATCCGTCGAATTGGCATGGCTTTAAGAGGCTGAAAAAAATTTATTCAAAATAACGATTTATCATGAAAAATCGCCCAACACTGCAGTGAGATACGCTTTTGCAGTCTGCTATAAAACTTATCCCCTAGTTACTCTGGCGTCAGAAATAACAGCATTGTCGATATACTCATTAATCCAACAGGCTGTGGCAACTTCGACCCTTTGCCTCCAATCAGCAGAGGAAAACGTATGGTCTGCCGATTCAATTTCAACTTGGGTTATTTGCTTTTTCTGTAATGCAGTTGTCCAAACTGAATCAGTTTTCACCGCTTCAAGGAACTCCTTGGCCGTATAGTCGTTGCCACTCAGTATCAGCAGCATTGGCTTAGAAAACTTACTAAGCCCATTGGCCATTTTCTTCTGAAATGGCTGAGTACATTTTGTGTCCGTTGAGCCATTGGACTGCCGGGCTCGCAGAATACTACTGATAAGCCCATTAATGGCCTTAACAATCCCTAGTTTTCCGGTCAGTAACTTGCGCCAAAATTCTGCCTCAAGCAGACGTTGACCGTAGTAATGCTTGATATGTGCCCGCGCCAGGGTTGTTTCTGAACGCACCCAAGGGTTGAGCATAACGAGGCCACCAATTCGGATATCTTGTATTGCATCGTAATAGAGCAAGTTGGCCGAGGCTGCATCGCATAAACCCCAGAGAACAACTTTCTCAATATTTGGGCATTGAATATAAAAAGCTGCAATTGCGGCAGCGATATCGTCATTTACTGTTTCAAAACTTCGCAAATCACCCGTGCTGTCACCCATTCCTCGATAGTCAAAACGCATGGTAGGGTAACCTGCTTTTGCCAAAGCGCGCGATAGCAATAGAAACTGACGATGGCTGCCAACACGATACTGTGGCCCGCCCACGACGATCAAGACACCGCATTTTTTGGGCTGCACCGGTGCAGCAATGATGCCCAGCAGATTTTCACCTGCGCAATCAAAGATAAAGGCTTGTTCAGTAAAGTTCACTGCCAAGACTCCACCATGGCTAGGGTCGCCACCAGGAGTTCAGGTGCGTCTTCAATTTCGGCGGTTTGCCAAAAAGCCGGTCCATGCACAACGCGAGTATCAACAGTGAATCCAGCATTCTGCCATTGTTCGATAGATTTTTGTGCCGCCGGCGGGATAGTGGCATCCTCCCGCGCTGACAACTCGAACCAGGCAACACGCCCAGAATACCCTGCTGGTGGCTGCATCTGCGCATTTTCCAAGCCGTTAGCAAGGCCTGGCGAGACCATATAACCCGCAATTTCAACGGCCTGACCAGCGGCAACTTGTTGTTTGAGTTGCTCGGCAATCCCTTTGGTTTTGCCGGAAGCGAGTTCAGCTGCCATTTTTAGGCGCATAAACTGTTGCCAATGCTGTTTACCGGAAACAACAGGCTGCCAAAAAATGAAATTTGGGTTCTCTGGGAGGTCGACCAAAGCATTGGCTGCCAATAAACAGCCAGCCCGCAAACCCCATAGAGTCAAGGGAGCCTGGCTCTGGGTACGCAGCCATTGGTAGCCAAACGAGACGTCTGCCTGCCAGGATTGCCAAGTGGCGTCAGCAAAGTCACCAGCGCTATCACCGCAACCAAAAAAATCAATCTGCAATACATCGAAGCCAGCTTCGGCCAGTGCACGGGCTTGTAGCGCAGCCATGCGACGAGACTTATTCATTTCTTCAGCAAACGGATGCAAATAAATGATTGCACCCCGCGCCGGACGAAACTTAGCCGCGTGATAGAGGCAAAAACGTTGCCCTATTTGAGCCGGAATAAACAGGCAATGCAAAGGAAGCTCGGAAACTTAAGAAGCAAGCTTGCCGTCAACGAACTCAACTAGAGAACCGACCGTCGCAAACGTGCTCCCTTCGATTTCGTCATCGTCAACAGTAAAACCAAAACGATCTTCAAAACCGGTGATCAAGGCAACGACGGCCATTGAATCGAGCTCGGGAATGGCTCCCAACAGCGGCGTATTTGAGGAAAATTCGGCAGAACGACCATTCAAACTTAGAATTTCGTCCAGAAGGGACAGCACTTCTTTTTGAGTATTCAAGCCTTGCTCCAACGATAGAAATAAGTTGCGGCATTATAGAGGCTGAATGGCATTTCGACTGTGAGATACTACGCACTGTCATACCTCTCAACCAGTTTAAACTCAATGCCCATGCGACATTCCACCCTTCTCCCCGAACTTGTTTCCTTTGCCGCTGAGCGCACCCCGGGTGCGCCTGCCCTCACCTATGGCAAGCACACGTTGAGCTACGGGGATTTACAAAATGCAGTGAGTCAGTTTGCCAGCGGTCTGCTTTCGCTTGGCCTGCAACGTGGCGAGCGGGTGGCGATTTACCTGGAAAAGCGCTTTGAGACTGTCATTGCCAGCTTTGGTGCCCCAGTTGCCGGCGGCGTATTTGTACCGCTAAACCCGCTGCTCAAGGCTGAGCAGGTGGGTTATATTTTGCGCGATTGCAATGTTCGAGTCCTGGTGACCTCACCGGAGCGGCTGGCGCTGCTACAAGAGACATTACCAGCCTGCCACGATCTGCGGCATGTGGTTGTCCTTGACTCGACGGAATCGCTAGCGGCCATCGGGGCATTAAATGTCTGCCGCTGGAACGACCTGCTTGATCAGCCAGCGGCTACCGGACACCGAGTGATTGATACTGACATGGTCGGTATTCTTTACACCTCGGGCAGCACTGGTAAGCCCAAAGGCGTCGTTCTCTCTCACCGCAATATGGTAGCGGGCGCCAAGAGCGTTGCCAGCTATCTCGAAAACACCGCTAACGACACGCTGCTGGCCGCCCTCCCCCTTTCCTTTGATGCCGGCTTCAGTCAACTGACTACGGCCTTTCATGCCGGCGCGCGGGTTGTGTTGCTCAATTATTTGCTACCACGCGACGTGATCAAGGCGATTGAACGAGAGAAGGTAACTGGGCTGACTGCAGTGCCGCCGCTTTACATCCAACTGACCCAGCAGACTTGGCCGGAGTCAATTTCCGAGCACCTGCGCTACTTTGCCAATACCGGCGGCCGCATGCCGTACGAAACCCTGCAGGCCTTACGTCGACACCTGCCAAAATCCAAGCCGTACCTTATGTATGGTCTGACCGAGGCTTTCCGTTCGACCTATTTACCGCCTGCTGAAGTTGATCAGCGGCCAGACTCAATCGGCAAGGCGATTCCCAATGCCGAAATTCTGGTATTGCGCGAGGACGGTTCCCCCTGCGCGCCGAATGAACCGGGCGAACTGGTGCATCGAGGTGCCTTAGTTGGCATGGGCTACTGGAACGATCCGGAAAAAACAGCTGAGCGTTACAAACCACTGCCAGTGCACGCACCCGGCCGCGAAGCTGGGCTGGTTCTGCCTGAAATCGCAGTGTTTTCAGGCGATACCGTGCGGATGGATGAGGCGGGTTTCTTGTACTTCATCGGCCGACGCGACGAGATGATAAAAACATCCGGCTACCGAGTCAGTCCGACCGAAGTCGAAGAGATTCTTTACGCTACCCGGATGGTGGGTGAATGTGTTGCCTTTGGCGTCGATAATGACCGCCTCGGCCAGACGATTCAAGTGATTGCCACACCACCAGCCGATGGGACGCTTGACCTTGCTACACTACTTGCCGAGTGTCGGACACGCATGCCCGCCTACATGGTGCCGGCCGGTATCGTGGTACAGCCGGGCCCTCTGCCGCGTAACCCAAATGGCAAAATAGACCGAAAAACGCTGTCTACCGCATGGCTTGAAAACCATCCAGGTTAGTCTTGGTCGCCTTAACAGGAATTTTTTAATGTCGAATCCCCCCCGCGCCCTTCCAATTCACGCGCCGATGCAGCAGTTTTCCGTCGCCAATGACCAACTTCAGGTCGGCGGGCTAGCCCTTGAGCGATTGGCCGCACAAGTCGGTCAAACGCCTTTTTATGCCTATGACCGCAAGCTACTACAAACGCGGGTAGCTGAATTGCGTGCTGCCTTGCCGGCCTCAATAAAGCTGCATTACGCCATGAAAGCCAACCCAATGCCCGCCGTTGTCGGCTGGATGGTGGGCCTGGTTGATGGCATCGATGTCGCCTCGGCAGGGGAGTTGAAGGTGGCGCTAGACGCCGGCGCCAACCCAAAAGAAATCAGTTTTGCTGGCCCAGGCAAGCGGCGCAGCGAATTGCGTCAATCGGTTGCGGCTGGCGTCCTGATCAATCTGGAGTCTTTCCGGGAGGTTGCTGAACTCGCCGCCATCTCGCAAGAACTGAGCCTACCGGCGCGGATTGCTGTCCGGGTTAATCCGGATTTCGAACTTAAAGGCTCGGGGATGAAAATGGGCGGCGGCCCGAAACAGTTTGGCGTTGACACTGAACTAGTACCTGAACTATTGGCTGAAATCGGCCGGGTTGGCTTGCAATTTGAAGGCTTTCATTTGTTTGCTGGCTCACAAAATCTTAAAGCGGAATCCATTTGCGAGGCTCAGCAAAAATCCTACGAACTGGCCTTGCGCCTCGCCGCATACGCACCATCGCCAATGCGCTTCCTTAATCTGGGGGGCGGATTTGGTATTCCCTATTTCCCAGGTGAGCAGCGGCTTGATTTAAATGCTGTGGGCAAAAATCTTCAGCAAATTGCCGCTCGTGCCGCAGTGGAAATGCCTGAGGCTGAGCTGGTTATTGAACTAGGACGCTACTTGGTTGGGGAGGCGGGAATTTACGTTACACAGGTCGTCGACCGTAAGATTTCACGTGGGCAAACCTATCTCGTCGTTGATGGTGGCTTAAATCACCATTTATC
>Ga0136636_10001786_pt1 | contig 12663 bp, 12 predicted proteins | sample AntDrymUQ8522106_2_FD_104653 | JGI IMG/M metagenome (GOLD analysis project Ga0136636, IMG submission 104653) | Polar desert sand microbial communities from Dry Valleys, Antarctica - metaG UQ852 (21.06) | ecosystem: Environmental > Terrestrial > Soil > Desert | place: Antarctica: Dry Valley... | reverse complement strand
TAGCCAAATCTATCATCAACTTCCAACTTTCCACAATGGAACTTTGGTTTTTTATTCTTTCAATTTCAGGATACGTAAATCTATTTGTTGTATGTAATATTTGAATAAACTGCGCCTCTGATATTGTGCAATAAAGCAATGCGAATAATTTTGTTTTTATCTCCACCTGAAAAGCGTCATTCTTTTTCAAATATAAATTTATATCTTTAACAAGGTTGTCTTGAACCTGTTTTAATCGTCGTACATTTTTGCTTTGCAAAACATACAAATCGTAAATTTCCTGATTTTTCATAATACTAAAAAGTGGGGGAGACGGGACTCGAACCCGTCATCTCTGCATTGTAACGCATTAGTCCCAAGTTATGCTATCTCCCATTTTAATTTTATTTATTTAATTACTGAGAATGTGAGTACTGCCGCCAACTGCCGCCTGCGCGTCGGATTGAGCGCGGTGCATGGTTCTGGGCTTTTTTTATTTGACTGGCGTAGTTTTCCAATTTTTACCGCCGTATTCTTTGTATAGGAAATCTTGATAGGGATACCAACTTTTTACTTCGGGGGCATCAAATGTCGACATAGAAAGGTAATGGTCTGCGAATTGAATATACTGGTTTGCTTCTAAGGGATAGACATCTATCAATGGCAGTATTGATTTTGTGTCGTACAAATTAACATTACAATTCATCGTGCAATACTTATTTCTAAATCGTTGTGTAAATTCATGCAAGTAATCTTTGTCAAAGCCCTTCTTTTTTATCAGAACATGAAAATTTTGAACTGCTGGATAATGGCCCTTTTTAATTATTTCATATTCTGATGGGTCTAATTCAGTAAATGGTTTATTTTTTTTTGCCTCTTTTATTATATACTTTGTTGGAATCCAGCCAATATGCGAAGATGAAAGCCATTCTGGTTCTACCACCTGAATTTTTGACCAATCGCCTGATTCGACAATAATTTTGACTTTTGTTGTGTAATCAACTTGGCAATACTGTTTTTTGCCCAAAGCGCTTGTGGCCTTATCATTTACAATCTTACCGAATTGCTTTCCCGCACCCGACATGATGAAAATGTCTTCGCCTTCAATTCCAAATATTTGACTGATTGGTTGTTTGGCTACTTCGGTTTCAGGGTTGCTTTCTATTTTGCTTTTTTTAGTATTTTCCCTGCAAGCAAACAAAAAAGTCAAGCAGAACACGATGGCAATTAGGATATTTATCCTTTTCATATTTATAATTGGTTTATTTTTTTATTTCATCGAACTATGGTTTGTCGTCAACTCCCCCTATTAGCCCCTATTGCGTGAAAACCCGCTTTGTCGCCCATATCCCTGCACCCGCCAGTTGCGTGAATCCAGCCGAATAGATTGGCTTTACGCAACTCCCCGATACCATTGGCATACACAGCCGTTGCGTGAATCCAAACAATCCGGCTGGATTCACGCAACGGGTGGTCTCAAAAATGACAGAGCATGTATGGTTCATCTGGTTGGTCTTAATCGTATAAAGGTAAGTTGGAATTTCAAATTTCCAAATCATCCAGCGGACTTTTGATCTTGTCCCAGCCATTAAGGGTGGTTCCGATGGAGACTGGGAATGTGCGTACATATTCCAGACATCTTACTGCTCATGTCCGCGCAGTTCCTGGATGTAATGTTACTACCCAACGAAGAAAAAACGACCGCTTCGCAGCTCCCCGCACCGTAAATCGGAGCATGCTGCCCAAATGCAGCAGTGGCCTACACTCTTCTGGCTGCCTACAAAGCAGCCGCAATCAACCCGACATGTTGCAATCCCTCCCAACCCGAGGCATCCACCATGTGGACGACCTGGTAACCCATCAGCGTGCGCACAAAAACCGGAAAGCGACGGAGACATGACGAGTTTGGCCAGAGGCTCACTCTACAGATAATTGTAGTTGGTGGTACAGCAGTAGTTACATCTTCCCCAACAACAATTGTCCGATCTCCGGAATCCGGTACAAGCCCTGTAGACTGGTCTTTTTACTCTTTACCAATTCCTGGGCCATGGCAAGTCGCATGTCGTTGGGCAACAGGTCGAGCAGGATGAATTGTTGTAGCCTGTCCATCTCTTCAGGCGTAGCTTCGACAGGGCGTTGGGTAAGGTGGTTGGTGAGGCGTGTGACCACCACCGACAACACATCCAGCCGTTTGACGCCTTCGGTGTTTACCAGCTTGTCGAGGCGTTTTGCCACTGCATCAAACGCCTGTTCGCCCAAAATGGCTTCGGGTGTAGGCAGTCGATCGAGTTTCAGGTTGATGAAATTGACAAATGCCTGGGTGGTTTCTTCGTCGAGCGAGGCTTCACCGAGCATTTTCACCAGCGGCAGGTGTTCTTCCAGATCCTCCAGCGGCGCGATGGCCTGGAAAAACTGTACCAGCGAGCGCGGCGTGGTTCGGCGGCCGTTCACGAGTTCGGGGTAGGTAAGCACAAAGTCGATGCCGCGCGCGTCAATGCTTGCACGTTCAGCCCATCGGGCCCAAGCGCGCACGTCGAAGGTCATGGTCACGTGCAACATGCGTGTGATCATGGCCTCGTCGAGGGTGGTTACGGAGTAGTCGCCGCCGTCGGGATTGGCGGTGCACACGATGAGCCAGTGGGCCGGCAAGCTCCAAGACACGAGTTCGTAGTTTTGCAGCAATTGCATGAGGCCGCGCAAAATGCGGTCGTCGGCGCGGTTGATGTCGTCGAGCAGCAGGATGCCCGGACCGCGTTCGGTGGGCACCCATTCGGGCGCCACGAAGCGTGTCACGTCGCCTTTGGCCGTGTCGCGCACGATTTGCGGCATGCCCACCAAGTCGCCCATTTCTTCAAATTGTGCGGGAGCGATGTACACCAAGTCGCAACCGCGCTCGCGTGCGAGCTCGCGTACCAGTTCGGTTTTGCCGATGCCGTGCAGCCCCCAGATGCAGATGGGCGTGGGGCGCTCGGCGCCGGTGCGCAAGGTTTGCAAGCTGTGGTCGATGAGTTTGCCGACGCTCTCGGCGCTCACAGAGGAGCCGTAGGTGATGTATTGGAAGTTTTGCTGCATGGTGGGTATGAAACGGCGTTCCCCTGAAAATGTTCTGTCCCCTTACTGTTTCGGCAAAAGCAGCCACATCCGGCCGTAACGGTTGATTTTTCGGGCTTCCTCGAGGCCTTTCAAACCGATGCCGCAATACATGTCGATGCGTTTGGTGGTTTGAATGGCACCACCGCGGTCCTGCGCGAAAACAATGCGGTAGGTTTTGCCGATGAGCTTTCCGGCAGGGTTGATGTCCGGCAATTCAATGAGAAAGGTGCTTCCGAGTGGTATGTAACGCGGATCGACGGCGATGGAATACCCTGCGGTGAGCGGGAAACTGCCGGAGCCTTGTACTCTGTCGCCAATGGGTGTAAAAAAAACATAGGTGCCACCGGTACCACGCACCGAGCCGCCGAAGCCCAGAAATTCGCGGTGGCCGTCGGGGTATTCCACCAGACAAGAGCCCTGGAGTTGCGCGTTTTTAAGTTCCTTTTTGGAAGCGACGTAGCAAATTTCCAGTCCGCGACCTTTCAACGCGCCAGCATCGATGGCTGCGGGATTGGGCACGTTTTTTTTCGGACGTTTGTACATAGGAACCGGAAAGGCAGAACTGCGTTTTTTACTGGCTTTCAAAATGGGTGTATAATAGCCTGTGATGCGCACCCGGTCGTCGCTGTCGCTGGTTTTGATGCGGTAAAAGTCGAAACGTTCGCGCAGTGCCTCAGGTTGAAGCAACTGCACGTCCTGAAGCAGATCAATGGTGTAGACCATATCTTCCTTGGTGATGCCCGAAGCGCCTACAGGTTTGATGTCTTTGCGCTGCAGGAAATTTGCCTGTTCGTACATGGCTTGCAACATGAGCGGATCGAACGGCAGGTAAGGAAGCGTATCGGGATCGGCGGCTTTGAGTACGGTTGTGGAGAGGATACGTTTGACCGTGGGTTTTTTCTTGGGCTCATTGGGCAAAACCTGTTCGATCAGACTATCGACTGTGACCGACGATTGTGCAGAGCCAGGCATGCTGTGGTCGCATGCAAAAAGTAAGGTAAGCAGCACGTAGGCCATCATGGGCAGGCGCGGGAGGAAGCGCATACAAAGGAAGAAGTTGGTTTCGCGATAAAGATATGCAACGGGCAGTTTACAACGGCAATTTACCACGCCTTATCCATTCATTGGTTTTCAACACCGCCGCAACGCTGAGTGCGTCGGTTATTTCGCCGTTCAGCACCATTTCCACCACCTCCGCAAAAGGCAGGTGGCGTACACGCAGTTCTTCTGTTTCTTCGGGTTGCGCAATGCCTTGGTGCAGGTCGCGGGCGATGAATGCCACGGCGTATTCGTCGGATACGGAATTGGAAAGGTGCATGTCGAGCAGCGGGATCCACGTATGGGCCGTGAGTCCTGTTTCTTCCAGCAGTTCGCGTTGGGCGGAAACAAGCAGATCGATGCCGTGTGGACCGCCGCCTTCGGGTATTTCCCAGCTGTAGCGGTTGAGCGGGTAGCGGTATTGTCCCACGATCCAGGTGTACAGGTCGGCATCGAGGGGCACCACACCGATGGCCACGTTTTTAAAATGCACCACACCGTATACGCCTTCGCCGCCGGAGGGATTGAGTACCTCGCGGTGCGATACGCTGATCCAGTTGTTGTTGTACACCTCCTGTTGGTTCAGGGTTTTCCACGGATTGGTTTCCGTTTCGGCAGGTTTTTGGTCAAACATGGTTGGCTGTTTTTGCGAAGGCAAAAATGTATTTTTTAGTTGATCAAACATATCCTTTGACACGGTAAACGATCCATCCGATCCATTCTTTGAGCAAACTTTCCCATTTGTGTATCGCTGCACCATTGGGTTCGACCCACTTCACCACGTTTCCGTTACTTTTTTCTCCAAAAAAATCTGTCCCGAGCGGATCGCATGCAATGCCCACTTTCCGGTAACAACCAAGTGCGCGGCGCATGTGCCAAGCGGAAGTGAAAAGCAGGCACCTTGCGCCGGGAAGTTTTTCATCGAGCAGTTTTTTGCTGAAAACGGCATTTTCTCGGGTGTTGCGCGATTGATCCTCCACCCAAATGGCACTGTCGGGCACACCAGCCTGCAACAAAAATTGCTTGGCCACGGGGGCTTCCGCCGGCGCCGAGCCCACGAGCCTTCCCGCCCCGCCACTGATGAGGATGTACCGTATGCGACCGGTGTGGTAAAATTGCAAAGCGGTGGTGAGGCGGTTGCCCGAACGGTGCAATTGTACCATACCTTCGGGCGCCATGGCCTCCATGTCTACAAAACCACCAAGCACGATGCCCACATCGGCCCGTGCGCTGGGGGTGCCGGTTTGACCCGATTCCCAAGCCCGTGCAAGCAGGTTGATGATGAGCGGATTGGTGAAAAATAGGACCAAACCAACGCTCCAAACCAGCAAACGACGGCTGAGCGCCGGGTTTCGGCGTTTCCACCAAGCAGCCAAAAGCAGCAGAACGACCCAGTTGAGGGGTTTGAGCAGCAGGGCGAAAAGTTTGGAGGCTATGAAAAACATGGTGGAAAGAAAAGGAATTTTGGGGCAAAAAAGTGACATGCCAAGTCTTAAGACTTGGAAAGTATATAGACTTAGTACCTCAGGCAAAAAACAGGATGCAAAACAACCCGAAATGTCGCTGAAAATGTGAGTTATTTGCCTTCTTAAGTTGAGTTTTAACCCAAGAAAAATGTCTACAACCAAAACCGCCACGCTTACCAGTGCCTGCATTTTACTGACAGTCGCCCTCCACGCTCAACTCACCCTCCGAGTTACTGCCATACCGACCAATACGCCCGTAGGTGCCAATGTAATTGCCGCCGGCACCTTCAACAACTGGAATCCCGGAAGCGCCGCGGATATCCTGGCGCCACAGCCCGACGGTTCGCGTACGCTTACCATCAATCCTCCTGCCGGGACAGTGAAATTCAAATTTACCCGCGGAGCCTGGAGCAGCGTGGAAGGCAACGCCTCGGGCGGTTATTTGCCCGACCGAGAGATCAGTTACAGCGGACAACCAACTACAGTCGACCTCACCATCCTCTCTTGGGAAGACCTTAGCGGCGGCAATATGGGTACAGCTGCTCCCAACGTACAGTTGCTCGATGATGATTTTTACATGCCCCAGCTCAACCGGACCCGCCGGATTTGGGTGTACCTGCCGCCCGATTATGCCACAGCCACCTCGAAAAATTACCCGGTGCTTTACATGCACGACGGTCAAAACCTGTTCAATACAGCAACGGCGGCTTTTGGTACCGAATGGGAAGTGGACGAAAGTTTGAACGCATTGCAAACAACCGGAAATTACGGCTGCATCGTGGTGGGCATCGACAACGACGGCATCCACCGTCTCGATGAATATTCGCCCTGGGTGAATGCTCAGTACGGCGGCGGCGAAGGCGAGTTGTACGTGCAGTTCATTACCGAAACACTGAAACCACACATCGATTCACTGTACCGCACGCAGGAAGGCCGACAAGGTACAGGCATTATGGGCAGCAGTATGGGTGGGCTGATTTCCATGTACGCCTTCTCCGAGCGCCAGGATGTGTTTGCCAAAGCGGGCATTTTTTCACCGGCCTTTTGGTTTGCAGGCAACCAATCGGCCCAGCACACTGCATCTCATCCTTCGGCAGGGCCAGCCCGCGTATATTTCCTGGCTGGCGGCGCCGAACCGTCTTCGGTTGCTGCAAACATGAATACCGTGGCCGATGCCATGTTCGCAGCGGGTTTTTCCGCCGACGAACAACTGCGTTTGGTGCAGTCCGGCGGCGAACACAGCGAATGGTTTTGGGCCCAGGAATTTCCGGCAGCTTACCTCTGGCTTTTCCCGGAAACGACGGTGAGCAGCACGCCAGTTCAAAAAAATGCCGGGCTGGAAGTATTTCCCAACCCGGCTTTGGATGTTGTTCGTTTTTCGGGCGCGCCTGCAGGCGCCGAATTGCGTGTGCAATTCGTAAGCGCAGAAGGCGTAGTTGTTCGTGATACCAGTGCCCGGGCAGGCGAAGCGTTGAGTCTGGGCAACTTGCCCGGAGGTTTGTACACGCTTCGGATTTGGGTGAATGGGCAACCACAACCTGCGCTGAAATTGGTAAAAGGACAATAGCAGCCGAGAGCTTGAAGATAATCCATCAACTTTCCGCTAACTCAATTTAAACTTTACCGGAAGAACCATTTCGCAGTCCACTTTTTTGCCGTCTTTTTCCCCTGGCGTCCATTTGGGCATGTTGCGAATCACGCGCAAGGCTTCCTTGTTGAGTTCGGGGTTGCTTGTTTGTTTGTCCGAAACGATGTTGTGTGCTTCGGTGATGGCGCCGTCTGCTTTTACCACGAATTGCACGACCACCATGCCTTCCACTTTATCCTTTTTGGCTGATTCGGGGTATTTGATGTTGGAACCAAGGTAGGTCATCATGGCCTGTTCTCCCCCCGGGAATTGCGGTGCTTTGTCCAGTTCTTCCACTTTTTTTGTTTGTGCGCTTGCGATATTGGCGATGAAGGCGAACATCAGCAAAATCATCCAGGTTTTGGCCGAAAAAAACATTTTTGTTGTCATAACGTATGGTAGTTGTTGGTGAAAAATGGCACGAGGGTGGCTTTCGCGGTGGCGTGATCGGCCTTCGCGTGGGCATTTACAATCATTCAGACAGGTTTTATTGCAGTTTAAACTTGATGGGAATCATGGTTTTGGTTGCCACGGGTTTACCGGCGGATGTGGCCGGTTTCCACGCCGGCATCTGCCACACTGCGCGGGTTGCTTCGGCCACCATCTCGGGGTGCGGCGCCGGGGTGCGTCCTGCACTCAGGTCGTTAACTTCCTGTACTTTTCCGTCTTCATCAAGGACAACTTCCAGTACCACCACGGCTTCCAGTTTTTGAGCCTTGGCCTCATCCGGGTAATGAATTTTTTGTGCAAGAAAATGCATGAGCGCCAGCATTCCTCCAGGGAATTCAGCTGGTACGACCGTTTTGTCTGCTGTCCCTTCAGGCGCCGGGGCTGCACCCACCTGGAACAACATACCCAGCATCAGCGGGAAAAACAGCAGGTATTTTAATTTGCGCAGCGGATGTGAAGGTGTGCGGACCATCATGGTAAGGCGCTGGCGCAGGGGCGACTGGTAAAAGTGGTTGGCGAGTACAAGCCTGGCTGCAGGCAAACCCGCTTGCTCGAGCAGCCAATGGCCGTATTGTTTGGCTCCTGTTTCACCCGATGCTTCCGCGTCGGCCTGGAATTCGTGCACATGGCGCATGTGGCTTCGGAAATAAAACACCAAAGGGTTAAACCAAAATACGATGCTCAAAATTTCGAAAAAGAGGACATCCAGACTGTGGCGTTCGTACACGTGCGCACGTTCATGGGCGAGCATGCTGCGCAACAGCGCGGGATCGGACGAAAAATGGCGCGGCACAACAATCCAGTGGAAAAAAGAGAAGGGCATGTTCACGCGGTCGGTATGTACGAGTATGCTACCGTCTGAAGTAGTTTCATGTTCGGCATCCCGAATAAGCAGGGCAATGCGCGTAAGGCCAGTCGCCAGCCGTATGGCGCCGAATGCAGCTCCAGTGGCGTACAAAACCGTGAACCAAAAGGCAATGTCGAAACCGGCTGCATTTTGTCCGGCAACCTGTGCAGGCAACAATTCCACAACGGGTAGGGTGAGCGTAGGTACTCCGGTTTGTGGCAGAAAACTACCTACAAGGGGCAACAACACACCGCACAAGGCCGCCAGCAACAAATAGGTGCGGTTGAGGGCGAAAAAGGTTTCGCGACGGAGGGTCGTGTGGTATACCAGGGCGAACAGCCCCCAAAGCAGCGTGCTTTGAATCAGGTAGTTAAGCATGGCACATCAGACGTTTTCGTGTTTGTCAAGTATGCGTTTGAGTTCATTCAAATCAGCGGCGCTGAGTTTTTCGTCTTGCGCCAAGTGCGACACCAGGCGGTTCACCGAACCGTCGAAATAATCGCGCAACACAGCTTTCAGCGATCGGCGGCCGTAGTCTTCCTTGTTCACCAGCGGGTGGTACACATGCGTTTTCCCGTAGGCTTTATGGCCAAGAAATTCTTTTTTTTCCAAAATACGTACCACGCTGGAAACGGTGCTGTGCGGCGGACGGGGCTCGTCCAGTTTTTCAAGAATATCGCTCACCGTGCAGGGGCCCAGGTCCCAAATGAACTGCATGATGTCTTCTTCGCCTTTGGTGAGTTTTTGCATGGCTTCTTTTTTGTCATCCTGTAAGGAACCCCACAAAGGTGCAACGTATTTTTCACACGTACAACTATTGTTTAAGTTTTATAACGTAAAAATACGTTTAAAAATGCAATCATCACATTTTCAATACAATAAACTCAACCCTGCGGTTTTGAGCACGGCCTTCGTCGGTGTTGTTTCCGGCTACGGGATTGTTTTCGCCTTCACCGCGGGCTTTCAGACGGGTGGCTGAGATTTTGTTTTGGGTCAGGAAATTGACCACCGATTGCGCGCGGCGTTTCGACAAGTCGAGGTTGTAGGCATCGTTTCCGTAGCTGTCGGTATGTCCTACGATCTCGATGGAGAGTTTGGGATGGTCGCGCATGATTTTGAGCAATTTGTTGAGTTCTACAGTAGAGCGCGGCATGAGTTCGTCTTTATCGAACTCAAAATAGATGTTTTTCAACTGTATGGTTTTGCCCTTTTCGAGTTTGACCAGCGACAGGTCGTCGGGTTTTACGGGCACGGGTAGGTAGGGCGGACTTTTTTTTACCAAAACATCGTCGACGTAATAATAAGCGTAGTTGAAAGGTTCGGGCACGCCGGGAGGCTCTTCCGTTTGGGTTAGGTTGTCCTCTGTAAAATTGCCGATCAGGATGAATTCGGCTTCGTATTTGGCCTGAAAATATCCGCTCACTTTGGCCCACTGGCCTTTCGTTGCCCTCACCACTTTATCGGCGCGCACCTGGGCTTCGCGCACCAGCAATTCATCGGTGGTGCGTTTTATTTCACCTACGGAAAAATAGGCGCCGATTTGGTTGATGAACAGGGAACGTGCAAGAGGCATCACCCAAAATTCAACGTAGTACGTTTGTCCAACCACCAAGGGCTCGGCCATCTGGATTTCAATGAACTCGCGGCAATGGGGCTTGCCGTTGGTGCATCCCCAAACGGTGAGGCCCGCCATGTTTTTTCCGGTACGCGGTTTTTCTTTGCCAAAACCTTTTTCAGCCCAATCTACAGGCACCCGTACGCCCGGACCGTAGATGTCGGGACTGGCCGTGGTGGCACTGAACCAATATTTGACGACCTCGCCGAAAACGGCGCCTTTGTACGTCCAACCCAGCGGCTGCGAGGCATATTTTTCGAAGCCGGGGTTGGGTACGATGTTGCTTTGGGCCGTGACAACAGTGGCAAAAAGAAATAGAAAAATGGAAAAGACGTATTGCATGTCGGGTGTTTTTCCGGTCCCTAAAAGTAACGATCTTCCTGTCCCGGGGCACTAAGTCTGTAAACTTTTCTGGTCTTTAAAATTGGAAAGACTCAGGCTGTGTTAATTTTTCAGTCGCAATATTATGCAAATATGTTTTTTACGAATAATGAAATCAATTATTTAACATCAAAATATACCTTAGAAAGCCCCTTAAACTTTCCTCCGGGGCACCAAGTCTACAGACTTAGCGCTCCGGCAGCAATTCCGCATTCCGCATTCCGCATTCCGCACTATCTTTGCGCCCTCAATTCAACTACCCAAACAACGAGTTTCGCATTTAAAACATCCCAATAGCATGAATATTGCCGTCGTTGGTACCGGTTACGTAGGTTTGGTAACCGGCACCTGCTTTGCCGAAACGGGCAACAATGTCATTTGTGTAGACAACAATGAACAAAAAGTGAACCGTTTACGCCAGGGCGAAGTGCCGATTTTCGAACCTGGCCTCGACCTCATTTTCGACCGAAACACCAAAGAAGGCCGTCTGCATTTCACCACAGACCTGCGCGACGCAGTCGCCAAAAGTCAGATCATTTTCCTCGCCCTGCCAACGCCTCCCGGCGAAGACGGCAGCGCCGACCTTTCGTACATCATGAGCGTGGCGTCTCAGTTGGGCGACATCATCACCGAATACAAAGTCATTGTTGATAAAAGTACGGTTCCCGTTGGTACAGCCGAAAAAGTAGCCGCGATTATGGCCGCCAAATTGTCGAAAAAACTCTTCGACGTGGTGTCCAACCCCGAATTTCTGCGCGAAGGCGTGGCTGTGGACGATTTCCTCAAGCCCGATCGGGTGGTGGTGGGTACACGAAGTGAAAAAGCCCGTAAGGTGATGAAACAGCTTTACGAGCCTTTCGTACGCCAGGGCAACCCCATTTACTTTATGGACGAGCGTTCGGCCGAAATGACCAAGTACGCCGCCAATGCTTACCTCGCTACACGCATTTCGTTCATGAATGAAATTGCCAACCTGTGCGAAAAACTGGGCGCCAACGTGGACATGGTACGCATCGGCATGGGTTCCGACAGCCGCATCGGCAAAAGGTTCCTGTTCCCGGGCATTGGTTACGGTGGTTCCTGCTTCCCCAAAGACGTGCAGGCTCTTGCCAAAACCGCCAGCAGAAGTTCCTACGATTTTAAAATTCTGAAATCGGTGATGAAGGTGAACAGCATCCAAAAAGGCGTGCTCACCAAAAAGATCAAACGATATTTCAAAAATGACCTTGCAGGAAAAACCATCGCGGTTTGGGGCCTGGCTTTCAAACCCAATACCGACGATATCCGCGAAGCACCGGCACTGGTCATCATCGACGAGCTGCTTGCACTTGGCGCCCAAGTGCAAGCCTTCGACCCCGAAGCCATGAACAATGTGAAAGCCATCTACGGCGACAGCATCAAATATGTGGAGAACATGTACGATGTTCTGAAAGGCGCCGACGCACTGGCCATCATGACCGAGTGGAGCGAATTCCGCACGCCCGATTACGACCGCATGGGAACGCTTTTGAAAGACCGCCTCATCTTCGACGGCCGCAATCTTTACGACACCGAGGTGATGAAAACCAATGGCTACCATTACGAAAGTATTGGTCGGCCGAAAGTTAGGAAAAAAGCGGGCAGCTTATAGCCTGCTGCCTGTTGCCTGCTAATTAATTGCCTCCGGTTTCTGCCGCTTCGCCATGCCGCGTGCGCCGTTTAAAGCGATGGCTTTTATTGCCCTCATGGGAATGGCAACACATTTTTTCTCCATGTAAGCCATCATGCGCTGCACAAGTTCCTGTGCATCAGCATCAAGCTGGGAGAATTCTTTGCCGAACACATCGTTGATGGCGCGTTCGCGAACGTTGCGCACTTCATCGGGTATGTGGCCCAACGAGCGTTCCACCTGACGTTCGTGCCAGATGCTTCTGAAATCGAGGATTCGTTCGCCGATGATGGATTCCGCTTTGGTTTTTTCTTTTTCGCGGTGTGCAAGATTCACTAGGGCCGCATCGCGCAATCCTCCTATTTCGATGTAGGTGAGCGGAAAAGTTGATGGAATAAGCGGGTCGACGTTGTGTGGTACGGAAAGATCAACCACCACTTTGGGCTCACCGTCGGCGGCAAGCAGCCGGTGGTACAACGCCGGGGAAATGATGGGCTCGGTAGCTCCGGTGCAAACGAT
>Ga0136636_10001785_pt1 | contig 12663 bp, 11 predicted proteins | sample AntDrymUQ8522106_2_FD_104653 | JGI IMG/M metagenome (GOLD analysis project Ga0136636, IMG submission 104653) | Polar desert sand microbial communities from Dry Valleys, Antarctica - metaG UQ852 (21.06) | ecosystem: Environmental > Terrestrial > Soil > Desert | place: Antarctica: Dry Valley... | reverse complement strand
GATGCTCAGCTGCGTGCTGAAGGCAACTCTAGATTTCCAAATTGTCAATCAACCGGGTATTACCAATGCGTGCGGCACCCAACACGACCCAATCACCTTGGGCGCATTGTTGGGTAAGGTTGAATGCCTGTGGGGGCTGCAAATTGCTGCGTTGACGCACGGTCAGGTAGTCGGGTTTCCAGCCGCGCGCGCTAAGGGCGAGCATGGCACGACCTTCAAGGGCGGTGATGTCTGTTTCACCTGTACGCAGGGACTCGGACATCGATTTGAGCGCCATAGACAGTTGAACCGCTTCACGTCGCTCATCGGGTTTGAGGTAGTTGTTGCGTGAGGACAGGGCCAGTCCGTCGGCGTCGCGCAGGGTTGTGCCACCCATGATCTCGATGGGCAACGCAAACTGCTGCACCATGCGCCGAATCACCATCAGTTGCTGGTAGTCTTTTTTGCCAAACAGGGCAACGCGGGGCTGCACGCAGGCAAACAGCTTCATGACCACGGTACAGACGCCGACAAAAAAACCGGGTCGAAAGTGGCCTTCCAAAATGCTCGATAGCTCTGTTGGCGGATGCACGGTGAAGCCTTGTGGCTCGGGGTACAGTTCTTTTTCACTGGGCGCAAAAACCAGGTCGCAGCCCGCGGCATCTAGTGCCTGGCAATCTGCCTCCCAGGTTCGGGGGTAGGTGTCGAAGTCTTCGTGGGGCAGAAATTGCAGTCGGTTGACAAAAATACTGACCACCACCACGTCGCCCAGAGGCTTGGCTTGGCGCACGAGCGCCAGGTGGCCGTCGTGCAAATTGCCCATAGTCGGTACAAAGGCCGGGCGTTTGAAGGTTGATAAGTGTTCGCGCAACTCGGCGATGGTGTAACAAATTTTCATGGCAAAAAGGGTTGGGTGATCGTGCAGACGCCCGCAGTTCAAGCGTGACTTGCGGGCATCGAAAGAGGCCGTGCCCTAGGGCGCTTACCAGGCGTGCTGGCTGTTGTCGGGAAAGCTGCCGTTTTTGACGGCTGCGACATAGGCCTGGATGGCTTCTTTGATGCCATGCTGTCCGGGAATTCCGGGCAGCTCCGCCATGAAATTGCGCACAAACTTTGGCATCTTGCCAAGGTTCAGGCCCAGCATGTCATGCAGCACCAAGACTTGCCCGGCCGTGCCACTGCCTGCGCCAATACCGATGGTCGGGCAATGGGGTAACTTGGCAGTCAGTTCGGTCGACAGTACCGCCGGCACCATTTCCAGCACCAAGAGCGATGCGCCTGCGTCTTGTAAGTCACGGGCTTGGGCTTTCATCATGGCCGCAGACTCAACCGTTTTACCTTGCACTCGATAGCCCCCCAGAGCGTGCACCGTTTGCGGCGTAAGCCCCAAATGTGCGCACACCGGAATGCCGCGTTCCACCAGAAAACGCACGGTCTCAGTCGTCCAGCCACCACCTTCGAGCTTGACCATATGGGCACCTGCTTGCATCAGTACCGCGGCACTGCGCAGTGCTTGTTCTTTGGACTCATGGTAGGTGCCATACGGCAGGTCACCAATGATCCACGCTGTGCCTTGCACTCTGCGCACGCCCCGGGTGACGCACTCCACGTGGTATCGCATGGTCTCCAACGACACGCCCACGGTACTGGACAGGCCCTGGCAAACCATGCCTAACGAGTCACCGACCAAGATGCAGTCGACGCCTGCGGCATCGGCCACCGCGCCAAAGGTGGCGTCGTAGGCAGTCAACATGGCGATTTTTTCGCCACGCTCGCGCATGTCAATGAGCCGTGGCAGGCTGACCGGCTTGCGTGTGGCTGGGGTGCTGGTGGGGGGTAGGGTGCCGTAAGGCGTGGTGGTTTGGGTTGCGAGCTGGTTCATGTCGTTGTTCCCCCGGAAGTTTTTGCGCGAGTCTACCCCAGACCCGCTAGGTGTTGCGTTATGGATTGGGACTGAGAATGGTGGGCAATGCTTCGGGCAGCATGTCCGGGTAATCCCGGCTGAAATGCAGTCCGCGGCTCTCGTGGCGCTGCTGGGCGCTGCGCACGATCAGGTCGGCCACCTGGACCAGGTTACGCAGTTCAAGCATGTCACGCGTCACGTGGAAGTGGGTGTAAAACTCCTGAATTTCATCTTGTAGCAGCTCGATCCGGTGGGCAGCGCGGTCTAAGCGCTTGTTGGTGCGCACGATGCCCACGTAGTCCCACATGAAGCGGCGCAGTTCGTCCCAGTTGTGCGAGATGACCACGGTCTCATCCGCGTCAATCACCCGGCTGTCATCCCAGGCAGGCAACTGGGCGGTTGCACCGTTGTGCGTTTGCGCGATATCGTTGGTGGTGGCTTGGGCAAACACCATGCATTCCACCAATGAGTTGCTGGCCAGTCGGTTGGCACCGTGCAGGCCGCTGCAGGCAGTTTCGCCAATGGCGTACAAGCCACTGACATCGGTACGACCCTTCAGGTCGGCCAGCACGCCGCCACAGGTGAAGTGGGCCGAGGGCACCACGGGAATGGGTTGTTTGGAGATGTCAATGCCCAATTCCAGGCAGCGCGCGAAGATGTTGGGAAAGTGTTCTTGCAAAAAGTTCTTGGGTTGGTGTGAGATATCGAGGTAAACGCAGTCAAAACCGCCTTTCTTCATCTCGAAATCGATCGCACGTGCCACCACATCGCGCGGCGCTAGTTCCAGGCGTGGGTCATGGTTTTGCATGAAACGGGTGCCATCGGCAGCAACAACCTGCCTCCTTCGCCGCGCACGGCTTCACTGATCAAAAACGACTTGGCATGGGGGTGGTACAGCGCGGTCGGGTGAAACTGGATGAATTCCATGTTCTGCACACGGCAGCCAGCGCGCCAAGCCGCGGCAATGCCGTCACCTGTGGCGGTGTCAGGGTTGGTGGTGTAGAGGTACACCTTGCCTGCCCCGCCGGTGGCCAAAATGGTCTGGGGTGCGGCAAAGGTCAGCACTTTGTCGGTGGCTCCGTCCAGCGCGTACAACCCCAGGCAGCGCTTGTCAGACAGGCCGAGCTTGTCGGTGGTGATCAGATCCACCAAGGAGTGCTGTTCAAACAAAGAAATGTTGGGTGTTTTTAACACCGCTTCAATCAGCGTGCGTTGCACGGCAGCGCCGGTGGCATCGGTGACGTGCACGATGCGCCGGGCACTGTGACCGCCTTCGCGGGTCAGGTGCAGTTGCCCATCTTCCTCTGAAAACGGTACCCCCATGGTTTGCAGCCAGGCGATGGCTTTGGGGGCGTTTTCCACCACAAAGCGCGTGGCGTCGAGGTCACACAACCCGGCTCCGGCAATCAGGGTGTCGTCAATGTGGGCTTCAAAACTGTCGTCTTTGTTCCAGACAGCGGCAATGCCGCCTTGTGCCCAGCCGCTGGAGCCTTCTGATACGGCGCGTTTGGTGATGACGGCCACACGCTTGGTGGGTGCCAGTAACAGGGCGGCGCTCAAGCCAGCCAAGCCGCTGCCAACGATCAAGACATCAAAATTCAGGGTTGTAGAAGGAAGGGAAGATTCTGAATGCATGGGGCATGCCATTTGTAGGGCTACGACGGTGTGTAGGCTAGACGCACGTAAATCGGTGCGAACGCCTCGGCCTGGGTGATTTCGATCAGTGTTTCTTTGGCAAGCTCAAGTAGCGCGATGAAGGTCACTACCAGAACGGGGGCACCATCTTGCGGATCGAAAAGGGTTTCGAACTCTACAAAACGCTTGCCCTGCAACTGTTTGAGCACCATGCTCATGTGCTCGCGCACAGACAATTCTTCACGGGTGATGCGGTGGTGCTGAACCAGCTTGGCGCGTTTGAGAATTGCCGACCACGCCTCTTGCAACTCACCGACGTTGACCTCTGGAAAACGCGGTTGCAAAGATTGCTCGATGTAGACCCGGGCGGCAAGAAAGTCACGCCCAAACTGGGGCAGAGCGTTAAGGCGCGCCGCAGCCAACTTCATTTGTTCGTATTCGAGCAGGCGGCGCACCAACTCGGCGCGGGGGTCTTCGGCCTCTTCACCCGGTGCTGCGTGTTTGGGTGGCAACAGCATGCGCGACTTGATCTCAATCAGCATGGCTGCCATCAGCAGGTACTCGGCCGCCAACTCCAGATTACGATGCCGGATTTCGTCCACATAGCTCAGGTACTGACGCGTCAGACCCGCCATGGGAATGTCCAAAATATTGAAGTTCTGCTTGCGAATCAGGTACAGCAGCAGGTCAAGGGGACCCTCGAAGGCCTCCAGGAATACTTCCAGCGCGTCAGGTGGAATGTACAGATCCTGCGGCATCGCAAACAGGGGCTCACCATACAGGCGTGCCACGGCCACCTGGTCCACCACCGTTGGCATGCTGGCCATGCCGGGGATGCCGTCATTGGCCAAAGTGGCCGAGTTCGCCATGGTGAGGATTGGGTACTATATAAAAAATAGCAACAAGTGCCTTAAACACCTGGTGTATGAAGTCAGACTATCTGCTATCTGAGTTGGTCTGGTAGACATAAGGCTTTTGCGTTACGCGGGCCACACGGAAGTCCTCCAAGGCGTCACGGTCTACCTGTTTGTCCCAAAGCAGGTTGCGGCCCTCGCGTTGTCTGGCCTCAAGCTCGGGGTCTTTCGCTTTGAGTTCGTTGATGAACAGCGTTGCATCTGATTGGTACAGGGGGCGGTAAAAAATGTTCATGGTGTGACCTTTGGCCACTATTCTAAAGCGCTGCGTTGTCCAATGAGGTGTGGCTTGGGTCAGCCACGCCAGCGCCAATGGCTTGTGCCAAGGTGGGGTAGATGTGGTGGGACCCAAGGTGGTGGACCAAGCCCAACCGCGTGCCGATGTCCACCGGTTGCCCAACGAGGCCGCACAACAGCAATCGGACCCGGTTTCTTTGGCAGACCGATACCAAGTCATGCAGGGTGTCGATGCCTGTGGCGTCAATGTAGATGACGTTTTTCAGGTCGAGCACCAACGTGCTACGTGGTAGGCGGTCTTGCAGGTCCTCAATCAGCTTGACGGCACCAAAAAAAACCGCGCCGTAAAAGCGATAGGCATCGACCTTCCCGTCCTGGTGGGCGAGTTCGGGGTAGTCGATGGCGGTGACTTTTTCACTATGCGAGAGGCTTGAAATTCGGTAGATAAAGGTTATACAAGCCGCAAACAAGCCCACTTCAACCGCCACGGTCAGGTCAAACACCACGGTCAGGAAGAACACCAGCAGCAAGGTGACGCGGTAGGGCATGCGGTACTTACCCAAGTGCATGAACTCGCGCCACTCCCCCATGTTCCAGGCTACAAACATCAGGATCGCCGCCATGACGGCCAGCGGAATACCTTGCGCCAGCGGGGCGGCCACCAGCACAATCAACAGCAAAACCAACGCGTGCACCATGCCTGCAACCGGGGAGTTCGCACCGCTTTTAACGTTAGTGACGGTCCGCGCAATCGTGCCTGTTGCCGCCATGCCGCCAAAAAATGGGGTGATAAAGTTCGCGATCCCCTGCGCCATAAGCTCTTGATTCGGGTTGTGGCGCGCGATGGGGGCCATGCCGTCGGCCACTCGGGCGCACAACAGCGACTCAATTGCGCCCAGCAAGGCCAGCGTGAGGGTCGGCATTAGCAGAAAGCGTGCGCTTTCCCAAGAAAACTCTGGCAAGACGAAGGCGGGCAGCGCGGACGGAATCCCACCGAAGCGGGTTCCAACGGTTTCCACGGGCAACTGTGCCAAGGCCACCACGCTGGTCGCCAGTACCAGCACGACGACGGGGCCAGGCAGCATCGCAAGGCGTGCCAAGCCAGGGTGTCGTCCCGTCATGCGGGGCAACACCAACTGCCACCAAAGCAGTGCCAGAAGACTAACCAGAGCCACCCCGGTGGCCCACCCGTTGACGGTAGGAAATGCGTTGGACAGCGCCCACAACATGCCGAAAAAGTCGGCTGGCATTTTGACAATGGTCAGCCCAAGAAACTCTTTGACCTGCGACAGTGCGATGAGCACCGCAATGCCATTGGTGAACCCAATGACCACGCTGATCGGGATGAACCTGATCAGCGTACCGAGCTTGAGAAACCCCATGATGAACAGCAGCACCCCAGACATGGCGGTGGCAATGATCAGGTTGGCTAGGCCGTAGCGTTGCAAGATGCCATACACAATGACGATGAACGCCCCGGCAGGGCCCCCAATCTGCACCGTGCTGCCGCCCAGCGCTGAGGTCAAGAAGCCTGCAATGATGGCGGTGAACAAGCCAGCCTCTGGCTTGAGACCACTGGCAATCGCAAACGCCATGGCCAGTGGCAAGGCCACGACCCCAACGGTCGCACCTGCGCCCAAGTCCTGCAGAAAACGCGCGCGGTTGTAGCCCGGTAGGGTGTCGATCAGCCGAGGTCTGAAGAACGACAAACCTGACAACCAGGAACGGGTTAGCGGGTCGGAGGGCATGGGTTAATCAGGATACCGGGAGATCGATGCAACACGCGGCGTGTCTATCCATGTTTTGAAGTCCCGAAGTATCGAGCGAAAGACCAATATCACCAGAAAGCACGCCAGTGGCAAGGTAGAAATGAAGCCCAAGAATTTAAAGCCAATCGCACCCAAGATGCTGCCGCTGAAGAAGCTGGCTATCAACACCGTCTGAATGCGAAGTTTGTGGCGATTTGCCAGGACGGGAGGAAGCTTTGTGATGCGGTTGACATATAACAATCGCCCCAGCTCGATGCCCAAATCCGTGACCAAACACGTGATGTGGGTGGTGCGAATTTCAGCGTGTGAGATTTTCGTAATCACCGCGTTTTGCAAGCCCATGATGTAGCACAGTAGCAGCACCGTGAGTGGCACAAAGAGCCCGGCAAAGACGCTGATGCCTGCGCCAAACAAACCAAACACAATCAATAGCACCGCCTCAAGCATGAGCGGGCCACCATACGCGCTTTGCAGTTTGTGGCGGAAACTCCAGTTGACCATCCACGCGGTGGTCATCGCGCCGCAAACAAAAGCCACCAGTGCGATCAAACCGGCCAGTGCCAACCCAATGTTTCCCAAAACCATGTTGTCCGCAATCGACGACACCACTCCGGTCATGTGCGAGGTGTATTGGCCCACGGCCAGAAACCCTCCTGCGTTGGTGGCACCCGCGACAAAGCACAAGGAAGCGCCCAGTCGAAGGTTGTCCTGATCGGTTCTGTGGATCGATGTCCAACTGCGCAGGGCAGGGATCATGCGACGGGCCCGTTTCGGTGTGCTCAGCGCACCCGCATGCCGGCTTGCGCGCCCGGTACGGGTTCCAGCACATAGATGCCTGGGTTGGCCTTGTCGTCGGCGTGGCTGGCTGCCAGCACCATGCCTTCGGAGATGCCAAACTTCATCTTGCGCGGTGCCAGGTTGGCCACCAGCACGGTGTGCTTGCCAATCAGCTGTTCGGGCTGGTAGCAGCTGGCGATGCCGGAGAACACGTTGCGCGTCTTGGGTTGGCCCGCGTCATCCACCTCGCCCACGTCAAGCGTGAGTTGCAGCAGTTTGGTGGAGCCAGCCACCGCTTGGCAGTTCACAATTTTGGCGATACGCAGGTCAATCTTGGCAAAGTCGTCTATGCCAATCACGGGTGCCATCTCTTCGCCACCGGGCGCGATCTTTTCAACAGGCGCAGTTTCTGGCTGGGCTGGAGCCTCAAACAAGGCATTAAGCTGTTTGATGTCCACACGCTGCATCAGGTGCTGGTAGGTGCCAATCACATGGCCTGCCGCCAACGGCTGGGTGATGTTGGCAAAGCTCAGCGGCGCGATGTTCAGGAACTGCTCCACCTGCTGCGCCAACAGCGGCAGCACTGGCTTGAGGTAGCAGGTCAGGATGCGAAACGCCTTGATGCACACCGTACACACGTCTTGCAGGCGTGCCTCTTGGTCGGGTTTTTTGGCCAGATCCCAGGGTTTGTTGGCGTCCACATAGGCGTTCACGCGGTCGGCCAGCAGCATGGTTTCGCGCAGCGCCTTGGCAAATTCTCGGGTTTCGTAAAGCTCTTCGATGTTGGCGCGCTCAGAGCGCAACAGGTGCAGCAAAGCTGCGCCGTCTTCGGACACCGGGCCCAGCTTGCCTTCAAAACGCTTGGTCAAAAAGCCTGCCGCGCGGGAGGCGATGTTGATGTATTTGCCCACCAGATCGCTGTTGACGCGGGCCATGAAGTCGTCAGCGTTGAAGTCAATGTCTTCGTTGCGTGCGGACAGTTTGGCCGCTAGGTAGTAACGCAGCCACTCGGGGTTCATGCCTAGGCTCAGGTACTTCATCGGGTCCAGCCCGGTGCCCCGACTTTTGCTCATTTTTTCGCCATTGTTGACGGTCAGGAAACCGTGCACAAACACGTTGTCCGGCGTTTTGCGGCCGCTGAAATGCAGCGTGGCGGGCCAGAACAAAGTGTGGAAGGTGACGATGTCCTTGCCGATGAAATGATATTGCTCCAGCGCGGGGTTGGCCATGTAGGCATCGAAATTGACACCGCGCTTGTCCAGCAGGTTTTTCAGCGACGCCAGGTAGCCAATCGGCGCGTCCAGCCAGACGTAAAAGTATTTGCCCGGCGCGTCTGGAATCTCGATCCCGAAGTAAGGCGCGTCACGGCTAATGTCCCAGTCGCCCAAACCTTCGCTGGTGCTGCCGTCCGGGTTGACGCGGATGGAGAACCATTCTTTGATCTTGTTGGCCACCTCGGGTTGCAGCTTGCCGTCTTGGGTCCAGGCTTCCAAGAACGCCACACAGCGCGGGTCGGAGAGCTTGAAGAAGAAGTGTTCCGAGCTTTTGAGCTCTGGCTTGGCGCCGGAAAGTGCCGAATACGGGTTGATCAGGTCGGTGGGCGCGTATACCGCGCCGCACACTTCGCAGTTGTCGCCATACTGGTCTTTGGCGTGGCACTTGGGGCATTCGCCCTTGATGAAGCGGTCGGGCAGGAACATGTTCTTCTCGGGGTCGAAAAACTGTTCGATGGTGCGGGTTTCGATCAGCGAGCCATCGGGGTTGTCACGCAGGTCGCGGTAGATTTGGCGGGCCAGTTCGTGGTTTTCGGGCGCATCGGTGCTGTGCCAGTTGTCAAAACCGATGTGAAACCCCTCCAGATACGGCTTGCGTCCGGCGGCGATGTTGGCCACGAACTGCTGCGGCGTCAGCCCGGCTTTTTCTGCGGCGATCATGATGGGCGCGCCATGCGTGTCATCGGCGCAGACAAAGTCCACCGCGTTGCCCATCATGCGCTGGTGGCGCACCCAGATATCGGCTTGGATGTACTCCATGATGTGGCCAACGTGAAAGTTTCCGTTGGCGTAGGGCAGGGCAGTGGTGACGAACAGTTGACGTGACATGGGACTTGGGCTTTCTGGAACAGCCTCTGATTTTAGTCGGGAGCCGCTCTAGCGCAGGCGCAGCGGGTCGCGGCGGCGCTCCACGCCGAGATGAACCGGGGGCACCGGCACCACGGCGGGGGCCTCTGGGTCGGTCCAGCCAAAGAACCGACACACTTCAGCGCGTTGGTGCAGGGTGTCTTTTCGACCTAAGGCCATGAGCTCGCGGGTGAACCCTTGTTCAAACAGCAGGTAGCTAGCCAACGCAGAGCCCTTGATATCAGCTACGTTGGACGACACGCCCACGCCACCGAGCAGCGTGCGCACCGGGGCGGGCAAATCATCAACATAGCGTGCGGCGATCATGTCGATGCGCTCTGACGGGGAGATCACCAGCAGCTCCACCGGGCGCAGGTTGCTGGCATTTCGGAGGTCTTCAGGTACCAGGCTGAGTGTTTGGTTGATGCGCTGCACCCGCTCAATGTCCACGGCTAGAGACTCCAGAAAGATGCTGGACAAGGCATGTCCGGCAATCTGCGCCAACGTGGGGTAATGGCGATTTTCAGGCAGTTGTACAGGAATTCTGGGCTCTTGGGTGCGGGCGGCCCCAATCACACAAATGCGGTCTGCCCCCAAGTGAATGGCCGGCGATATCGGTGCGGACTGGCGCATCGACCCATCACCGAAGTAGGCGATCTGGTCATCCATCTGCAGCGCCACCGCGGGAAACACAAACGGAATGGCGCTGGAAGCGAGTAAGTGTTGATGCGTAATGTCGGCCCGAATGGCACGCCGCTGCAGCCTGGCCCAAGGTTTCAACTGCGCGTGACCCTGAAAAAAGGTGACGTGCTCGCCCGTGCTGTAACTGGAAACTGACACCGCCAGTGCCTGCAAATGGCCTTCATCAATCAGTTTTGGAATGCGCTCTAGTGGCACCAACTTGGTCAGCAACTCACTCAGTGGCGTGTTGTCCAGCAGCGATTTGGGTTTGAGTCTGCGCCATTTGGCAATCAGCCAGCCCAAGGAGAGCACGGTCATCCATCGCGCGCCAGAGCGCAACATGCTCACCGAGTCGGCCCGGTACACCTGGTGTGCATGGAAGTTGGCCCAGACGTTGACGATGCGACGCACGGCGTTGTCAAAGTTGTCAGACCCACACGCCAAGGCAGCGGCATTGATGGCGCCAGCAGAGGCGCCACCAATGATGGGGAAAGGACTGGGTTCGTGCTGCACACCGCAGGCAATGCGCAGGTCGGCGATGGCTTCGAGCACACCCACCTGGTACGCCGCGCGTGCGCCACCCCCGGACAGGATGAGCCCGGTTCGGCGGGCGCTAGTTGGGGTGTCTGGGGTGGGTACAAGGGCGGAGACGGTCATGGTTTTGATTATCCGCAGGAGTTCAACGCTGCTTGTGACAATGGTGCCAACATCCAACATTTTGGGGGTAAACACTGATGGTTCGGCATGCCAGCCAGCTTCTGTTCAATGTCACAAACCCGTGTTGTTCGTCTTGAACGATAGGCATGTCTAGTTTGATTTCCATATGAATTCGACATGTTGTTGCTTCGCCTTACCGCGCTTTGGCACTGTCCGCGGCGTGGCGCTTATGGTCGTATCGATCTAAAAACGGAATAACTTCATGGCGACGCAGCCACCCCAGAGCATGAAAACCCTGGCGTCACTGCGAGCGTTGCGCGACAGGCCAGGGCTTCGCAAGTCATGGATTGCTTCATTTCGTTCCCAATGACGGGTGTACGTTCGCCAACACCTGGGCGGGTGTCAACGCCAGATCGCCATTTTTGAACCCACCGGTTTCCAACGTGGCCGCGACTTGACCACTGGCATCCATGGCATGGCCTGGGTCCACCCGGTAATTCAGGCCCTCGCTTGGGCTGCCCGGCGAAACATTCCGCCACCGCTTCCACCGCGATGGTTTGGTTGGCCTGTTTTTTGAATTTGAGTTTCATGCCGCACCACCCAAGTCGAGTTCTTTTTCGATCTCTTCAATCGATGGGAGGCTCGGTTGCAAATCGGCGGGTAAGGCTTGCGTCATTGTTTGTTCCCACTCTGCATCCCCGATGGGCTGGGTGTTTCCTGTCAGCGCATATTTGGCGACCGTGTGATTTTTTTTCCGCACCAGCAACAAGCCAATGGTCGGCTTGTCATCAGGGTGGCGCAGCACATCATTCACGATGTTCATATACATCGTCAGTTGGCTGACGTGCCCAGGCGCAAACGCGCCCGCCTTCAACTCAATCACCACGTAACAGCGCAACTTGAGATGGTAAAAAAGCATGTCGATAGAGAAATCGCTGCCACCCACCTGAACATGCACTTGCCGCCCTACAAAAGCGAAGCCTTGCGCAAGTTCCAACAAAAACTTTTCCAAATGCTCGACCAGTCTGTTTTCCAGCTCGGCTTCTTTGCGCACCTGTGTGGTGCCTAAGAAATCAAACAAATACGGGTCTTTAACGATTTGCTTTGCCATATCAGAATCCAATGGCGGCAAAGTCAAGTCAAGTCAAGTCAAGTCAAGTCAAGTCAAGTCAGGTCAAAGTCAAAGTCAAAGTCAAAGTCAAAGTCAAAGTTGTTCGCCACGGTGAATTTGTTCTCTGTTCAGTCATAACGAGCGCGAATATTGAGTGGAAAAATTTACCTTTACAAATCAATAACGTACGTTTAGAGCAAATTCACCCTGTGTTCGCAGTTTGCCCAATACGCAAACGCAAAGCAGCGTCAATCTGGATAGTCAATATGTCTTTGCTCCAGCCATTTTTCAGCGTTTGCTGGGCGTACCACCCTCGCACATCCGCATCCTTGAGCTTTTCCAGCAGCGTTAAATTGCTGCGCCAACGAATTTGTGCAACCGAGCGTTGCATCAATTCGCGGTCTGGCCACGCTTCTGCAAAGGCGCGCACAGCCGTTGCAAAACGGGCGAATGGGACATCTTGAAGCTTTGCCTAAAGATTCTGTTCGATGGGTTTATTCACTCTTGGCTAGACTCTTGGCAGATAGGCATCCCACTTTGCGGATGTGCAGTGTCTCGTTAAGCGTTTTGGAGAATCCCATGTCAGTAACTGAATCCTCGGTGCTCGATGCCCTCAAAGGTGTCCTGGACCCCCACACCGGACGCGACTTCGTCTCCACCAAGGCGATTAAAAACCTGAGCCTGCGCGGTGGCGCGGTGTCGTTCGAGGTGGAATTGGGCTACCCGGCCAAGAGCTTGCTGGACGGATTTCGCCAAGAGTTGAGTGCGGCGGTGCAAGCGGTGGCGGGTGTAGAAACGGTGGACGTTCAGGTGGTCAGCCGTATCACGGCGCATGCGGTGCAGCGTGGCGTGGCGCTGTTGCCGGGGGTGAAAAACATCG